>Ga0099828_10001938_pt1 | contig 14112 bp, 17 predicted proteins | sample CZO8metaG_2_FD_79338 | JGI IMG/M metagenome (GOLD analysis project Ga0099828, IMG submission 79338) | Vadose zone soil microbial communities from the Eel River Critical Zone Observatory, Northern California, USA - CZOApr15con2H1.8 metaG | ecosystem: Environmental > Terrestrial > Soil > Vadose...
CCGACCCGGCCTTCCGCGCGCGCGTCGTCAGCGGCGACGCCGTGAGCCTCGAGGCGCTGCCGATCCCCGTCTACTTCCCCGGCGACGCGGGACGCTACCTCACGGCCGGCATGCTCGTCGCGCGCGATCCCGACACGGGCGTTGAGACGGAGGGCTACCACCGCTTCCAGGTGAAGGGCCCGCGGCGCCTGGGCGTGAGCCTCCACTCGCGGCGCCGCATGTTCGAGTACCAGCGCCGTGCCGAGGCGAAGGGCCGGCCGCTCCCCTGCGCCGTCGTTCTCGGTCTCCACCCACTCATCGCGATGGGTTCGCTCGCGTACCCGCCCCCCGACGTCGGGAAGTTCGAGGTCGTCGGCGGCCTCCTCGGCGAGCCGCTCGAGGTCGCGCCGTGCCTGACGACCGACCTCCTGGTGCCCGCCGCGGCGGAGATCGTCATCGAGGGGGAGATCCTGCCGGGCGTGCGCGAGGCCGAGGGGCCCTTCGGCGAGTTCACCGGCTACGTCTCGCGCCGCTCGACGGAGCACGTCTTCGTCGCGAAGGCGCTCGCGATGCGGGAGCGGCCCTGGTTCCAGTCGATCGGATCGGGGCGCGCTGGCGACCACATCACGACCCTCGGGCTCGTCCGTGAGGCCGAGATCACGAACGCGCTCGCGCGCGTCATCCCCAACGTCCGCGGCGTCCACGTGCCGCTGTCCGGCACGTCGTCGTTCACGGCGTACGTCGCGATCCGGCAGAGCCGCCCGGGCGAGGCCAAGCACGTCATCCCGATCGTGCTGGGCGTCGACCATTACCTGAAGCTCGTGATCGTGGTGGACGACGACATCGACGTCTTCGACGAGTCGGATGTCTTGTGGGCGGTCGCCACGCGCATGCAGGCCGACCGTGATCTGGTGACGATCGCCGGGAGCCTCGGCGCGATGCTCGACCCGAGCGCCGACGACCGGGGCGTCACCGCGAAGCTCGGGATCGACGCGACGCGCCCGTTCGGTCAGCCCTTTGCGGAGAAGCTCGTCATGCCGGCCGAGAAGATGGCCTGGGCGCGTGCGCTGGTGGAGCGGCTCGGGAAATGAAACGGGGGAGGGTCGGCCCTCCCCCGTCCGCTTGAAACGACCGCTCGATCGCTACGGGACCGTGACGGTCGCGCCGTCGCCGACCGCTGAGATGTTGAACGTCGACGACACGGTGCTCGCGGCGTACGCGTAGCCCGCGGCGGGCGTCCAGCCCGCGGGCACGCTCGGCGTTCTCGCCAGGAACGGTCCGGCCGTCTGCCCCTGCCCGTTCGTGAGCACCACCGTCAGCTCGCTAAGGTCCGTCGCCGTCGGCACGTTGCCCATGTGGGCCGAGTAGATCGACACCGCGGACGCGATCGCCCGCGCGTCGGCCTGGGCCTTGGCGATCCGCGCCCGCGCCTGCACGTTGGCGTAGAGCGGAATGGCGATCGCCGCCAGGATGCCGATGATCGCCACGACGATCATCAGCTCGATCAGGGTGAAGCCTCGCTGGCCGCCTAGGGCCAGCCGTCTCTTCGTCCACCACTGGATCATGACCGTGTCCTCCGTGTTTTCCTGTATTGGAGCTGCCGGGGACGTTACCTAGCACACCTGATGCCAGCGAGGGGCGCTCGGGGCCTGCTGTGATTCCAGGCACTTGACCCGTGCCGCGCCGCGTCCGGGGCCGGGGGCTGCCGCTCCTCGGCAGCCTCACTGCCGAAAAACGTCAGCCGGGGGGGTCGATTTATATCCTGACGCGATATCCCGGCACGATATGTGTGCGGGATTGTTCCGAATTCCGGACGCTGCGCCGACCGGCTACGGGGGGTACCGGGCGCCGGGGGGCGCCGGGCGGGCCGCGACGCCCGGGATCACCGGCGCCGCCGAGCCCCCGTCAGGCCGGCAGACGGTCGTACATGCCGTGCACGTCGGCCGCGTGGAAGCGCGCGACGTGGTTCGTCGGCGACAGCGGCTCGCGGTAGAAGAACTCCGGCAGCTCGTCGTCGTTCTCGGTGAAGCCCGCCCGGCGGTTGAACTCCCGCTCGAGCCTGAGCGTCTCGCGGCCGAGCTCGGCGAAGAAGTCCCTGGTGAGGCTCGTGCCGTGGGCGGCATTGATGGCGTTCGCGAGCCACTCGGTGTTGGGCTCCGTGACCGTGCGGCCGAAGATGCAGAGGCCGAGCGAGTCGGTGGCCGCGCAGTTCGTCTGCGCCGTCAGGCTCTGGGCGAGCAGCGCGTCGAGATCCATCTCGCGCGTCTTGAGCCGCGGCAGGTTGCCGGCCGTGTGGTCCGCGCCCTGCGCCGTCGCCATCATGGAGATGCCCGTGGCCTCGACCACGCGCGGGTCGTAGGCGCTGATCGCCTGCTTCTTGATCACGGGGACGCGGCGGACGTTGTAGTGCGCGCCCACGCGCGCGGTGCCCTGCGCCCAGAGCCGTCCCTGCGGCGTCCCCCGGCGGATCTCGGCGAGGCAGTCGGTCATGAACTTCACGTCGCCGAAGGCGCCGAGGCCGGCTTCCATCAGCACGCCGATCATGCCGCCGAGCTCGATCGTGTCCACGCCGAGGTCGTTGGCGACGAAGTTGAGCTGGGCGAGGTCGTCGGGCTCCGTGAGGCCGCAGTTCGAGCCGAGGAGGCCGAGGGTTTCGTACTCCACCGGCGAGACGACCTCCTTGCCGGCGGCGTCGTGGTACACGTTGCTGCACTGGATCACGCACCCGGGCATGCAGGCGTGGGTGTGCTCGCCGCCGCGCGAGGTGTTGAGCTGGCTGATATACTCGCCGCCCATCTTGAACTTCTCGCCGGCCTTGACGTCGGCGAGCTGGCCGGCGCTGAAGTTGCGCACGGGGAGGCCGCCCAGGACGTTCTGGAGGTCGGCCATGCCCATCGTGCCGATCTTCGCGTAGAAGTTCGTCACGACGCCGTCGGCCAGGAGCATCTTGGAGTAGTCCTTGATCGCGGCGGTGACCTTCTTCGGGTCCTCGAAGGGCGGGATCTTGTCGAGGTCCAGCACGATCGCCTTGACCTTCTTGCTGCCCATCACCGCACCCACGCCGCCGCGCGCCGACAGGCGCGAGGGCCGGCCGTCCTTGTCGGTGTACGCGATGCCCGCGATGAGCCCGAGGTACTCGCCCACCGGGCCGCAGAGCGCGAACGCGATCTTCTTTCCGTACGCCGCCTTGAGCATCGCGGCCGCCTCGAAGTTGCCCTTGCCGAGGTACGGCCGCGCATCGTCGAAGTCGACGCCGCCGTCCTTCTTCACGTGGAGGACGACCCAGTCGGGCGAGGCGTCGAGGAGCGTGAGGCCGGCGATCCTGAGCTGGCCCAGGCCGTAGGCGAAGGTCCCGCCGCCGTTCGCCTCCTTGACGCCGCCGGTGAGCGGGCTCTTGCAGCCGACGCTCGTGCGGTTGGCGTTGGAGAAGCTGGTACCGGCGAACGGCCCGGCCGAGAAGATCAGCGGGTTCGCCGGGCCGAGCGGATCGACGGTGGCCGCGCCCAGGTCGACCAGCGTCCGGGCGATCAGGTAGCGGCCCGCCTTGACGATCGCCTCGCCGTGGAGCTCGCGCGTCGTGATCGCGCGGTCGCTCAGTCGGATGTCGTGGTACGTGCGCATGGAATCCCCTTTCAGATGACCCCGTCCTTCTCGAGGCGCCGGAGCTCCTCGGCGTCGCAGCCGAGCCACGCGCCGTAGACCTCGGCGTTGTGCTCGCCGAGCAGCGGGGCGCGCGTGACGGTCGTGGGCGAGGCCGAGAGGTGCACGGGGTTGCCGGGCATCGCGAACCGGCCGCGCATCGGGTGCTCGAGCTCGACCACCATGCCGCTCGCGCGGAGTGACGGGTCGCCGAGGACCTCGCCGGAGTCGAGGACGGCCCCGCACGGGATGCCGGCCCCCGCCAGGATCTCCATCGCCTCCTGCTTCGTCCGCTTCTCCGTCCACGCCTCGACGAGCGGGTCGAGCTCCTCGGCGCTGTCGGCGCGCGCCTGGCGGTCGGCGAAGCGCGGGTCGTCGCCGAGCTCCGGGCGCCCGAGGATCCGCGTGAGCGTCCGCCACATCTCGAGCGTCCCCACGTGGATGAAGACGTAGTCGTTCGGACCGAAGGGACGGCAGCGATAGAGGTTGGAGGGCCCGGCGGCGGGCGATCGGTTCCCGCGCCGCGGGACCGGCTTGCCCGTCGTGTAGTGCTCGCGCAGGTGGATGCGGAGCAGGTTCAGCACGGCGTCCTGCTGCGCGACCTCGATGCGCTGGCCCTCGCCCGTCTTCTGGCGCTGCACGAGCGCGGCGAGGATGCCGATCGCGGAGTGGAGCCCCGCGCCCGTGTCGCCGAGCCCCGCCTCCGCGCGGAGCGGCGGGCCGTCGGGCATGCCCGTGAGGCTCATCGCGCCGCCCATCGCCTGCGCGATCCACTCGAAGCTCTTGTACTCCGCGGTGGGCCCGGTGCTGCCGAAGCCCTTCACCGACGCGAAGATGATCCGCCGATTGAGCCGGCGGAGCGTCTCCCAGCCGAAGCCCAGGCGCTCGATCGCGCCCGGCCCGAAGTTCTCGACGACGACGTCGGCGCGGCCCACCATACGCTCGAAGAGCGCGCGCCCGCGCGCGGCCTTGAGGTCGAGCGTCACGCTCCTCTTGTTGGCGTTGAGCAGCAGGAAGAACCACGCGTCCGTGTCGGGCCGCTCGGAGAGCGCGCGCCGCCCCGGCTCGCCGCCCCGCGGCTCGATCTTGATGACGTCGGCGCCGAGCCACGCCAGCATCTCCGTGCAGCTCGGTCCCGCCTCGTACTGCGTGAGGTCGAGGACGACGATCCCGTCGAGGGCCTTGCCCATGCCGTCTCCCTACGTGGTATACGCCGAGAAGCGGATCGTCTGCGCGCGCGCCTTGAAGTCGGTCACGACGTTGACGACGGCGGGCTTGCCCGAGGCCCACGCGCGCTCGAGGGCCGGCCGGATCTCGTGCGGCTTCTCGACGAATTCGCCGTGGGCGCCGAAGTCCTGCGCGACCTTGTCGTAGCGCGTGTAGCCGAGGTTGCGCCCGGGCTTGGTCCCCTGCGGGTCGGCGGTCCAGCCGCCGTTGTTGCTGATCACGACGAGGACGGGCACCCGGTGGCGGACCGCCGTGTCGATCTCCGTCGCGTTGAGCCCGTACGAGCCGTCGCCGTGGAGCACGACCACCTGCGCGTCGGGACGCGCGACCTTCGCGCCCATGCCGAACGGCAGCCCCACGCCCATGCAGCCGAACGGGCCCGAGTTCAGCCGGTGCCCCGGCACGAAGGTCGGGATCGACTGGCGCCCGTAGTTGAGGATCTCCTGGCCGTCCACGACGAGGATCGCGTCGCGCCGGAGGAAGTCGCGGACCTCCTTGCAGAGCCGGAGCGGGTGGATCGGCGTCTGGTCCGTGCTCATCTGCGTGTCCATCTCGGCCGCCTTCTCGCGGTCGAGCGCCCGGAGCTTCGACACCCACGCGGCGTACCGGCCGCGGTCGATCCGGCCGCGCGCCTCCGCGGCGAGCTGCTCGAGGACCGCGCGGGCGTCGCCGACGATCGGGACGTCCACCGCCCGGTTGTGGCCGATCTCGCGCGGGTCCAGGTCCACCTGGATCACCTTGAGGTCCGCCGCGAACCGCGGCGCGCGGCCGAACTGGATGACGTAGTTGAAGCGGGTGCCGACCGCGAGGAGCACGTCGGCCTCCGCGAAGGCCTTCGCGCGCGCGTTCAGGAAGGCCAGCTCGTGGTCCTCCGGGACGGTCCCGCGCGAGATCGGCGTCGTGTAGAAGGGGATGCCGGTCGCCTCGACGAAGGTCCGGAACGCGGACGCGGCGTCCGACCACCACACGCCGCTCCCGCCGACGAGCAGCGGGCGCTCGGCGCGCGTCAGCAGCGCGACCGCCTCGGCGATCGCGGCGGGATCGCCGAGCGCGCGCGGCGCGGGCGCGACGCGGCGCGGAAACGCCACCGCCGCCTCGTCCACCGTCTCGCCCAGGATGTCGCCGGGCAGGTCGAGGTAGACCGGACCCGGCCGCCCCGTGGTCGCCTCGCGGTACGCCATGGCGACCAGCTCGGGGATGCGCTTGGCGTCGAGGATCCGCGTGGCCCACTTGGTGATCGGGCGCATCATCGCGACCTGGTCGATCTCCTGGAACGCCTCCATCTCGAGGAAGACGCGCGGGCTCGAGCCACCCACGGCGATCAGCGGGGCGGCGTCCACGAACGCGTTGGCGACGCCCGTGACGAGGTTGGTCGTGCCCGGCCCGGAGCAGCCCATGCAGACGCCGGGGCGCCGCGTGAGCCGGCTGTACGCGTGCGCCATCATGGCGGCCGCCTGCTCGTGGCGCGTGTCCACCGCGCGCGCGCCGAGCTTGATGCACGCGCTCTCGGTCTCGATCATGGGCCCGCCCATGAGGTAGAAGAGCGTGTCCATGCCCTGCGACACGAGCGAGCGCGCGAGCAGCTCCGATCCGGTCAGCGATCCCATGCGGTCCTCCTGTTCAGGGTGAGACCTTCGGCGGCCAGGGAATGCCGAGCGCGTCGAACCGGCGCAGCCGGTCCTGGCCGAGCCCCTGGTCCCAGACGTCCGCCAGCGCCTCCGGCGTCCAGCCCTCGCGGCTCGTGACGGCGCGCAGGGGCGCCGGGTGCGACCAGAGGCTCACCTGGTGGCCGCGCACGTGCACGATCTGGCCCGTGATGTGCGCGGCACGGTCGCTCGCGAGGAACGCCACGACGGGCGCGATCGCCTCGGGCGGCGCCGCCGCCTGCGCCCGGCGGTCGTCGGCGAGGCGCTCGGTCATCCGCGTCTCGGCGGTCGGCGAGATGCAGTTCACGGTCACGCCGTACTTCGCCATCGCGAGCGCCGTCGAGCGCACGAGCCCGACGATGCCCTCCTTGGCGGCGGAGTAGTTCGGCTGGCCCGGGCTCCCCTCGAGCCCGGCGGTGGACGTGAAGGCGATGATGCGCCCGCGGCGCTTCTCCCGCATGTGCCGGGTCGCTCCGCGCAGGACGGTGAAGTGGCCCTTCAGGTGGACCGCGACGACCGCGTCCCACTCCTCCTCGGTCATGTTGAAGATCATGCGCTCGCGCAGGATGCCCGCGCAGCACACGACGACGTGAAGGTCGCCGAAGCGCTTGAGCGCGGTCTCGACGATCGCCTCGCCGCCGGCCATGGTGGCGACGCTCTCGGCGTTCGCCACGGCCTGGCCGCCGAGCGCCTCGATCTCCTTCACGACGGCCTGGGCGGCGGCGCTCGACGGCGTGCGCCCGTCCACCGTGACGCCGTAGTCGTTGACGACGACCTTCGCGCCCGCGCGGGCGAGGCCGAGCGCCACCGCGCGCCCGATCCCGTTGCCCCCGCCGGTCACCGCCGCCACCTTGCCGTCCAGCAGCCCCATTGGGCCTCCCGCGCGCCGCTCGATGGCGGCAAACGGATTCTGCACCTGTCCCGCGACCTATTCAATAATGGACCCCGGCACAAGAGGAGGACCCATGAGCACGGTGATCGTTCGCGGTGGAGCCGCGGGATTCGCCCAGGAGATCGTCGCCGGCCGGCACGGGCTGGCGGCGGACGAGCCCGAAGCGGCCGGCGGGACCGACACGGGGCCGTCGCCCTACGACCTGCTCCTGGCGGCCCTCGGGGCCTGAACGTCCATGACGCTCGCGCTGTACGCGCGACGCAAGCAGTGGCCGCTCGAGGAGGTGACGGTCCGCCTCGCGCACTCGAGGATCCATGCCTCCGACTGCGCCGAGTGCGAGACGAAGGAGGGCATGCTCGACCGGATCGAGCGCGAGATCGCGCTCGCCGGCCCGCTCACGCCGGAGCAGCGCGCGCGGCTCCTCGAGATGGCCGACCGCTGCCCCGTGCACCGGACGCTCACGTCGGAGATCGACATCCGGAGCCGCCTGGTCTGACGGCGCTCTCGAGGAGGACCCGATCCCATGCCATCGCTCCGCTACGGACAGCCGGCCCCGGACTTCTCCCTCCCCGCGACGACCGGCGGCAGCATCGCGCTCGCCGACTTCAAGGGCAAGGCGGACGTCGTGCTCGTCTTCTACTGCTACGACTGGGGCAACATCTGAACGCCGGAGCTCGCCGACCTGGGTCAGGTCGGCCCCGGCGTGCGTGAGCGGGGCGCCGAGCTGCTCGCGATCAGCGGCGACAGCCCGCCCTGCCACGCGGCGTTCGCCAAGGCGCGGAGCGTGCCCTTCCCGCTCCTCTCCGATCTCCACCGCGTGGCGATTCGCGCCTACGGAGTCCTGGACGAGGATCGGAACGTCGCCTACCGCTCCACGTTCGTCGTGGACCGGGACGGCGTGCTGCGCTGGGGGCAGGCGGGCGACCGGCAGATGGTCCGCGACGGGCGCGAGATCCTCCGCGTCCTCGACGTGATCCGCGGGCTCCGGTCACCCCGGCCGGGGGGCTCGGGCTAGTCGTCCTCCCAGGAGCGGGAGCGCTGCAGGGCCCGCCGGCGCTTCTTGCGCGCCTGCGCCTGCTTGCGCTTGCGCTTGACGGACGGCTTCTCGTAGTGCGCGCGCCGCTTCATCTCCTGGAAGAGGCCGTCCTTCTGCATCTGCTTCTTGAGCTGCTTCAGGGCGGCCTCGATCTGGTTGTCGAAGACCTCGATCCTCACCGAGCGGGGCTCCTTCGCGAAGGTGGCGCGCTGCAGTCCGGGGGCGGGTCCACGCTGAACCCGCTCCCGTGGGACCCGGCGAGTATCGCACGTCTCCGAGGGCGCCGTCGCGCGAGTTTCGCGTCACCAGCGGCGCCGGTCGGTCTCGTCGAGCCACTCGAAGGAGAGCACGCTCACGCGGTAGGACGCGGCTTTCGGCACCGTCGCCTCGAAGTAGGCGCGGTTGTTCGGCGGTACGCCGCCGAGCACCCACGTCGTGGTCTTGCCGGTCACCTTGCCCGACCCGTCCAGGCCCTCGATGAGGAGCTGCATCCGCGCCGCGGCGCGGTTCGTCTGGTTGTATAGGTAGCCCGTGAGCTTCGCGCCGCTCGCCTTCCACTCGAACCGGAACCAGCGCGCGAGGCTCTCGGGCGCGTAGTTCTGGGCGGCCGCCGCGGCGCCGGCGAGCCCGAGGACGGCGCCCCACGCGAGCGCGAGGGCTTCCCGCCTGGTCATGCGCCAAGGGTACCGCCGTCCGGGGCGGCGCGACCTGGAAAACCCCTGAGCGCCGCCTTCAGATCTGTCTACGGAGCCGCGGGTCGAGCGTGTCGCGCAGGCCGTCGCCGAGCATGTTGACCGCGAGCACGGTCGCCGCGAGGAAGACGCCGGGGAACAGGATGTTGTGCGGGAGGATGCGGAAGAGCGCGCGCCCCTCCGCCATGATGTTGCCCCAGGTGGGCGTCTCCGGCGGGATGCCGACGCCGAGGAAGGAGAGGATCGCCTCGACGAGGATCGCCGAGGCGCAGACGAACGTCGCCTGCACCACGAGCGGCGCCATCGTGTTCGGCAGCACGTGGCGCGCGAGCAGCGCGGGGGTGCGCGCGCCGAGCGCGACCGCCGCCTCGACGTAGGGCTCCTCGCGGATCGAGAGGACAACCGCCCGCACGAGGCGGACGACACGCGGCACCTCGGGGATCACGATGGCCAGGATGACCGTGCGCAGGCCCGCGCGGGACAGCGAGACGAGGCCGATGGCGAGCAGGATCGCCGGGATCGCCATGAGCCCGTCCATCACGCGCATGACGACGCCGTCGAGCCAGCGGAGGTAGCCCGCGAGGACGCCGATGACGAGACCGACGGCCGCGCTCACCAGCGCGACCGTCACGCCTACGATGAGCGACACGCGCGCGCCGTAGACGACCCGGCTGTACACGTCGCGCCCGAGGCTGTCGGTGCCCATCCAGTACGTGCGCGTCGTCTGCGCGCCGTCGGCGTTGCGCACGAGACGCTGCGCGCCGGGCCGCTGGTTTCGCACGACCGGATCGATCCGCGCCGGGTCCACGGTGCCGAGCACGGGCGCCAGGCACGCGAGCGCGACGACGGCCGCGAGGATCGCGCCGCCGAGCGCGACGCTCCCGTGCCGCCGCAGCCGGCGGGCGATCCCGGCGGGCGCGGCGGCCGCCGGCGGGAACGCCGCGACGGACACGGAGCCGGCGACGGCCTTCAATACCGGATCCTCGGGTCGAGGACGGTGTAGGTCAGGTCCACGAGCAGGTTGAGCAGCACGTAGACCATGGAGAACAGGAGGATCACCGCCTGCACCGTGGGGTAGTCGCGCGCGAGCACCGCGTCCACCGTGAGCCGTCCGAGACCCGGGATCGAGTAGACGGACTCGGTCACGACGACGCCGCCGATGAGGAGCGCGACGCCGAGCCCGATCACGGTGACGATCGGCACCGCGGCGTTCCGCAGCACGTGCCGCAGCAGCACCGGCATCTCCGCGAGGCCCTTGGCCCGCGCCGTGCGCACGTGGTCGGCGTTGATCACCTCGAGCACGCTCGCGCGCGTGATCCGGGCGATCAGCGCCACGTAGATCACGGCGAGCGTGAGGCTCGGCAGGATCAGGTGCTCGAGGAAGCCCCCGACGCCCTCACGCAGGCGCTGGTAGCCCTGGACGGGGAGCCAGGCGAGCGAGATCGCGAAGAGGTAGATCAGCGCGTAGCCGATCACGAACACCGGCACCGAGAAGCCGAGCACGGAGAGCCCCATCACTCCGCGGTCGATCCAGGTCCCGCGCTTCCAGGCGGCGAGCACGCCGAGCGGGACGGCCGTCGCGACCGTCAGCACGAGCGTGCACACCGAGAGCGCCAGCGTCGGCTCCACGCGGTCCAGGATCAGCTCGCTCACCTGCTTCTTGAAGAAGAACGACTCGCCGAAGTCGCCGCGCAGGACGTTGCCGAGCCAGATGACGAACTGCTGCGCGATCGGCCGCTCGAGGCCCAGCTTGACCCGGATCTCGGCGACCTGCTGCGAGGTGGCGTTGTCGCCCGCGATGATCGCGGCCGGGTCGCCGGCCGTGAGGCGCAGCAGCGAGAACACGACCACCGCCACCACCGCCATGACCGGGATCGTGGCGAGGAGGCGGCGCCCGACGTACGACAGCATCGCCGACGCCGCGTCAGCTCACTTCTTGGTGACGTTCCAGAACACCGGCACCGGCGCGGTCATGATCCCGTCCACGTTCTTGCGCGTCGAGATCGGCTGGTACCACTGGCCGAGCGGGATGTGGGTCGGGTAGAGCGTTTCGCGCATCTGCGCCGCCTCGGCGATGGCCTTTTGCCTGGCCGGGTTCGTCTCGCGCGCGAACTGCTCGCGCAGGCTCTCGATCTCCTGGTCGCACGGCCAGCCGAACATCGCCTTCTCGCAGGAGGCGTTCATGAAGCCCATCATCACCGGGTTGAGGATGTCCGCCGCCACCCACCCCGTCAGGAAGGCGTTCCAGCCGCCCGCGGCCGGCGGGTCCTTCTTGGCCCGACGGGCGACCAGGGTCTGCCAGTCCATCGAGACCATGTCCACCTTGAAGCCGCCCCGCTCGAGCAGCGACTTGGCGACCGGCGCCAGGTTCGTGAGCACGGCGAGGTCCGTGGACTGCATCAGCACGACCGGCGTGCCGTCGTAGCGGCCTCCTTCAACAGCGCCTTCGACTTCTCGAAATTCGACTCGAGGAGTCCGTCCATGCCCTTGGTGCTGGCCATCGGCGAGCCGCAGGGGAAGAAGGACTTGCAGGTCTTGTAGTACGCCGAGTCGCCGACCACGGCCTTCAGGAAGTCCTCCTGGTTGAAGGCATAGAACACGGCCTGGCGGATCTTCGCGTTGTCGAACGGCTTGTGCAGCGTGTTGAAGCGGAACGTGTACTGGTTGCCGAGCGGATTGTAATCGACGAGCTTGACGTTGACGTCCTGCTTGAGCACGGGCAGCAGGTCGTGCGGCGCGGACTCGATGTAGTCGATCTCGCCGGCCAGCAGCGCGTTGACCGCCGACTGGTGGTCGGGGATCCACTTCCACTCGACGCGGTCGACCTTGACGACCTTGCCGCCGGCGAGACCCGACGGCGCCTCCGCGCGCGGCTTGTACTTGTCGAACTTCACGTAGACCGCCTTGTCCCCGGCCTTCCACTCCTCCTTCTTGAAGACGAACGGGCCCGAGCCGGTGAAGTCGGCGATCTGGGTGTTCGCGTCGGTCTCGGCCACGCGCCTGGGCATCATGAACGGCACGTTCGAGCTCGGCTTGCCGAGCGCGCCGAGGACGAGGCCCGTCGGCTCCTTGAGGAGGATCTTGAACGTCTTCGCGTTCACGACCTGGAACTCCTTCACGAAGCCCGCGAGCTTCTGGCCCATCGAGTCCTTCGCCGCCCAGCGCTTGATCGAGGCGACGCAGTCCTCGGCGGTGACCGGCTTGCCGTCGTGCCAGACGAGCCCGTCGCGCAGCGTGAGCGTGTAGGTCAGCTTGTCGCCGCTGACGTCGTACCGGTCCACCATCTGCGGGCGGATCTCGCCCTTGGCGTCCATCGCGAAGAGCGTGTCGTAGACCATGTAGCCGTGGTTGCGCACGATGTAGGCGGTGGTCCAGATCGGGTCCACGATCTTCAGGTCGGAGTGCATCACGACGCGGAGCGTGGTCTCCGCGCCCGCGGGCCCGGGCGCGCCGGCCGCGAGCCAGGCGAGGGAGAGGACCGCGACGGCGAGGGGTCGGATGCGACTCATGGGCTCCTCCTCAGGAGCGGCGACGGCGATGAGACATAACCATAGGGCCGCCGAGCTTGTCAACGCGCGCGCCCCCTCGCCCCGGAGGGCACGGCATCTCACCGGACGCTAGATCTCGATCTTCCGCCGTGCCGTCGCGCGCCGCCACTTGCTCTCGGCCGCGTCATCGAAGACGAGCGCCTCGTCGGCCGGCACGCTGATCCAGGCGCCTCGCTCGAGCTCGCCCTCGAGCTGGCGCGCCGCCCAGCCGGCGTAGCCGAGGGCGAAGAGCGAGCGCCGCGGGCCCTGGCCGCGCGCGATCGCGTCGAGGACGGCGGGGTGGGAGGTCACGGCGATGCCGCCGCCGACCACGGTGGTCTCGGCGCTCGCCCAGTCGGTCGTGTGCAGCACGAACGCGCGCGTGATCTCGACGGGCCCGCCGTAGTGGACGCGGACGCTGCCGCCGACGCCCTCGCCCGCCGCGCCGAAGAGCTCGAGCAGCCGCGCCAGCGGCGTCTCGCCGAGCGGGCGATTCACGACGAGCCCCAGCGCGCCCGTCGCGTCGTGGCGGACCATGTAGATGACCGTGTGGTGGAAGCGCGGGTCGCGGATCTCCTCGGTGGCGACGAGGAGCTGCCCGGCGAGGCTCGCCGGCCCTCCGGCGCCCGCGCGGAGGACCGGGGGCGCCCCGGGGCCGGCCGCGGCGAGCGCGAGCGCCGCGCCCACGACGACCCACGGCACGCAGAGGCGGCGCCCCCTCGACCTCATCGGGTTCGGAGTGTACGCCGACTCGAGGGGGCGCCGGCGGGTTTGAACGGCACGGCGCCCGGCGAGCGCGCGTGATGCGCGCCCGCCGGACGCCGGTCAGCGACCGCTACATCCCGAGCGCCTTCAGCCCCTCCTTCGCGGCCTCCACCGATTGGGCGTGCTTCCCCTGGCCGTGGAGCTCGGCCGCCTGGGCGGCCTTCTCCTTCGCGTCGGCGGCGGCCGGATCGAAGCGCGTTGCCGTCTCGTCCTCGATCTTCTTGATCAGGCTCGGACACTGGAACGCAAGCGCCGGACCGGCCGAGAACAGGACGAGCGTCGCGACGACAGCGGACAGAGCGATCTCCCGCATCGGATCACCTCCTCTCCTCGGGATTCCAAACGGCCCCGGTCTCAGGGCCGCGCTGGTTGCAGGAGCTGCCGCATCTCGTTCTCGAGCGTCCGCATCCGGTCCTTCACCTGCGCCGCCTTCGCGAGCTGCTCGGGGGTGAGGAGCGTCCGCACCTCGAGCGCGACCCGCGCGCTCGCCTGGAGGAGCTGCGCGCGGAGCTGCCCGATGTGCTGGAGCGGGGCCGCGAGGTCGGCCTCCTGGAGCGCCCCCGTGGCGAAGAGCTTGTCGGCGAGCTCGGCCTGCGCCTGGTGAAGCTGCTGGACGATGGCCCGCGTCGTGGCGCGGTGGGCCGCGATGACCTCACGCACCTTCGCCTGCTGGTCGGGCGTCAGCTCGGCGCTGCGGAGCATGAGCGGC
>Ga0099828_10001942_pt1 | contig 14094 bp, 14 predicted proteins | sample CZO8metaG_2_FD_79338 | JGI IMG/M metagenome (GOLD analysis project Ga0099828, IMG submission 79338) | Vadose zone soil microbial communities from the Eel River Critical Zone Observatory, Northern California, USA - CZOApr15con2H1.8 metaG | ecosystem: Environmental > Terrestrial > Soil > Vadose...
CCGATGAGCTCACGGGTGTCGGCCGGGTTACGGTTCTCGAAGGTGCGGCCGGAGACCGCGTGCACCCAGCGCCCGCCGACGTAGTTGCCCCAGGCCGGAGCGGACGACTCCTGCCGGCGGGGCCGGGGGGCGGGCCGCGCCGCCTTTGCGGCCAAACGGCTAATAGGCCACCACCTTTTCCTTGCGCTCGTCCTTCTTGCCCGACATGTCGCTGTTGCCGCGGAACATGGCGCCCTCGGCGATCACGATCTTCGGGGCACGGATATTTCCGGTCAGCTTCCCCGTCGACTGCAGCTCCACGCGGCCGGAGGCCTCGCAGTCGCCGACGATCTCGCCGCTGACGATGATCGACTGGGCGGAGACCTTCGCCTTCACCACGCCACCCGCTCCCACCTTCAGGTCGCGGGTGATGCGGATCTCCCCCTCGATCTGGCCCTCGATGAGGACGTCCTCGTCTCCGGACAGCTCGCCGACGATCTTGATCTTGGGGCCGATCACGCACGGCGAGGAGCTGGAACGCGCGACCGGGGGCGGCGCGGCGGCGCTCGGCCGGTGGGGGGGCGGCGGCGGTGGCTCCGCCGGCTTCGTATCAGGCTTCCCGAAGAGTGACATGGTTCCTCCTCATCAAGCTGGGGGGTGCTAGCGGCGCACCCCCCAGACCCCCCGCTCGCGTCTTCCGCGGCGGCGAAGTTAATTCGCCGCCGCTCACCGAGCGGGGTCGCTTCGCGACCCCGAGGGGAATGAATCCCGTTCGGCTCGCAGAGCAGCAAAGTCGTTCCGGCTCGGGAGCATCGCGGATGATGGAGCGGGCGACGGGGTTCGAACCCGCGACACCGAGCTTGGGAAGCTCGTACTCTACCAGCTGAGCTACGCCCGCCCGACGCGTTCGCCGACCATGATAGGCGCGAGGGCGAAGGCCGGTCAAGCCATCCATTGCGTTATGCATTGATCAGAGCCAGGACCTCGTCACGGTGACGCTCCATTTCGGACCGGCTGTACGCTTCCAGGTTGAGACGCACGAGGGGCTCGGTGTTCGAGGCGCGCACGTTGAAGTGCCAATCGTCGTAGTCGACGTTGATGCCGTCCAGCTTCAGGATGCGGGCGTCGCGATAGCGCTCCTCGATGCGGGGGAAGACGGCCGCGGGATCCTTCACCGTGGAGTTGATCTCGCCCGAGAGGAAGTACCGGCTCCGCAGCGGGCCGAGGATCTGGCTGAACGTCTGCTTCGTGGTGCCCAGCAGCTCGAGGACGAGGAGCGCGGGGATCATGCCGTTGTCCGCGTACGAGTTCTCGCGGAAGTAGAAGTGGCCGGAGACCTCGCCGCCGAAGACGGCGTTCTCCTCGCGCATCCTCTTCTTGATGAAGGCGTGGCCCACACGGTTCATGAGCGCGGTGCCTCCCGCGGCCCCGACCCGGTCCACGACCGCGCGCGAGGCCCGCACGTCGTAGACGATCCTGGCCCCCTTCTCCTTCCGGCAGTACGCCTCGCCGAGAAGGGCGGTGACGAAGTCGCCCGGCACGAACCGGCCGGTGTCGTCGATGAAGAAGCAGCGGTCGGCGTCGCCGTCCCACGCGATCCCGAGCTGCGCCTTCTCCGACACCACGCGGGCCATGATGGCCTGGCGGTTGGCTTCCACCAGCGGATCGGGCGGGTGGTTGGGGAAGTTCCCGTCCAGATCGAAGAACATCTTGACGAGCTGGACGGGCAGGCGGGGGAAGATCGTCGCCGCACCCACCGAGCCCATGCCGTTGCCGGCGTCGAGCACGACCTTGATCTTCGGCACGCGGGCGGTGTCGATGAAGGACAGGCAGTGCCGGCCGTAATCCTCGCGAATGTCCTTCCCCTCGACGGGTGGTCCGATCTCGCCGGGGTCGTCGGCGAACCGGCCGGCGAGGATGGCCTCCTTGATCTCCTTGATGCCCGCGTCGCCCGACAGCGCCTCCGCCCCGCGGCGCACCATCTTGATGCCGTTCCACTCCTTGGGATTGTGGGAGGCGGTGATGATGGCCCCGCCTTCGAGGCGGTCGTGCGCGACCGCGAAGTACAGCATGTCGGTGCCGACGGTGCCGATGTCGACGACGGCGGTGCCTTGGCTGCGCACGCCGCGGATGAAGCCGCCGGCGATCTCCGGGGATGACGCCCGCATGTCGTGGCCGACCGCGATGCGGCGCGCGCCCAGGTAATCGATGAACGCCCGCCCGATGCGGCGGGCCACCTCGCCGTCGATCTGGGCGGGGTAGAGCCCCCGGATGTCGTAGGCCTTGAAGACGCTCGGGTCGGGCGGCATAGGATCGATTCTAGCCTCAGGCCGTCCGCGAGTAATCGGAAAGCGACGCGCCCTCCCCGAGGACCGCCCCCGGGCCGATGAAGGCGTGGCGTCCGACGCGGACGCCGGCTCCAAGCAGCGCTCCGTCGATGACGGCGTTCTCTCCGATGTGGCAGCCGTCCCACAACACGCTGTCGCGGATGCGAGCCCCCGCCTCCACGCGCACGCGCGAAGTGAGCACCGCGTCGGGCCCCACCTCGGCCCGCGCCGACACGCGGCTGCCCGGACCCACGTAGAAGGGCGCCCGCAGCTCCGCCCCGGGCTCGACGACCGCGCCCTCGTGGATCCAGCCCCCCTCGACGGGCCGTCCCTCGACGCGGACGGGAAAGCGTCCGTTCAAGACGTCGCGGTGCACCTGGAGATACTTCTCGGGCGTGCCGATGTCGATCCAGTATCCGCGGTGCACGTGCGCGGCCACGTGGTCGCCGCGGCCGAGGAGCGCGGGGAAGAAAGCGCGCTCGATGGAGTGGTTCACGCCCGCCGGCATCAGCTCGAGGGTGGAGGTCTGGAGCACATAGATGCCAGCGTTGATCGTGTCGGTCGTGATCTGGTCGGGCGGCGGCTTCTCGATGAACCGGCGCACCCGCCCGTCCCCGTCGGTCTCCACGAGGCCGTAGGCGGCCGGGTTCGGGACCGGGGCCAGGACGAGGGTCGCCGCCGCCCGGCTCTCGCGGTGTCGCCTCACCACCCCGGCCAGGTCCAGGTCGGTGAGGACGTCGCCGTTGAGGACGACGGTGACGTCGTCGAGGTACCGCTCGGCATTCTTCACCGCGCCCCCCGTCCCGAGGGGGGTGGGCTCCAGCGCATAACGGATCTTCTTGCCGAGGGCGCTGCCGTCGCCGAAGATCGCCTGCACCCTCTCGGGGCGGTACGCGACCGAGAAGACCACTTCGGTCACCCCGGCCTGGCCGAGCAGGTCGAGCTGGTGTCGGAGGAAGGGACGATCCACTACGGGGACGACCGGCTTGGGCAACGTGAGCGTCAGCGGGCGCAGCCGCGTGCCCTCGCCTCCGGCCAGGATGACGGCCTTCACCAGCTCACCATGGGTGAAAGCGCATGATAGCATTCCGGAAAGGTCCCGCCCGGTGAACCTTCCGAACGCTCTCACGCTGCTCCGCATCTTCCTCGTCCCGGTGCTGGTCGTGGTGCTGCTGACCCGCGCGGAAGGCCACGTCTTCCTCGGCACCGCGATCTTCGGCCTCGCCGTCCTCACCGACTACCTCGACGGCTACCTGGCGCGGCGGCGCAACGAGGTGACGCGGCTCGGGATCCTCCTCGACCCGCTGGCCGACAAGCTGCTGACCGCCGCCGCGTTCCTGTCGCTGGTGGAGCTGGACGCGGTGCCGGCCTGGATGGTGATGATCATCCTCGGGCGCGAGTTCGTGGTCACGGGGCTGCGAAACGTGGCCGCGGGCCGCGGGCTGCTCATCCCGGCTTCGGGGCTGGGCAAGGGGAAGATGGTGGCTCAGGTCGTTTCCATCTTCCTGCTGCTGCTGGGTCGGAGATACGCGATCCTGCAGCGGCCGGGCATGATCGTCCTGTGGGTCGTGGTCGTGCTGGCCTTCGTGTCCGCGGTGGACTACTTCAGGCTGTTCTGGCGCGAGGCGCTGAAGCCGGCGCCGCCGCGGCCGGTAGCCGAGCCGTCGGAGAGCATGCGGGACGTCCTACCGAGCAGCGCTTATCCGGACGCCCCTCACCCAGGCCCTCTCCCCAGGGGGGAGAGGGATTAAGGGACGCGCCGACGTACGACGGGGCGCGACCTCATCTGGGGCGCGACCTCTACCGCAACTCCACGCGATCGCCGTTCATGATGGCGTCGCCGCTGTAGGTCACGACGGCGGTCGACGTCCGGTCCCGGACCGACACCACCGCCAGCTCGCCGACGACGTTGCGCGAGGTGGGAACGGAGGGATACATGATCTTGAAGACGGTGAGCCTGTTGCCGGGAGCGATGCCGTTCGCGGTGCCCAGGTTGATCGTCACGAGCTGGCCCTGGCCGGCGATCATGGAATCCTCGCCGATGTCGACGATGGAGCCTTCGATCTTGCCGCTCGGCGGCGTGAGCCGATCGGGCGGCGGGCGCTTGACGATGAGGGGCACCGACACTTTCTCGAAGGGCTTGAGGTAGTCGCCGGCGTGCGTGTCCTGGCACGAGCGCTCGATGACGGCGGTGGACGAGTTCTCCTGGACCAGGATCACCCGCACCCAGCCGGTCGTCTCGACCTTGTGGCCGATCGTCCGGCCGGAGCTGGGATGCTTGATGTCGTAGGAGGGGTGATGGGCGGTGTAGACGTCGCCCGCCTTCACGCCGGCGTTGCTTCCCTTGCTCAGGTAGACGATGTCGCGCTCGGACAAGGAGATCTTCGTCGCCCCCTGCTCGGAGCCCAGGATGTACAGGCTGTCGTCCTCGCCGTCCGAGACGACGTAATGGGCGCACTGCAAGGCCATCTCTTCGATGGCCGGGACGAGCTGCTCGCCCGCCCCCGGCCTCGTGATCACCTGGCCCGCGACGCCCGCGGCCTCCTCGGCCCCGGGCGCCGCGCCCGCTTCGCCGGCCCTCTCGCTGACGAGCGCGACCTTCGGCATGATCAGCGGATCACCGGGATAGATCCAGTGTGCGTCCGTGATGTAGCGGTTCTGGTCCCAGATCTGCGGCCAGAGGTAGGGGTTGCCCAGGTACTTGCGCGCCAGGTCCCACAGGGTGTCGCCCTTGACGATGATGTAATAGGTGGCGCCGTCCGGGATCGTCTCCGGATACTTGTACTTGGACCAGTGCCGGGGGATGCTGGCAGGCCCGACGCTGAGGCCAGTGGACGGCGGGGGAGCGGTCTGCTGGGCCTCCGCACGGCCGAAGAGGAGGGAGAGCGCGGCGACCCCACACAGAAGCCCCATTCCCTTCGATCTCACTGCCTTACCTCCTGGACGGGCCCGAAACCGTCCCCAAACTCCATGAGTGCCCGCGTTTCGACTCCCTACAGAGCCCCACGAGCGCTTCGAGGCGACCCGGAGATTTGGCGGATGCTAACAGGAAAAGAGACGGCTCGTCAAGAGTTTTTTTGCAGATTCTAAAGTGACACTTGAGCTTATGACGGAGGCGGCTTGGGCGCAGGCGGGGGGGTGGGAGCGGGGCTGGGAACGGCCGGAGAGGGCGCCGGCGAGGGTGACGCCGCCGGAGAGGGCGACGGCGCGGCGGGAGCGCCCCGGGCGCTCAGCTCGGCCATGAGGTCCCGCGCGTCCTGCACCCGATCGCTTTTCGGGAACTCCTCGATCAGCCGGCCGAGGTGGGGCAAGGCCTCCGCGCCCCGGCCCGAGAGCCCGAGGCACTCGCCCAGGCGGTACAACACCTCGTCGAGCTGGTCGTAGTCGGGATATTCGTTCAGGATGGCCTGGTACCGGCCGATGGCGGCGTGGCAGGACTGGCGCGTGCGCTGGTAGAAGAAGCCGGCCAGGAACTCGGCCCGACCCAGGCTCTGGCGGCATTCCTTGATCCGGGCGCGGGCCGGCTCGAGGTAGGACGAGGACGCGTAGAGCTCGAGCAGCCGCTGGTACTCGTCCAGGGCATTGTGCGTGGGCGTCTGGTCCCGGTCGGGGCTGTTGCGCTGCTTGAAGTAGCACTCGCCGATCTGGAACTGCGCGTAGTCGCTGCGCGGGTGGGAAGGGTATATCGTCAGGAACTCGCGATACGCGGCGACGGCGAGGATGTAGCTGGCCGTCCCCGCCTCCTGGAAGTAGCTGTCGCCCAGGGCCAGCCGCGCGGCCGGACCGTACTCGCTCTGGGGAAAGCCGTCGATGATGCGCTTGAAGTGCTGACGCGCCGCGTCGTACTGGTGCTTCGCGAGGGCCTTCTGGCCGGCCTCCCAGATCACCTGGTCCGAGTTGCTGGCGAGGGTCGCGATGTCGGCCTCGCCGCCATGAGCGCGACCCCAGCCCGCGAGCAGGGCCAGCAGCAACAGCCGCGACTTCACCGTTCCCCCCGGATCCAATCCCACTCCCGCGCCAGACCGTCCGGCAGCATCACGGTGGAGCGGAAGCCGAGGTCGCGCTTCGCGGCGGTCGTGTCGGCAAAGGTGTCCCGCATGTCTCCCTTCTGGGCTTCCTCACGCGTGAGGGCCAGCCTTCGCCCCGTGACCTGCTCGATCGCCCGCAACACCTCTTCCAGCGAGACGCGTTGCCCCCCCCCCACGTTATAGACGCATCCAGGACGGCCGGAGTCGCCGGCGCGCCGGGTGGCGGTGACGATATCGTCGACGAACGTGAAGTCGCGGGTCTGCTTGCCGTCGCCGAAAACGCGGACCGGCGCCCCGTCGCGGGCGGCCGACAGGAAGCGGTGAAAGGCCATGTCCGGGCGCTGCCGGGGGCCGTAGACGGTGAAGTAGCGCAGGCTCACCACGGGGAGACCGTGGTTGCGCTCATAGAGGCACGCGAGGTGCTCGCCCGCGAGCTTGGTCACGCCGTAGGGCGAGAGCGGCCGGCAGGCCGCGTCTTCGCGCAGGGGCAGCTTGGCGCGGTCGCCGTAGACCGACGACGACGACGCGTAGACCAGCCGGGGCACGCCGGCCTGCACCGCCGCTTCCAGCAGCCGCTGGGTGGCGAGCACGTTGTGGTCCGTGTAGACCTGGAAGTCGCGTCCCCACGACGAGCGCACGCCCGCCTGCGCCGCGAGGTGATAGACCTGCCCCGCGCCTTCGAGCAGCCCGCCGAGAGGAATGTCCTGGAGTCGGCCCTCGACGAGCCGGAAGCGGCGGTGGTCGCGGGCGGGGCGGAGGTTCGCCTCCTTCGCGGCCCGCGGGTAGAAGTCCACGAACGCGTCCACGCCCGTCACGTCGTGGCCCTCACCGAGGAGCCTCTCGACCAGGTGGGAACCGATGAAGCCGGCGGCTCCCGTCACCACCACCTTCATGCGAGCATGCGCCGCAGGTCCTCGGGGATCCGTCGCGGCCGGCCGCGCAGATCGATGGCCGCGTGAGAGGTCGAGCCGGTGGCGAGCGGGCCCTCGGTGCCCTCGCGGCGCACTTCGTAGTCGAAGCTGACCCGCGCCCGGCCGAGGTCGGTGAGCCGCGTGTGGATATCGAGGACGTCGTCGTAGAGCGCCGGTCGCAGGTACCGGGCCCGGACCTCGATGACGGGAAGGCGCAGGCCCTGCGCCTCCAGCTCGCGGTAGGTGCAGCCGCATCCCCGTAGCAGGTCGGTGCGGCCTACCTCGAACCAGGCCAGGTACTCGCCATGCCAGGCGATGCCCATCTGGTCGGTCTCGGCGTACCGCACGCGGACGGTCGTCGAGCCGCTGCGGCTCACCGCGCCGCCTGCACGAGCCGGCGCGCGCTGGCGGCCGGGTCGCCCCCGCCGAAGACGGACGTCCCGGCCACGAGCACCTCGGCTCCCGCTTCGATGAGCGCCTTCACGTTGCTCTCGTCGACGCCGCCATCCACCTCGATCTGGGCCGCCGGGCCGCGGCGGCGCAGCAGCTCCCGCATCCGGCGTACCTTGTCGAGGCTTCCGGACAGGAACCTCTGGCCCCCGAAGCCGGGGTTGACGGACATCACCACCACGTAGTCCAGCTCGGGTGCGATCTCCTCCACGCTCACCAGCGGTGTCGAAGGATTGAGGGCCACCCCCGCCTTGAGGCCGCGCTCGCGCAGGTGGGCGACCGTCCGCTGCAGGTGGGGCAGCGCCTCGACGTGCAGGCTGACCCAGTTCGCGCCCGCGTCCGCGAAGGCGTCGACGTAGAGGTCGGCGTTCTCGATCATGAGGTGCACGTCCAGGGGCAGCCGCGTCGCGCGCCGGACCGCCTTCACCACCGCCGGGCCCATCGTGAGGTTGGGGACGAAATGGCCATCCATGACATCGATGTGGACGAGGCGCCCGCCGCCCTCCTCGGCGCGGGCGATCTCCTCGGCGAGGTGGCCGAAGTCCGCGGCGAGGATGGAAGGGGCGAGGATCACGGCCCCTCCTTGCTGACGTCGAGGACGAGGGCGGTGCGAGGGTTCACGCGGTGGCCCGCGGCGGGCTCCTGGCGCAGGATGACCCCGGCCGGCACGCCCGGGTAGACGCGGTAGCGGACGTCGCCTACCTTGAGGCCGGCGAGACGCAGAGCGTCGAGGGCCTGGCCGGCCTTGCGGCCGATGAGGTCGGGCATGAGGTACTCGCGCCCGAACGGGCCGCGGCTGACGAGCAGCGAGGCCCCCTCCTGGCCGAGGGTCTCCGTCTCCCCCGGCGGCGGGTGCTGCATCAAGATCGTCCCTTCTTCCGACGCATCGTTTGCTTCTACCACCCGGCCCACGGGGACGGCGGCCTGCTCGAGGCTCAGCCGTCCGCCCCGCACGCTCTCGCCCACGACCGACGGCACGGTGATCCGCCGCGGCCCGAGGCTCACCCAGACGCGGATGCTCCGCTGGCTCTTGAGCGTGGAGCCGGCCGGTGGCTCCTGGGCCACCACCCGGTCCGCGGGGACCTTCGGGTCGTGCCGCCGGCCGTCCACCCGCAGCAGCAGGCGATGGCGCGCAGCCAGCGGTCCGGCTTCCGGGACGCGCTTGCCGACCAGCGAGGGCACCACGACCTCCTGCGACGTCAGCACGACCCGCATGGTGGTCACCGCGGACAGCGCCGCCGTCACCAGCAGGGCCAGCATCAACAGCCCGTACTTCAGGAGGAGGACGGCGAAGCGCTTGACGCTCAAGGAGGTCCCTATTTGCTCCGCCCCCCGCAGGACGAAGCGAAAGCGTACCACAAACTCACTTCAATGCTCGCTGCATCACCGCCGCGAAGAAGGCGTCGCCCCCGTCTCGCTCGGGGCGCGTGGAGGCATAGCCGCCCTCCGCGAACCGCGCCGCCCAGCCGGCCAAAGGCGCCAGGCTGAACTCGGGATGCGCGTCGAGGAAGGTCCGGACGATCTGTTCTCCCTCCTCGGGCTCCCCGGAGCAGACGGAATAAACGAGCTTGCCGCCGCGCCGGACGAGGGTGGCCACGCTCTCGAGCAGCTCTCGCTGCCGGCGGGCGTGTCGCAGGACGTCGCGCTCCAGGGTTCGCCACCGGATGTCGGGATGCCGGGACAGCGTTCCGAGCCCGGTGCAGGGCGCGTCGAGAAGGACGGAGTCGAAGTGTCGTCGGAATGGCGGCCGGCGAGCGTCCGCCCCGACGAGCCGGACCGACGTCGCGCCCCAGCGCTCCACCAGGCCGGCCATGCGCCGCAGGCGGGGGAGCGACGCCTCGGCCGCAACCACGTGGCCCCTCGCGCCGAGGAGATCGGCGAGGAGCGTCGTCTTGCCGCCCGGCGCCGCGCACGCGTCGAGGAGAAGCGCGCCCTCGGCGGCCAGGTGGGCCGCCATCTGCGCCCCTTGGTCCTGAAGATAGATCGTGCCCACCGCGGAGAGCGCGGGCGCCCGCCCCTCCGCGATCCACGCTCCGGGGACGCTGAGGGGACGGGGCTCGAGGCCCTCGGCGCGCGCGCGCGCCTGCGCATCCGGCACCCGCGGGTTGAGCCGGAACACGGTGGGGGGCGGATCCAGGAACGCCTGGGCGCGGGCCACCGCCGTCGCTGGTCCGAGCCGCGCGAGCCAGCGCGCCGCCAGCCAGCGCGGGAGCGAACCCGCGGTCGTCATCCAGCCCATGGGATCCGTGGCCGCGTCGGGGAACACGGGCGGGCCCTCGCGCGCCAGCCGCCGGAGAACGGCGTTGACCAGGCCCGCGGCGCGCGGGGCCGACTCGCGGGCCAGCTCCACAGATTCGGAGACGGCGGCCCGCGCCGGCACGCGCAGGTGCATCAGCTGGTACGCCCCGAGGCGCAGGGTCGCCTTCAACGGCGCGTCGAGTCGCGAGAAGGGGCCCTCGAGTAGACGCGCACAGGCGAAGTCCAGCGCGGCGCGGCGCCGCAGCGTGCCCAGCACCAGCTCGTGAAGGAAGGCCCGATCGCGTGTGGACAGCCGCTCGATGTCTCCGGCCGCGAGCCGGTCCGCCAGGGTGGGACCCCCGCGCTCCGTGTCGAGGAGAACGCGGAGGGCGGCCTGGCGCGTTGCGGTGGCCACCGGCTTATCCGAGCCGCTCGCCGGGCGTGAGACGGGTCCCGGCCGCGAAAGCTGCGGCCGGCATCGGGTGGCGGCTCTCGGGCTGCACCTCGACCAGCCGCAAGGCGGTGCCTTCTCCACAGGCGACGACGAGCCCGTCGCGACCCGCCCGGAGCAGGGTGCCCGGAGTCCCGCTCCCCGCATCGACCTGCGCGCGCAGGACCCGCAGGCCGCGGCCGCGCAGGCGGGTGTGCGCCCCCGGCCAGGCGTGGAAGCCGAGGACACGACGGGCGAGCGCCGGGGCCGGGAGCCGCCAGTCCATGACGCCGTCTTCTTTCTTTATGAGGGGGGCGAGGCTGGCCCGGGCGGGATCCTGCGGCTGCGGAACGATGGCGCCTTCTTGCAGTCCCTCCAGAGTGCGCACGAGCAATTCGCCACCCAGGGCGGCGAGTCGGGACTCGAGGGCCTCGGCGGTCTCGTCCGCGCCGATCGGCGTCGCTTCGGCGAGAAGCAGCGGCCCGGTGTCGAGGCCCTCGTCGATGAGCATCGTGGTGACACCCGTCTCGGCCTCGCCGTTCACGATCGCCCACTGCACCGGCGCCGCGCCGCGATACCGGGGAAGCAGCGAAGCGTGGACGTTGACGGTGCCGCGTGGAGCGATGTCGATCACGCGGCGGGGCAGGATCTGGCCGTAGGCGACGACGACCTGCACGTCGGGGGCGAGCGCCTTCAGGGCCGCCACGGACTCCGGCTCCCGGACCCGGCGCGGCTGGAAGATCTTCAGCCCGCGCGCCGCGGCCACCGGCTTCAGCGGCGGCGGCGCGAGCGCGCGTCCCCGGCCCTTCTCGCGGTCGGGCTGGGTGACGACGGCGGCGACGTCGTGGCCGGCTTCGAGGAGCGCTTGGAGGGACGGGATGGCGAAGCTCCCGCTCCCGAGGAAAACCACGCGCATCGCCTACTCATCCCAGTCGTTGCTGCGGGCCTTCTTGCGGAGCTTGCGCTTCATGAGGTCGCGCTTCAGCGGCGTGAGGCGGTCGACGAAGAGCAGGCCGTCGATGTGGTCGATCTCGTGGCAGAAGGCGCGCGCCAGCAGCTCGGTGCCCGTGTAGAGGCGCTCCTTGCCCCCGAGGTCCAGGCCCTTCACGACCACGCGTGCGGGGCGCACCGGCGTCCCGCCGAAGCCCGGCACGGACAGGCATCCCTCCTCGTGCCGCTGCTCGCCCTCCCGCTCGACGAGCTCGGGGTTGACGACGGTGATGAGCGCGCCCTTCTCCTCGCCGACGGACAGGTCGATGACGATGACCCGGAGCGGCACGCCGATCTGGGGAGCGGCGAGGCCGATGCCGGGGGCGGCGTACATCGTCTCCACCATGTCCTTGACGAGGGCGGCGAGCGAGCCGTCGATCTCCTTCACGGGAGCCGACGGGGCGTGGAGCACGGGGTCGCCCCACTTCACGATCGGCCGCAGCGCCACGGTCTCCATGGTATTCGATGTGCTAACATCCGCTCATCTCCTGCCCGCGACCTCGAGAAAGGAAATGGTGAACCGATGAGCCCGCACCACCGGATTCTCGTCCTCGCTCTCGTTGCCGGGGCCGTTTCGGCGGCCCCCGCCCTCGCCCAGACCACGAACAGCCCGCACAACCCCACCTGGTGGGACAAGTTCCAGCACCTCGTCCAGGACGGCCCGGACGCCGCCGCGGGGGCCACGAGCTCGGTGAGCGTCGGCAACAACGTCGACGTCTCGAACGAATGCGGCCCCCAGAGCGAGACCTACATCACCATCAACCCGTCGCGGCCGAATGCGCTGGCCGCCGGCTCCAACGAGATCTTCCGGTTGCCGATGCGGGGCTACTCTTCCACCGATGGCGGCGCGAGCTGGGGCGGGGTAGACCTGCCGCTCCCGCCTCCCATCGGCACCAACGGCGTCGACTTCGGCTCCGACCCGACGCTGGCCTTCGACAGCTCGAACAACCTCTATTACGGGTACATCGTCGTGTTCTTCGGCGCCGCCTTCAACACGCCCGGCCTCGGCGTGAGCATCAATGGCACCGAGATGGCGGTGGCGCGCTCCACCGACGGGGGCAAGACGTACGGGCAGGTCACCTTCTTCGAGTTCAACGGCGGCGAGAACCACTTCAACGACAAGCCGATGATCACCGCCGACTCGAGCGCGAAGAGTCCCTTCCGCGACAGCGTGTACATCGCCTGGGACGCCGCGCTGGGGGGCTCCTCCAGCGGCGGCATCCGGCTCGCGCGCTCCCGCGATCACGGGCTCACCTTCACGACCACCCGGATCGACGACGCGAAGGGGCCGGGCAATGGCATCGGCACCACCATCACCACCGGCCCGCAGGGGCAGGTGTACGTGGCGTGGAACGACATCGCCGCCAACACAATCGCCTTCAACGGCTCGTTCGACGGCGGCGTCAGCTGGGGCACCCCGCGCGTCATCGCGCCGAAGCGGATCCACTTCGACATCGGCATTCCGGCGGAGTTCAACCGGCGCGCGCTGGTCTATCCCGCCTGCGACACGGATCGCTCCAAGGGGCCGCACCGGGGCCGCATCACCTGCTCCTGGATGGACCTGACCCCGGATGGGCTGGATACCGACATCTTCGCGAGCGTCTCTGACGACCAGGGGGCGACCTGGTCGGCGCCCCGCGCGGTGGCGGAGTCCTTCGCGGGCGTGGATCGCTTCAACCAGTGGCTCGCCACCGATCCGGTGACGGGCATGGTGAACGTCTCCTTCTATGACACCCGCAACGACAGCACCGGCGGGCGGTTCGAGACCGACGTGTACCTGTCGCAGTCGGGCGACGGGGTGAGCTTCGTGCCGAGCCTCCGCGTCACCGACGCGAAGTCGAACGAGCACGACTGCGACGGCCTCTTCCCCTGCCGGAGCATTAACTACGGTAACCAGCAGGGCGACTACGAGGGTGTCGCGGCCTTCGACGGCGTCGTGCATCCCATCTGGACGGACAGCCGGCGCAACACGGAGCGCGCCGGCGACCCGACCTGCGGGCGCGGCCGCGGGATCATGGAAGAGGTCTTCACCGCGGCGGTGAGATAGCCGGCGGCAAGCGCGGGCTAGCGGACCGGCTCTGACGGGCGGCGGGCCAGAAAGGCCTTCCACTGGGCGCGGCTCGCCTCGAGATGGTCGAGGAACTCCGGAAGCGAATCGCCCCCCAGCTTCTCGAGGAGCGCGTCGGCCGCGACCCAGCACACCATTGCCTCGCCGACGACACCGGCGGCCGGCACCACGCACGTGTCGCTGCGCTCGACGGACGCGGCCTCGGGCTCCTTGGTCCGCAGGTCGATCGAGCGCAGGGGGACGAGCAGGGTGGGGATGGGCTTGACGACCGCCCTCGCCCGCAGCTCCTCGCCGTTAGTGACGCCGCCTTCGAGACCCCCCGCCCGATTGCTCCCGCGGTGCAGGCCCCGCTCCTCGTCGTAGAAGATCTCGTCGTGGAAGGCCGAGCCCGCCAGCTCGCCCCCCTCGAAGCCTGCGCCCAGCGCGACGGCTTTCACCGCCGGGATCGACATGAGGGCCTGGGCGAGCCGCCCGTCGAGCCGGCGGTCCCATTGCCCGAAAGACCCCAGGCCGGGCGGCAGGCCGCGGACCACGACCTCGAAGGCGCCGCCGACGGTGTCGCCGGCGCGCTTCGCCCTGTCGATCTCGGCGATCATGGCCTCGGCCACGCGCGCGTCGGCGCATCGGACCGGGCTCTCCTCGATGTGGTCCAGCGCTGCCCACGCCACCGGCG
>Ga0099828_10001945_pt1 | contig 14087 bp, 14 predicted proteins | sample CZO8metaG_2_FD_79338 | JGI IMG/M metagenome (GOLD analysis project Ga0099828, IMG submission 79338) | Vadose zone soil microbial communities from the Eel River Critical Zone Observatory, Northern California, USA - CZOApr15con2H1.8 metaG | ecosystem: Environmental > Terrestrial > Soil > Vadose...
GACACCGTCGCAGGGATCCTCGACGCCGAGCGCGAGGACGCCGCCCAGACGATCACCCTCGAGATGGGCAAGCCCCTCAAGGCCGCCCGGGCCGAGGTCGCCAAGTGTGCCGACACCTTCCGCTACTTCGCCCGCCACGGGGCCGAGTTCCTGGCCGACGAACCGGGTGACGCGGCAGCCGTGAAGGCGCGGCAGGCCTACGTCCGTTACCAGCCGCTGGGGCCCATTCTCGCGGTCATGCCGTGGAACTTCCCGCTGTTCCAGGTCACCCGGTTCGCGGCCCCCGGCCTCATGGCGGGCAACGTCGCCCTGCTCAAGCACGCGTCGAATGTCCCCCAGACCGCCCTGTACATCGAGGACCTTCTGGATCGGGCGGGGGCGCCCCGGGGTGTCTTCCAGACCCTGTTGATCGGCTCGGACATGGTGGAGGGTCTCCTGCGAGACCCACGAATCCGTGCGGCCACCCTGACCGGCAGCTCCACCGCCGGGTCGTCGGTGGCGGCTGCCGCCGGGCGGGGGATCAAGAAGACGGTGCTGGAACTGGGCGGGAGCGACCCCTTCGTCGTCCTGCCCTCCGCGGACCTGGAGGCGGCGGTGAAGGTCGGCGTCGCGGCCCGCTGTCAGAACAACGGTCAGAGCTGCATCGCCGCGAAGCGGTTCCTCGTCCACACCGACATCGCCGATGAATACGAGCGGCGCTTCATCGAGCGGATGTCGGCCCTCAAGGTCGGCGATCCCGCCGATCCCGCGACCGACATCGGTCCCCTCGCCACCGAGCAGGGCCGCCGCCTCGTCCAGGAGCAGGTGGGCGACGCCATCTCCAAGGGGGCGGTGATCCACTGCGGGGGCCGCATCCCCGAGGGGCCGGGCTGGTTCTACCCGCCCACCGTGCTGAGCGGGATCACACCGGAGATGCGGATGTACCGGGAAGAGGTGTTCGGCCCGGTGGCCCAGCTCTACCGGGTCGCCAGTGTCGAGGAGGCCATCGAGCTCGCCAACGTCACGGACTACGGGCTCGGCTCGAACGTGTGGACGACCGACCCCGGCGAACAGGAACGCTTCATCGACGGGTTCGAGGCCGGCTTGGTGTTCGTGAACGGTGCCACGACCTCGTACCCCGAGCTCCCCTTCGGTGGGGTCAAGACCTCCGGGTACGGGCGTGAGCTCGGCAGCCACGGCATCAAGGAGTTCTGCAACGTCAAGACCGTCTGGGTTGGCCCCCAGCAGGACGTGGCCGGCGCCGGAGCGGGCTCGGGCTCCCGGACCGAGTAGCGGCGGCGATGGCGCACAACGGGACTGACCATCCGGCGGGGCCGAAGCTTCCGGCGATCGCGTACGGCCTCACGGTGGGCCGGGCGACCGGTAACCAGCTACGGCGACGTCGGCCGCCAGTGTCCCTCGACCGCCTCGGCCTCCTCGGGACCGGGCCAGGGCGGCATGGTGATGCCGAGGACGGACAGCGGTGCATCGTGGCCGGCCCGGAACTGAAAGGACGTCCCTACGGGGATCGTCAGGGACAGGTGAGGGCCGAGGGCCACGACGTTCTCCATCGACCCGGTCCGGCGCCACATCTCGCCGTACCAGTCGAGGACGTACCAGATCTCGTCGACGCTGCGGTGCCGGACCGCTGCGGACACGTGGCCGGCCTGGAGCCGGAAGTGGGCCATGGAGCCGCCACGGGCGGACAGGAGGATCCGGACCTCGGAACCGTCGGGGGCGATGACGTCGTGGTCCTCGGGGAGGGGCTTGCTCGCGAAGTCCACGGTGATGTCCCGGTCAGTCCCTGAAACGGATCGCCTTCTTGACCAGGCTCTTGATCGCCGTCTCGCTGCTTGAGATCGGCAACCGCTCCAGCCGGTACTCGGCGTAATGGTGGCGTTGGGCGCCGAACTGCTCCTTGTAGCGCGAGAGGCTTTCGGACCGCCCCGAGTCGCCCATGTAGTACCAGCGGCAGCCCGCCTTGCAGGCGTCCTCCACCGACATGCGTTCGATGAGGTCCTGGGCCCGGTAGCCCTTCAGATCCTCGTTCATCGCCGCCCGGAAGTCGTAGGCGTTGCGGCCCAGGAGCACCAGCATGCAGGCGGCGGGTCGCCCCTCGACCCTGGCGACCCACACCCGGCACCGGTCGCCGAGGTGGCGGGCCACCGCCTGGAACTTCTCCACCGGGTCCCGGGAGCGCCGTCGCCGCGCTGCCAGCCAGCGCGGCTCGTGCTGCAGGCGGGCCCACCGGCTCACCGCGTTCTCGAGCATCTCGTACAGCTCGGGTACCAGGCGCCCGGTCGTGTCGCACTCCACCTCGACGCCGTAGCGCTCGGCCTTGCGGGCCCCCGTCCGGGCGGACCCCTCGAAGCGCTTCGCCCAGACATTGTCGAAGCCACCATCCAGGTCGAGCATGTGGCCCAGGCGCGGCACCACCGTGGCCGTCGACGGAACGCTCGGAGCCCACTGGGGTGCGAGCAGGGGATTGGGCCAGACGGTCTGGGAGACCACCCGCCGCCGGGCGAGATCGGCGAAGACGGCTGTCGTGTCGGCCGGCGTCGGCCCCCCGGGGGCCAGGAGGCCGCCGGCGCCACACTGGAGCGGGTTGGCGGCGTCGATGGCAACGATCCCGCCGGCCCGGCGGCGCAGCATCGGGAGGACCATGACCCGCCCCCCGATGTCGTAGAGACGGCTGACGTCGTGGTAGTCGCCGCCGTCGCACATCGCGTCGGTCCACGCCGGGGACTGGGTCTCGAGGGCGAAGGGATCGGCCTGGAACACTTCGTCCCATGCGTCCCGCGGGGCGGGGCTGATCACGCTGTTCATGGCCGGACGCGCGCCAGGATAGGGGCTTTCTACCGCCTCCTCGCGCGCGGTTCCTGCGGGCACGCCCGTCATGGATCGCACCTGCCCTTCCTCTCCCCAGCGGCGCAGCCGCCCGCCGCTGCGAGTACCAACCCCCCGCTCCAACCATACCCGCCGAGCGTGCAGGGGTGGGCCGCTGCCCCGGCAGCCCAGCCACCCTGAACACCCCGGGCGTCAGGCGGTGAGGAGGCCCACGCCCAGCGCGATCACGCCGAACCCCAGGGACGCCATGCCCACGTAGAGGATGGCGATCAGGCGATTCGGCTGCGTGCGCCCACGGCCGGCAGAGGACAGGAAGAACCCGGCGGACATGAGGATCGCCGCCAAGGGGAGCGCGGTGTGGGCGCCGAAGGCCGCAAGTCCGTGCACGCCGGCGGCGTCGGCCAGCACCAGGCACACGAGGGCAAGGATCACCAGCACCCCCGCATGGGCGTGGCCCGCCCGCGCGAAGTCCCGCTGGAACTCGGTCATCGGCACCCGACCCCGGACGATGCGCAACAGGTAGGTCCCCCCGAACTCGATGGCGACGATCGTGAGCAGGATCACCCCGGCGGTGCTCCGAGCATCGGCGGACAGCGGGAGCGGCTGGGCCATGACGGGTCTCCTCGCATGCGGACGTGTCGATCTATCCAGTGCCAAGATAGTAGGCTCCCGTCTATCTTGTCAATGCCTATATTTCTGCCGTAGACTCTGCCCGTGCCGGATGCGGAGGATGCGAGGCGGTATCACCACGGCGATCTCCGCCGGGTGCTGCTCGAGGCGGCCGTCGCATCCATCCGGGAGTCCGGCCCCGCCGCACTCAGCCTGCGGGAGCTGGCCCGGCGTGCCGGCGTCTCCCACGCCGCACCGGCGCACCACTTCAGGGACAAGCGGGGCCTGCTCACGGCGGTGGCCACCGAGGGGTTCGAGCGGCTGGCGGCAACCCTGCGGGCCGCCTACGAGGCCACCAACAGCTTCGCCGAGGTCGGGGTGGCCTACGTGCGGTTCGCCGTCGAGGAGCGGCCCTTCTTCGACGTGATGTTCCGTCCCGAGCTCTACGACCCCGACGATCCTGGGATCGCCGCCGCCCGGCTGGCGTCCGGCGCCATGCTGTACGGACCTGCGGCAACGGTCTCGGACCATCCGCTGGAGGCCGGTGTCGCCGCATGGTCGCTGATGCACGGCCTGGCGACGCTCGGTCTTGCGGGTAACCTCCCGCCTGCCTTGGGCGGCGACCTCGAAGCCGTGGCCCGGGCGGTGGCGGGCCACCTGTTCCAGGCCCCACGCCAAGGCGAGGCCGTTGCCCGCCCGCCGAATGAGAAGAATAAGAAAAAGCGCTAGCCGTTTTTTGTGCGGTGCCCGCCGGGAGCCGGGTGCGGGTCAGCCCGCGGGATCGAACCAGAGGCGCTTGCGGCTCCGGGGGTTGCCGTTGTAGTTGATCGTGATCTCGCTCCCAGGCCGGATGGCCCGGATGGCACTGATCACCAGGACCGGGCCGGCGTCGGCCGGGTCGTAGCGGGCGGTCGGCTTGTACGAGTGGTTGTAGAGGCTCCCGAAGCCGAGGGCGAGGGCGCCGTCGCCTTCCCCCCACTCGTAGTAGTAACCGCTGAAGACCGTCTGGTTGATGAGCTCTCGCTGTGGGGCGGGGATCACCAGCACGGGGCACTCCTCGATGGGATCGCCCGCCGCGAACGCCTCGTCGGTGAAGACCCCGAACCCGTGGAGCGGGGACGGAGCGACGTACAGGCTCACGCTACGGCTGGATCTCGACCGGTGTGCCGAGGGGCACGGTGTGGAGCAGCTTTGCGAAGTCGCCTGGCCCCATCCGCACGCAGCCGTGCGACGCCCGGCTCCCCAGGATGCTCGTGTCCTGCCAGCCGTGGATGCCTGTGCGACCCCCGCCGGGCCAGTTGTCGAGCACCGGCGAGAACCCCGAGAGGGCGAAGATGCCGACGGCGTAGGGGGCCGAGTTCCAGTCCTGGGATGCCCAGACGAAGAAGTTGCCGTCCGGCGTCGGCGTCGACGGGGCGCCCACCGCCACCGTGAAGGACTGCTGGAGCTGCCCGTTGTTGTAGAGGTCCAGCTTGAACTGCGACTGGTGCACCCGGATGAGGTATGGGCTCGTGCGGGTCCTCACGCTCGAGGCCTGGATCCAACCGGTCGTTCCGTTCGGCTTGACCGGCAACTCCACCTGGTACCAACCCGCCACGGAGGAGTCCGTCACCAGGAAGGCCTCGCGCTGGCCCAGGACGTTGGAGCCGGAGACGCGGTTGACGACCGGACCACCGCTGGGATTGGCGTACACCGGGACGGAGGAGCCGATCGCGTCGGCGATGAGCGACGTCGTAGGGGCGTCGGCTGGCGGCGGGGGCGGGGCTGCCGGGGCTGCGGCAGCCGGGGGCGGGGGTGGTGGGAAGAGCAGGCTCAGGAGTTCCTGCAGGCCGTCCTGGCTCGTGCCCGATGTGGCGACCTGGGCGGCGCTGGCCGCTGCCGCCGCCTGCGCGGCCCCGCCCGCCTGGGCCGGCGACGAGAGACCGACCGCCGCAGAGACCGTGGCAGCCAGTAGGACCACGCACGCGCCCACGATGAGCGGCACGCGCATGCCCGGCGGCACGGGGAGGCCGGGCCACGCGGGCCATGCCGGGCGGCCGCGGGCGGGACACTGCCTTGCACCCTTCGCTGGAGGGTAGCCTCCCGGGGGTTGCCATCCTGTCGAGTTGGTTGTTCTGGTCACAGACTGCCCTCCGCTAGAAGCAATCTGAACTACGTAGCCCCATCTGTCAAAAGCAGTTGTACCCACCGTCTCCGCGCGTCCCGCGATCGATCTCGGACGGTGGGAGGGAAGCGAGCGAGCCCGGCCGCTCTGCGTGTGGTTCCCTTGGAGCGACATGCCTGGGGCTTCGAGTCTCGGCTGGTTCATCACCCTCAGTGGTCGCTCAAGGGTCGGATGGGACCTCGGTGACCGACATGTCCGGATTCCAAAAGGGGTGTGACCATCTGGATTCTGTTTCACCGCGCATATCGCGGACGCGGTGAAACAGAATCTCTTTTTCAGAGCCTCTCCTCCGCGGGGCAAAGATGGCCACGCGGAGTGGCGACCAGCGCTGGCAGCGCCGGCAACAACGCCCCGGGACTAGAAGTCCGGGGCCGCGGCCAGGTGCCGGGCGCCCATCGTGCGGGCACCCCGGCTCGGGACCCGGCGAGGCCCGGCCGGGGGCTCGGTCGCTGGCTTGACGGCCCGCCCGATCGACGGCACCGGGGCGGCGAAGGTGTCGGATCGCAGGCCGAGACGAAGCGTCTCGACCCCGATGACGTCCCCCGGTGCCACGTTGCCGAGGTTGACGTTGGGGCCGATCCGGCGGATGAACGAGGCCTGCAGGTCCTTGGTCGGGGCCTCGAAGAGGAGCCGGTCGGTGCCCACGCCCGAGTCGAGGATCCCGTCGAGCACGTCGGCGCGGAGCTTGCCGTCCGCATGGCAGATCCCGCTCCGGCCGCTCTCGCGGGCCTCGGTGATCACGAGGTGCGCACCGGCATCGAGGTCCTGGAGGATGCACTGGACCCAGTCCCCCGTCCCCATCCGCTCGGAGCGGGCGGTGTCCTTCAGCCCCACCTCGGAGAGCACAGTGAACTCGGCGGCGAGCTTGGTGACGTAGCTCGCCTTCTCCTCGTTGCTGAGCGCAACCGTCCCGTTGGACACCTCGACGTACCGGCAGCCGTGGGCATGGCAGAACGTCCGGTAGTCGTCGAAGCGGTCCTGCGAGAGATGCTTCTCGAAGAGGGTCCCGCCGAAGAAGAAGCCGATGTCGTGATCCCGCAGCGTGGCGATCTTCGTGGCGATGTCCGGGGAGACGGCGGCGGTGCCCCAGCCGAACTTCACGAAGTCGATCAGCCCCGCCGTGCTCTCGACGTGGTCCCGGAACGCCCCCGTCGGCAGCCCGTTGTCGATGACCATGGTGATGCCGCGGGCCCGAGGCTTCTCCGGCCGAGAGGGCAGGTCGAGCGCTGTGCGGACCATCGGGACCATCGGGGTCATCGGGCACCTCCCAGGGCGCTGGTGTGATGAAGCTCGGAAACCGTCGGATAGCCGCTGGTCGTCCAGGCGCTCATGCCCCCGACCACGTTGAGGACACGGCCCGGCCGCACCGGCGCCAGCAGGCTGGCTGCAACCGAGGACCGGTAGCCCGTGGCACAGATGACGGCCACCGGCTTGTGGTTGGGGACCTCGTCGATGCGGCCCGGCAACTCCGCGCCGGTGATGAAGGTGGCCCCGTCGATATGGCCCGCAGCCCACTCGGCGGGCTGGCGGACGTCGAGGACGTTGACCGCCACGGCGTCCACCCGGCCCGCAAGCTCGTGGACGTCGATCTGCGGAAGCGTGTCGACCTCGCCGGCTGCGGCCCGCCAGGCGGCCATGCCGCCGGACAGCCAACCCTCCGGGACGTCGTAGCCCACCCGAAGGAGCTGCCACGCGACCTCCCAGAGCTGCCCCGGCCCGTCGAGCACCAATAGCACCCGAGCCCCCTCCGGCAGGACCGTGCCGGCCCACGTGGAGAACGAGGACCCGATCCCGACGTTGAGGGCACCGGGGATGTGCCCGCTGGCGAAGGCCTCCGGCGACCGGGCATCGAGCACCAGGGCCCCCGCATCGCGGTGGCGCCGGAACTCGGACGGGACGAGGGCGGCGGGTTCCCACAGGTCCACGGCAGGCGGGCCGGCGAGGTTCAGCGCCCGCATCCGCCGCCAGTACGGGGGCACGGCAGGCAGCGCGTCGAGCCGGACGCACGCTTCGACGAACTCCTGTGACGAGCCGATGTTGCACAGGAGAGGGTTGGTGAGGCGTTCGTAGCCCACGGTCGTGGACAGCCGGGTGCCGATCGTGCCGCCGCACAGCGAGCCCCGCACATGCGTCGGGTAGACAGCCACGTGGTCGCCCAGGCGCCACAGGATGCGCTCCTGAATCGTGTGGCAGAGGGAGCGGGCGGCCTCCCGTACCTCCTCGGGATCCCCGAGCAGGTCGGGCCGGCCCAGATCGCCCACCAGCAGCGTGCCGCCGGAGAGCAGGAGGGCCGGGTCCTTGCCGGGTTCGGTGCGAACGGAGAGGCCGGGGTCCCCTTGGGGTAGAGAACGGTCGTAGACGAGCAGGCTGACGTGCTCGGGCGTGTGGCCGGGGGTGTGGAGGACCTCGAAGGCGACCTCGCCCATCTCCAGGACCTCGCCGTCGGTGACGCCGCGGAAGTCGTAGCCGAAGTCGGCCCCCGCCAGCCCCAACACCTCGACGTCCTGGCGCAGGCGGAGCTCGGAGAGGCCGCTCACGTAGTCGGAGTGGCCGTGGGTGTCGATCGCATAGGCGATCCGGAGGCCGTGCATCCGGGCGGACTCGAGGTAGATCTCGACGTCACGTCGGGGATCGAGGACGAGCGCCTTGCCGGTCCTCTCGTCGCCGACGAGGTAGGAGGCGTGACCGAGGCTCTCCAAGTAGAACTGCTCGAAGATCATCACTACCACCTTTTACCCGCTGATCGCCTACCTTCTGACAGGTTTCAGTAGGCCAGTTCCGGCTGGGAGATCTGTGAGAGCCCCTTGGGGGCCGGCTGTGGGTTTGGAAAATGGCGATGGTGCGGCGATCGTGGCGGGCTATGATCCGCGCAGGGGCGCCGGAGCGCGAAGAGAATCGAACGAACGTTCGAGCTCGAGGAGGGTCGAAGGTCGTGGCAGATCGTCGGGAACCGACCCAGACCTCACGCTTCGGGGTCTCCCGGCGCGAGAACCACGACGCCAGCGCCTTCTACGCCCGGTTCACCTCACCCAAGCTCAGTGCGGACAACGCGGTCCACGCCCGCAAAGACATCGACGACATCTTCGTCGGCGACGCCCGGGAGATGACCCACGTCGCAGACGGCTCGGTAGCCCTCGTGGTCACCTCGCCGCCCTACTTCGCGGGCAAGGAGTACGAGGAGGCGCTCGGGGAGGGCCACATCCCCGCGACGTACCTGGAGTACCTGCAGATGCTCGAGGAGGTGTTCGGCGAGTGCGTCCGCAAGCTGGAGCCCGGGGGTCGCATCGCCGTCAACGTCGCCAACCTCGGCCGGCGGCCCTACCGCTCGCTGTCCTCGGATGTCATCGGCATCCTCCAGGACAAGCTCCGGCTCCTGCTGCGCGGCGAGGTGATCTGGCAGAAGGCCCGTGGCTCTTCGGGATCCTGCGCCTGGGGATCGTTCCAGCGGCCGGCGAACGCCGTCCTGCGGGACCTCACCGAGCGGGTGGTCATCGCGAGCAAGGGGCGCTTCGACCGGGCGCTGACGGCCCGGCAGCGCCACCGCGAGGGCCTGCCGTCCGCCGCCTCGCTCTGGCGCGACGAGTTCATGGAGGCGACGACCGACGTCTGGGAGATGCCCCCGGAATCGGCGACGCGGGTGGGCCACGCCGCGCCGTTCCCCGTTGCGCTGCCGAGGCGGCTCATCCACCTCTACACCTACTACGACGACCTCGTCCTCGACCCCTTCATGGGATCGGGCACGACGGCGGTGGCGGCGATCCGGACCGGCCGGCACTTCGCCGGGTACGACATCGACGCCGCCTACGTGCAGCAGGCCCGTGCCCGGGTCGAGGAGGCGCGCCGAGGCCAGCGCCAGCCCGGGCTGGAGGACGAGACCCTGTCGGTCGTCCTGCCCGCCATCCCGGCCAAGGGCGATCCGGACGAGGACTTCCAAGCCCGGGCCGTCCGGGAGGGCCGGGCCGCCCGTGACGTGGCGGAGGCGCTCCTGCGCCAGTGCGGCTTCGACCCCATCCAGGCCAAGGTCCCGCTCCCCGTGGGCGTCGAGGTCAACTTCCGCGCCTACGACCGGGACGGCGGCGAGTGGTTCTTCGATGTGTCCGGTGGGTTCACCTCGACGCGCCCCGGGCTCAAGCGCACCGACACCCTGTGGAAAGCGCTCGGGAAGGCGGCGGTCCTCCACGAGGCGTACCCCAAGATCCCGCTCGTCCTGCTCACCACCGACGCCCCGAAAGGCGGGGCGGGCGAGGCGGCCCTGCGGGTGGTCCGCGGTCCGGGCAAGCCCATCCTGGACGTCCTGCAGATGACGTCGGCCGACGATCAAGGCAAGCTCCGCGGCTACGCGCTCGGGGCCCAGCCAGAAGCGACCTGAGGCGGCATTGGGCGCATCCGGAGGAACCCTCGGCTGGCCGGGCAGGGTTGCGGTCGGGGTGCTCCACGGCGACACGCCCGAGATCTTCCTGGCCGAATCCGATGTGGTCCTCGGCCGGCTCCTCGCCGTCAGGCTCGTGGGCCCGTCCCGCCCGGAGGACTTCCGCCCCGCCGAGTTGGAGGAGATCCGCTCCGCCCTCCTGGAGCAACGGTGGGCCGACGCCGTGACGGCATGGATGCTGGCAACCGGCGATGTCCTCGACGGCTATCCCGACGAGCAGATCGTTACCGAGGAGATGCTCGACGACGACCGTGCCTCCATGGAGATCCGGCTCCTGCCGATCTTCCAGGAGCCTCCCCCCGCAGGGACCCCATGAACCTGTTCCAGGCGGCGGCCTCGGCACAGGGCCGCCAGTTCGCCGAGCAGTGCGACCTGCTGCTCCTCAACTCCGGCTACGAGGTGGGCTCCCGGGTGCTGGTCAGCGAGGCGGGCATCGAGGTCGACCGGGAGGCGGTGAGCCCCCTCGGCCACACGATCTGGTTCGAGTACAAGGGGAGCGTGCAGGGCTCGCGGCCCGGGCTGCTCCGGACCGACACGCTCAAGAAGGCGATCGCCAACGGGGCGCTGCTGAAGGGCATGGAGGGCTGCCCGCCGTTCATCGTGCTGACGTCGCACCTGCCCGAGGCCGGGGCGGGCCTCGCCATGCTGGAGATGGCAGTCCGGCTCGGCTACGTCAACGACGTCATCTGCATCTACCGCCCCGCCGACTCCGCCCGCCTGAAGCGCCTGTAACTCGGGCCTGGGTCAAACCGCCCGGCCCATCGGCGGCGGGCCTCCCCGACCTCAGATCGGCTGGCTGACGCCGGGCCCTTTCGTCTTCCAGCCGTACACCCGTTGCGGGCCGCAGCTTCCGGTCCGGGGCGGCAGCGGGATCACCTCGGGGACCCGCAGTACCGGTCGCTACCCTGATCCCAACAAGGAGGTTCCCATGCACCTGGAGGCCGACCGAGAGGCCGGTACGAAGCCTCGAGGACGGGTGCCGGGTCGTCGCCTGCGCTCAGCGCCAGGCAGGGCGCCACGAAGGCGCACCGGGCGCACGTCTGCGGCGAGGGGTTGGGGTAGACCGGCAGCCCGGGGTCGGTCATCTCGGCAGCGGCGGCGGCGAACTGGCGGAGGAGCCGGCGCAACTCGGTGAGGGTCTTGCGGATGCGTGTCCGGCGGAACCGCCCGCTGGGGTCCTCTATCACGATCACGCCCCTCCGGGGCTCCCCGAACCCGTCGGGGAGACGGGCTCGGGCCGGAGCTCGTTGATCAACACCCCCCTGATCCGGGCGTCGTACTGGTGCTCGAGCGCCCAGCACGCCAACGTGCTGCGGGGGTCCAGGACGAGGGTGTCGCGGGCTGGCCACTCGCCGTCGACCAACCGGTGCTCTACCAACCAGAGCCGGTTGTGCTCGTCGGCGACCAGCAGGTCGATGCGTCCCCGGAACCGGATCGGCCCTCCGTCGGCAGCGATCAGGCCGGCCCCCGCCAGCCCGGGGTCGGGTACGACGACGTCGATCTCCGGGCTGACCCGGACGGCGGTGAAGTCGTCCAGGTTCGACGCCCAGTCGAAGTAGCCCTCGAGGAGCTCGCTCCCCCGGCGGCCGGCGCCTGCCCAGTCGTCCTCGGGAAAGGCTGCGGCGTCGTGGGACTCGAGGAAACTGGCCCGCTGGGTCCGCATCGACTTGTGAAAGCTCTCGAGGGCGATGGGGCGCACCATGGATCTCGTCCAGGCCCACATGGCGGGGAAGTACCAGGCTCCCAGCCCTTCCCGGAGGGCGACGGCGAGGTCGAAGGGCCGGAGCGGCTCCAGGGCCTCCAAGTTGCGCCGTTCCCCGGCGCCCAGATCCCAGGCACGGCGGCACCGCTGGAACCACACGGCTTCGTCAAGCTCGATGACATGACCCATCGCAGACGCGATCGTACCGCTCGGCACGACGAACCGGAACCGGGGGGGTCCAGGGGGGACTAGCAGCCCGCCCGGAGCGCAGCGGAGCCGGATGAGCTGCGAATCCCCCTGGCTCCTATGCGGGGCTCGTGGAGGCTCCGAAGGAGCGGGCCACGAGAGGAGAGCCCGGGCTCAGTCCGGCTCGGGCCTCGCCGGGAACAGGTGGGCGATCACGGTCGGGCCCTCAGCCAGGGCGGTCGCCGCCGCCTCGACGTCCCGATCGGTCCCGGTCAGGCGCCCGCCGTGCTGGCGGAGGTGCTCGTCCCAGGACCGCACCAGGAACAGTTCCACGAAGCGCCGCGGATCCTCCCCGTCCCGGTAGAGCTCCCAGCGGACGGCGCCGGTCCGGCGGCGGGAGCGACGCACCCGCTCCATCGCCTCGAGGAACGCCGGCACGTTCTCGGGGGCGACCGTGTACGTCACGGACACCATCACCGGCGCCTCCGGGTCGGGGTCGACCACGAGGTGCGGCTCGGGCCAGTAGATGGCCGGGCTCCGGTCGAGGTGGCCGACGTCGGCGAGTGGCCATCGCAGCAGACCGACGGCGCTCAGCGCCAGCAACCCCCCGGCGATGAGCAACGCCCCGGACAGACCGGACCACTCGGCGACCAGTCCCCAGCCGGCGGATGCGACCGCCATGCCGCCCAGGAGCACGACCTGGTAGATGGAGAGGCCGCGCGCCCGCACCCAGCCGGGGAGGAAGAGCTGCATCTCGGCATTGACCGTGGCGAGGACGGCGATCCAGGCGACACCCGCCGGCACCAGGAGCAGGGCGACGACCGGCGTCGTGCGCGTCGAGGCGATGGCCACCATCACCGCCGCATAGGTGCAGAACGCCAGGAGGAGCATCCGGGCGTCGCTCAGGCCGGCTCGCAGGCGGGGGAGCGCGACAGCCCCGCCAACGGCGCCCACGCCCAGCGCACCGAGCAGCACGCCGTAGCCCCCAGGCCCCAGCCCGAGACGATGGCTGGCCACCACCGGGAGCAGCGCCCAGACGGCGCTGGCCGGGACGACGAACAGCCCCGCAGCCAGCAGGATCCGCCTCAGCACCGGGGAGTGACGGATGTAGCGGGTGCCGGCGAGCAGGGCGGCCCCAAGGCGCTCGGGCACGTCGTCGGTGGCACGGGGGCGGCGCCAGGCGGCCAGCACGATCGCGAACACCACGAAGGAGGCGGCGTTGAGGGCGAAGACGGCGCTGGCGCCCAGCCTGGCGACCGCGGCTCCGGCCAGCGCCGGCCCGATGGCCCGGGCGAGGTTCTGGTTCATCCCGCCGAGCGCCGACGCCGCAGCCAGGTCCGTCCGGGGGACCAGCTCCGGGATGATCGCCTGCTGGGCGGGCAGGCTGAACGTCGCGCCGCACCCGAGTAGGAACGTCAGCCCGAGCAGCACGGCGGGGTTGAGCCCGCCCCTCGCCGAGAGGACCGCCATGGCGCCGGCCACCACCGTCTGGAAGACCTGGCTGCCGATGAGCAGGCGCCGCCGGTCCACGACGTCGGCGAGGACCCCGGCGGGGAGGGCGAACAGGAGGACGGGCAGCGTCGTCGCCGTCTGGACGAGCGCGACGAGGGCCGAGGCGTGGGCATGGCCGACGAGCAGCCACTGGGCGCCGACGGTCTGCATCCAGGTCCCGATGTTGCTGACCAGCGTGGCCAGCCAGATCCAGCGGAACATCTTCAGGCGCAGTGGCTTCCAGGCGGACTCCGCCTGCAGGCCGGTTGCGGAACCGACGGGGGGTGTGCTGGCGGGTGTGGCCACACGCCCATCCTTCCCCAACGGCGGCCTCGCGGTGGTGACCGGCCGGGCGGGGGCTCTCCCAATGCCGTTTATTTCGGGTGGCCTTGCCTGGGACCCTCTTGGGGTTACGCTATCAATACCGTTTACTTAACCGGGATCGCCCGGGACGTCCGAGGCTCAGGATGAGGCGGCCCCCAGCCGACCCCCGATCGAGGGTAGGACTGGCAGGAAACAGCCAGCAATGAGCCTGTTGCAAATCACTCGGGCGACCGTCCCCACCCACTCGGCACCGTTTTTTCAAGGGAGTGGTGCCGGGCGTGGGCGCAACGTTCACGATCCCGCTTCGTTCTCACGGAGCGTGGTCTTCCAGGCTTCAGGGCGCCCACCCTAAGACC
>Ga0099828_10001949_pt1 | contig 14075 bp, 15 predicted proteins | sample CZO8metaG_2_FD_79338 | JGI IMG/M metagenome (GOLD analysis project Ga0099828, IMG submission 79338) | Vadose zone soil microbial communities from the Eel River Critical Zone Observatory, Northern California, USA - CZOApr15con2H1.8 metaG | ecosystem: Environmental > Terrestrial > Soil > Vadose...
TCAAATCTGCCGATGGCACGCGCAGTTGGACGGTCGGTCAAGCAGGTGAGACAGGCAGTTCGGATGAGGAGGACTGGAAGGCCCGGCTGCGTTCTCTAATGGGTGAGTAGACCTGCTTCCTCTCGACAGGCTGTTTTCGATATGTTACACTGCTCATAGAAAAATACGTGGCAAGGGGGATTTACTAAGTATGGCTGGACTATGGGATAGTCTACAGGGCCTGAACTGGCATGGTTCAGAAAGAGGTTTAGCATGTTTCAAGATATTCTACGGGAATCGTCGGTCTACCAGGAAATCGTTGAGGAGGGAAGGATTCAAGAGCAGCGAAAGATGCTCTTGATGCTCGTTCAATTACGTTTCCCAGAGCTAGAAGCTTTGGCGAAACAACAAAGTGATGGCATAATAAGTCCAGAGACCTTGCCGCCAGTGAACTTCAAATTGTTAGCTGCTCAAACAATTGAAGAGGCCAGGCAGATTCTCCTTAGTATCAATAAGAGCGAAATGAAACACTGATGAGGCGGGTTGAGCATGTTTCAAGATATTCTGAGCGAGTCATGGGTCTACCAGGAGCTCGTTGAGCAAGGCGTGGAGAAGGAGCGTCAACAAGAACTGCAACGGCAGCGTCAGACGATCGTAGGTTTTGTGCAGAGACGTTTCCCGGAGATCAGTACACTGGCGGAACAGCAAACCGCTAAAATCACGGACCCAGAAGTTTTACAAACGATGATTCTCAAACTCTTAGATGCTCAGATGCTTGAGGAAGCCAGGCAGATTCTCCTAAACTTAGACAAAGATGGAACGAGGCACTGACGAGTGTCGTATTGAGAGGAGCATATTGAATGAAAGTAATACTTTTACAGGATGTTGAGGGCCTCGGCAAGGCCGGTGACTTAAAGGACGTAGCCAATGGGTACGCCCGTAATTATCTTTTGCCGCGTCGCCTGGCTGCCGGAGCAACACCGGAACTCTTAGCGAATCACCAGCAGCGCATAGCCGCTGAGCTGCGCAAACGCGAAAAACAACAAGCATCGAATCAACAACAGGCAGAGCGCCTGGGCCAGGTCTCGCTCACCTTCAAAGCACGTGTCGGCAGGCAGGGCCGGCTCTATGGCTCCATCACCAGCCAGGACATTGCCGCAGGCCTGCGTGAGAGCGAAGGCATCACTATCGATAGGCGTGTGATTGAACTACCTGAACCGATTCGTACACTCGGAACCTTCAAGGTACCCGTGAAGCTCGCGCAAAAGCTTGAGCCGGAAATCACTGTAAACGTGATCGACGTGTCGGCAAGTGGTGCTGCCCCTGCAGAAAGCGCTGCCCCTGCAGAAAGCGCTGCCGAGTAATACAAACAGGGCGAGTCTTGCATCCCGGTAACATCTCGCCTCGTCGTTGGGGATGCTATGTCACGCTGGCTCTACTCTCTACTTATAATGGCCGTTATTGCTCCCGTCATCTCATTGATCTGGGGACAGCAGCAAGAAACAGCCATTTTTATTAGTTCAGCTATTGGCCTGATACCCCTTGCAGTGCTTATCGGCCGTTCGACTGAAGACCTGGAGTATTACGTCGGCCCAATTGCTGGAGGGTTGCTCAACGCAACCTTTGGCAATGCTCCCGAAATCGTCATCGGCATCTTTGCCTTGCAGCAGGGATTGATATCAGTGGTCAAAGCCTCGATTACCGGGTCAATCATCAGCAACAGCCTGCTCGTGCTTGGTAGTTCTCTGGCGTTTGGGGCATGGCGCTGGGGTAAACAGTATTTCAGCGCGCGCGATGCCGGGCAATATTCCACGATGATGGTGCTGGCAATCGCAGGCTTATTGATTCCTTCTGCAGGTTCACTTTTTATTAAAGACCCCGGACGTGATCAAACAGTCAGTAGTGTGATTTCCATAATTTTACTGCTCGTCTATGCCATGTATCTCGCCACACATGTTTTCCACCTGCGTACAGAGCGGCGTAGTCCCAAACGCCATAGTAAAACCATGCCCCTCCCTTCACCGGCAAAAGAGCAGGAACAGTCTGAGGAAGTAGAAGCAGTGACAGGCGGGGTTAATCCGCATGAAGTGGACAACCGAAAACCTCCAAAACTATGGTCAGCAGTAGTGATGTTGCTGGCAGCGACCATAGGCATTGCCTGGAATAGTGAATTACTGGTAGGTGCCATCAAGCCTGTAACCGGGCAACTTGGCTGGTCTCCGGTGTTCATTGGATTGGTCATCATCCCCATCGTAGGTAATGCTGCCGAACACTCAAGCGCGGTGTTCATAGCATTGAGGGATCATGTAGACTTGAGTATGGCGATCGCGGCTGGCTCGTCGATCCAGGTGGCTACCTTTGTAGCGCCTTTGTTGGTGCTGGTCAGTCACTTCTTTCCAGCATCACTGGACCTGGTTTTCCAACCCCTTGAACTGGCTATATTGGGGTTAGCAACTATTCTTTTTCCACTCGTCACCCTGGATGGGGAATCGACCTGGTTGGAGGGGGTGCAGCTTGTGGCCGTCTACGTTATGGCCTGTGTAGTGTTCTTCTTCGTGCCCGGATAAGTTTGGCGCAGTGAAAGGCATCTCACCATTGCACGCGGTATCTTGGGCAGCAAATCACTTGCCAGCAGCCCCGCATGTCCGATATCCGCGCTGACCAATTCGGCGGCGACAGCGTGCAGGTAAACAGCAGCACTGGCGGCATCGAAAGGTGATACCTTTTGTGCCAGCAGGCCTGCGATCATCCCGGCCAGAACATCGCCTGTACCCGCTGTGGCAAGCGCGGGATTGGCCAGCCAGTTGATGCGTATGCGCCCATCCGGCTCCGCAATAATTGTGCAGGCTCCCTTGAGTACGAGCGTGACCTGCCATTCGCGAGCCTTGTTGCGTGCCAGTTCCAGACGATCGATATTGCCGCCTGATACCTTCAACCCGCCACACAGTCGTCCCATCTCGCCTGGATGTGGTGTAATCACCGTCCCTGCAGGCAGCAGCGTCCACCAGCGCTCCAGCGCAGAGAGATTATTCAGGCCATCGGCATCAACCACCAGCTGTGGGCGTTCTTCATCCGGCAGCGCACGTACATATTCCAGTACCTGTAAGATCACCTCGCGAATGGAGGGCGATTGACCCAGGCCAGGCCCAATCAGCAGCGAGCGATATCCCTCCAGGTGGTCTATCAGCATATTGGCCCGTTGAAAGCTCTCGGCAGATTCGGGCGGAAGGAGTAAAAATGTTACCTCGTGAAGAGCACCGGCATAGATAGGCTGCATTTGCTCTGTGACCGCCAGTGTCACCAGTCCTGCACCCACGCGGCCTGCGGCACTTCCGGCCAGAAATGCTGAGCCTGGATATGGAGGTGAGCCGCACAACAGCATCACCTTGCCAAACGTACCTTTATTACTATCGAGTGGGCGCTTTGGCAGTATAGCTTTCACCATTGTGGATGTCAGCATCTCTGCCTGCAGGTGGCTTTCCAGCTCAGCAGGCAAACCAATATCGCCTACATATAATTCGCCCAGGTAGTTGCGCCCAGGAAAGAAGAAAAAGCCCTGCTTGGGGCAGGCCAGCGTGATCGTTATATCAGCAGGGATGGTCCCAGGATCGACTTCTCCTATATCCGCGTTCATGCCGGTTGGAAGATCAATCGCTACCACGTGCAGCGTGTCCCGCTTCTCTCGCTCCTGGCGCACGCGGCCCAGCAAACTGCGCATACTGTCAGGGAGTGGACGCGAACGTCCTGTGCCCAGCAGAGCATCGAGCACATACTTGGCGCGTTGAATGCTCTCTACTAGTTTCGCAGCAGTCTCAGCCTCCGGAATGTCCTGTCCATGAATCGTCAGGCGTTGCTCCTTCCAATGGTAGAGGCTGACAAATCCACCCCATTTTTCCAGGTAACGTCCCATCACCAGGCCATCGCCACCGTTATTGCCTGGGCCGACAAGGATCAGAAACTCAAGATCAGTCACTCCACGCGTCGCTTGGATGTGTTCTGCCAGGATCTCAGCCGCACTCTTCCCTGCATTCTCCATCAGTATAGGCGAAGTAAGTCCATATTCGCGGTCTGCCCTGATTTCCAGTTCGCGCATTTCGGCAACGGTAACGATGTGCATAGATATACTCCTGCAAATTTGGTGATCTCTATGTTATACCTGCATACCTAATTGTAATCCTTCCCAAGCCAAGAAGGAAGACTCTATGCTATACTCCCACCATGAAAAAACTTGCGCTTAAAATCAGGCCGCAACGCACCACCCAGTATGCCGATATGACGGAGAAGCTGGCTGCGCCGGAATTACTCGCCAGTCCCCTGGGGGCTGCTATCAAGCAAATCGCTCCTGTGACACTTGCAGGCCAGGGCTATATGGGAGTAACCATCGATGAGGAGAGTATTGTCCCCCCATGCCCGGCGCTCGTGGATATCCTTCCCCGCCTGGGTGCTACCAGCGAAGCGTATGAATTTTTCGAACATATTGGTGATGTAGCGGGGCCATTCCTACGCCCGCTAGAAACAGTATTTACGCCTTTTATCCCGTTAGAAATGGCAGAGGTTCGCCGCTATAAAGGCAAAACCAACGAGGTCTTTACGCGCGTGCTGCTCAACATCGCCATTTTTGCAGGAGCCTACAGTAACCAGTTTACTGAGCGATTGAGAGTGCTCGATCCACTCGCGGGTGGTGGCACAACCCTTTTTCTGGCCCTGGCGGCAGGCTACGATGCCTTTGGTATAGAGCAACAAAGACAGGATGTCGAGACCACGGCCGTCTTCGTGCGGCAGTATCTGAACAGCGAACACATACCCTATAAGGTAATCGATGAGCGTGGGCGGCGGGCGGGAAGACGTTATCAGTTCGAGATTGGGCAGAAGGGCGCGACGCGCATGCTCGTCCTGGCGCATGGCGATACGAGCCAGGCTGATCTACATATGCAGGAAGTTCCTGGCGGCCCCATATGCATACAATCGTTGGTGATTTGCCCTATGGCATTCAGCATTTCGGCGAGATTGCAGGCATGTTGAGCAAAGCGCTTCCTGTTTGGGAACAGATGTTACTGCCGGGGGGGACGATTGCATTGGCCTGGAATGCCACGCGCATCGCACGCTCAGCCATGATAGAGGCGGTAGAGCGACAGACGCACCTGCGAGTGCGCAATGACCCACCGTACACCCAGTTTGCGCATACGGTGGATCGTGTCATCAAAAAGCGTGATATCGTTGTCGCGGTGAAGACCTAGCTGATCAACACCTTCAGCATCACTGCGGCAGAGGGCGGTCCGCCAGCGTTGTTTTCAGCATAGAGTATCACAAGTCCTTCCTGGGTTCCACCTTTGAAGGTCGAGTTGTAAGTCACACTGGCTGAAAATGTAGTACTACCATTACCCGTCCCTTTTGCAGTAGCGTGACCGATATCCGTGTATAGGTGATCCAGCACGGCCACGGGGCCGACTACCCCCTCGAAAGCGTCGCCTGTTCCGCTGACCATTATCGGATTGGTGAGCTTGTCACGGCTCTGTGGAGAGGTGAGGGACATGCCGCCGGACGTGACAGCTACAACCTCCCAGATGCCGCCATTCGTATTTCCCTCGAGACGCTGTAAGGTGACCTGAATCTTTCCCCCACCGGGCGCAGGATTGGTGACAGTCACCACCGCTTCAGCAGCGCTGGTGCCGCCACCGCTTGTCACAGTCGTTGGGACGCTGCTTGGCCAGTTCAGTAGATGCGGGTCTGCAGCCATGTGATTGGCCACCATCGCTGCATCAAGTTTCCAGGCGTCCTTTCCCTGGTTGACTTGCGCCTGGTCCATTTCAGCCTGGTAACGTGTCAGGTCGGGATACATAGCGGGAAAGGAGACAGGTACCAGCGTCCCCGTGCCATCGGACCACTTAAACTCGCGGAAGAGATCCTGCGTATAACTCGCGCTATCTTTTCCGGCGTTTAAGCTGGAATGTTGATCTACCTCAGCCGTCAAAACTGTATTGTATACGCTGATCCTGGCAGCGCCGTCATACAGGCTTTGTAACTTGAAGAGTTGCGTGGGCCTGGGGTTAGTGATGTTAGTGTAGACGTATGCATCCAGGATAGCGCCGGTGCCGTTATAACGTACCGTCACCAGGGCTTGTAAGGTGGGGTTTCCGACCAGGTTGCCGCACGTTACACTTTCTACCTTGGTAACGCCGTTCTGCGTGGGTATAATAGGGTCCCAATAGGCGGGTGTCTTCACGGCCGCGGGGCAGGGCTGTGAACCTAACCCGATACCTGGAGTCGTGGTAGGTGTTGTGCCACTTCCAGTGGTTGTGCTGTGCGCTGTTGGTGTGTTGCCGCTATTTCCGTTAGTGCTATTGCCGCTGCATGCCGCGAGCATAAGAGCCAGTAATAAAAGCAGAGTAGTGCCAATCCAGAAGCGCTTATGGTGCCATAAAAGTATATTCATTAGTATATATCCTCCACTAGTGAAGAAAAGTAAAAAGTAAAGAGAGCTTTTACTAATCTTAGCATAATACGAAACAACAAGCATTACTGTGAGATACGTCACACCCGCGATTGCTCACAGGTGAAGCTAACCCCCCTCCCAGATCTGTACAGTAGTATCCTCAGAGCCGGAGGCAATCGAGGTCCCATAGGAGGTCAGCCAGGCTACAGCTCGTACAGCAGCCGAGTGGCCTTTGTAAATATAAGGATTGCTACCATCTGTAGCTCCCCACACATGCACCGTATTATCCCTGCTTGCGGAGGCGATGAGTAATCCATCGGGTGACCATGCCACAGCATCGACTACATCAGCGTGGCCTCCGTAAGTGTAGACAAGTTCTAATGTGCTGGCCTTCCACACGCGCACTGTCCTATCAGCACTGGCGGAGGTGATGAGTAATCCATCGGGCGACCATGCCACGGCGTTGACCACATCGGCGTGCCCTGAATACGTGAGCGCATTGCTCCCGTCAGTGGCATGCCACACCTGCACCGTTTTATCGGCGCTTGCCGAGGCAATCAGCTCCCCGGCAGATGGAGGAGACCAGGCTACTCCGTTTACTGCCCCGCTATGTCCCTGGTACGTAAATGGGTTACTCCCATCAGCAGCGGCCCAGACCTGTACCGTCTTATCAGCGCTGCCGGAGGCGATAAGTGACCCATCAGGCGACCATGCCACGGCATTGACCACATCGCTATGGCTACTATAGGTCACCGGGTTGCTGTTATCAGCATAATTCCATACCCGCGCGGTCTTATCAGCGCTGCCGGAGACGACCAGTTTGTTATCAGGCGACCATGCTACACACGTTACTATATCGGTATGTCCGGTATCAATGGATACGTTAACGCCGCCTGTATCTACATCCCACACCTGTACCGTCTTGTCTGCGCTGGCCGAGGCAATCAATGTGCCATTGGGCGACCATGCCACGCCAGCGACTATATTGTGGTGACCGCGATAGGTATGGAACGTGGTACCTATAGGAATGGGAGCCAGCGTAGGCGATCGATCTGGGGTTGGTGGAGGAGTTGTAGCTGGTGTGGTGTGGCGATGGGTACGCACAAGCCAGGTAATTGCCCCACCCGAAATTCCTACTACCGCCAGGCCGGTCAGGCTCGTAACGACAATACGTCGTGAGATATTTTGTTTGTGTTCACCGGGTGCATGAGGGAGATGCGGAAGTCCCTGCGGTGGTATAATCCCAGGAATAGTCGCCAGGATGGTTTGAGCAAAGTGGTTGTCGTAGCCGTCTGCGGAGTTTTCTTGCTCTGCATCTGGCGAGTAGAGTTGCAAGGGTTGCTGGTTAGTAGCCGACTGAAAAGCATAAACGAAGTCTAGTATAGTGGAGTAACGCTGTCCAGGGTCTTTAGCCAGAGCTTTCATGATCACCTGCTCAAGCACAGGTGGAAAACCGGGAACCCGCACGGTTAAAGCTAGCGGAGGCATGTTGACATGCTGGGCTGCGACTTCTCCTAGAGAGCCACGGAACGGGCATTCTCCGCATAGCCACTCATACACAACAATGCCCAGCGAGTATTGATCGCTCGCCAGGCAAGGCTTGCCCTGTAGTTGCTCTGGGGCCATGTAAGAAATTGTACCAACAACCTCGCGGGCAGTTTGCGTATGCACACTTATAACGGTGGCGATACCAAAATCACTCAGCAAGATTCTATTGCGCTCACCAATCAACATATTTTCCGGCTTGATATCGCGGTGGATCAATCGCTCATCGTGGGCATACTGGAGGGCCTCCCCAACTTGTTTCACATAAGGCAGGATCGTTGCAGGCGAAACGAGAGTACCTTTGGGATGACGCTGGCGTAACGTGCCATTTGGGGCATAGTCCATCACCAGGAAAGGAGTACCATTTTTGACATCGAAATCGTGGATGCTGACAATATTTGGGTGGTGCAGGCGTGCGACGAGACGCGCCTCTTTGCGAAATACCTCCAGGTCGCGACTATCGAGTTCAGCATGCAAAACTTTGATAGCTGCCAGTGTGTTGAGGTGAATATGCTCACCCAGGTACACCTCGGCAAAACCACCTCCAGCTAAAAGGCGAATAAGGCGATAGTTACCTAATTGCCGCACCTCACCCTCAGGCATAAAAGTACTGCCTTTAAGAGGTGACGATATTGGTCTACGGATTGTAGGGAGATCAGAGGATGTCGGTTCCATTCTGTCATCCCAGCCGGGGCTTTGCCCCCGTTCTGCTTGAGGTGGCCACGAGTTAAAGGCCACCACTAATCAGCGTGTCTCTTACCGTATGAAGGAACTGAGCAAGGAAACAGCAGCGAAAAGAATCACGAAGATGATGGTGAGGTTGAAGATCAGGCGTTCCACACCGCGTCGTGTCTTAAACACCGTACCTGCGCTACTGCCGCCAAAGGCGCTGCCCAGACCTGCTCCCCGCGCCTGGAGTAGGATAAAGCCTATCACAGCTATGCTGAGAATAATTTGTATTACGCGGATTGCCGGAAGCCATTGAGTCAAATTTTTTCTCGCTTTCATAGTTCACCCTGCGCGTACCTACCCCTTGTAGGTAACCTTCCGGGAGATTATACCATACAGTGTGTCTTCCGTCGAGAGGTTAAAATGTTTGGATGTTTGAAACAGTTTAGACTTATCCAGCGGAGAGGACTTCGTTACTGAAGCAGTAGTAAGCGTGGTAAAAAACAAAGTACCCACATGGCAAATACTTAGGCGTCTATCTGGAGGGGTAGATCAGGCAAAGAGCATAGCGATTCTTTTTTTGAAGAGATCTAAAAGAGACGATTTTCTGCTTTCTTTGAAGAGTTTGGGGGCGTACCTGCGTTCTGTTCTTTCTAATTCCTCCACGTTGATTTCACCACGCATGTATTTCTCAGATGCTGACCATAACTTGTCTTCGCGCTCTGCCGCAGATATCTTATTGGCTGATATCGTCCTCATAAACAATCCTTCTCGCTACTCAACAGAGTTCACTGTTGTAACTATAACTTAGACTAACCTAAAAATCAAGGCTTTTGAAGTTGTTTAAGCTCATCATGCAGTTGTTTAAGCTCATCATATATCATTAGTGCAGCGCCAATGTGCCTGGCAAGTATTTCCAACTTCTCTTTGATTTCTTGAGAATCGAAGGCTTTCGACTCCTTGCTATCGAAACATACCACACCTAAACAAACAATACCATCCTTCCTGGCCAGAATCGGCACAATTATAAGTGATTTATAGGGTGGATAATTTCCCCCTTGTTCTTTTTTATCGTGATCAAAGATGATGTAGCCGTTTCCAACTGCTTTATCAAGATCCTTTTTCGTCTTGAAACATGTGACGAGAGTCTCCCTCGTTGAAAATACTTTACCTGCTATTCCTCCCTGGCTTTTTTGAAGTGATTCTTTTTGACCCATGTAAAAATTTACTTTTCCTTTGTTCTCCTCATCTTCCCATCCAACTTGCTCCCAAATTCTCAGGTACTCTTTGTTCTCATCTGGAAGAAGTAATACACCTCTACGTATATCAAAAGGAAACGATTCGTAAGCGGTACGTAGTAATTTCCCTATAAGTTTATGTAGCCCGCTTTTCAAATCATTTGCACTTATTAAGCTTGGAAGCAACCTTAACATCGAGTCGTCCAATGCTAACCAGCGATCCCTTCTTCCTGCATCGCTCCGCCAGACAAAAATAATAACAAAGAGAAGTAGTGATAGCATGCCCACAATAATCCAGGGGATCAGGTTTGCAGTTACAAATTTTGTCACCTGTGACGATGACGAAACAAGCCAACTATAGAGTATATTAGCGATTACTCCAATGATGACGCCCAGCAAGGCGGAAAAAAGATGTTCTGGACTGATCTTTTTGAGCACTTGATCTCCAGTAGCTGTAGTAGTTTTACATAAAAATGTGTAAAACCATGCGTTCTAGGGCCACCTTGCAAAATGATACTCTCTTTATAAGGCAAATGCAAGAATTTTTGAATAATATAGTAAAAAAATCTATTTATAGATTTTTGTTCAACTATGTGCCTGCTCATGACATCTAGGGCATAGCACCACAAAATTTCGCGAGGCGTAGCGGCCGAGTAGATTAGCTGAAACGTGAACTGTGTGCAGTTGCAATGCCTCGCACTCTTGCCCGCATTCAGGACAAATTCCATTGGCCTGTTCGCTCAACGACCGTTTCAAGGATTTCATCTGTGTAGCATGCACTACGTCCAGGCTTACATGAAAGAGCAGACCTGCCAGAATCAGCAAGAGTACCCGCGATCGAGTACGTATAGCAATGAATAACAATGTACCCAGTACGATCGGCTGGTGCAGCAAGCGAGCCACTTGACGTTGTGGAGGGTCAGCCTGGCCAAAGTACTTGATAGCTGCTCGCAAGCTGAGAGTACGATGCGTCACTGCATGCCACAGGTAATGGTCTACATCGATCAGCACGCTCGCTGCAAGTGGAATCCAGACATCTTTTTTTAACCACGGCAGTGCAGCAAACGCTGCTGCTGTCGATAATTTTACATGTTCCTGTATCCGCATATCTTCACCTTCCTGGGGAAAAGGCCGCCACCTTACGTTTTGTTTTTGTGTAGGGATATTGCTGTTTCTTCCCAGGCAACGAGTATAAACGCTATAGGTGGCGCGGTCAATATACCCTATGGATCAATACCATAACCCTGAATACCTATTTATAACCGTTTCTTAACCGGATTGATATTCAGACCTTAGTACTCGAATGGTATCCTTCTCCTTAAATCCTTGAGATTATTCGCCATACTTAATTCATTTTAGGCGAATCGACACACGAATAAATAGCAGATACCAAAGGCATGTTTTCATGATACGGTGGGAACTTGCCAATAAGCAAGCAGACGACAAATACTATGTGCAAAGTAGGTGTACAGGTAGAATATATTCATCCTGCGCCTATATCTGGCAAAGGAGACGCCTTTAATGGCAACAAATATCGTGAATGAGGTACAGTTGGAACAGGGAATCAAGTGTGTACCAGGCGCGGAGGAGTTTATTGGATGTAGTATCGGCATCATGGCATATAACGAAGAAGCTAATATCGCACGTACCCTGCGATCAGTCCTCGACCAGACTGGCCCATCTATCCGTATTGAGGAAGTGATCGTTGTTGCCAGTGGATGCACAGACCGTACCATCCCCATCGTTTCCGAAATGGCACAGAAAGAACCCCGCATACGCCTTTGTATCCAGGAGAAGCGTGAAGGCAAAGCTTCCGCGATTAACCTTTTTCTCAAAGAGGCTACCAGCCCTGTAGTTGTTCTGATCGGTGCCGATGTCATTCCAGAGGTTTCCGCTATAGAGAACCTGTGCGCTCCCTTTAAAGACCCCAAGATAGGCATGGTTGGCGGTCGCCCCGTACCCGTCAACGATACTTCCACCTTCATGGGACACGCCGTTCATCTACTCTGGCGTTTGCACGACCGTGTAGCGCGTGTACATCCCAAGCTGGGCGAGGTAATCGCGTTTCGCAATGTTATTTCCGGTATTCCAGCCGATAGCGCCGTCGATGAAATCTCCATCCAGGCACTCATCTCGCAACTTGGCTATCAACTCATCTATAGACCGGATTGCGTTGTCTACAATAAAGGCCCCGTCACCGTACGTGATTTTCTCAAGCAGCGCCGCCGGATTTATGCCGGTCATCTCAGGGTCCTCAAGCAGCAGAATTATGAAGCAGCGACCATGAAGGTCACGCCCATTGCGCGGCAGCTTATCGCTTGCCGCCATTTTGCGCTGAGCACCCCCAGGCAGGTCTTGTGGACTTTAGGAGCGATCACCCTCGAGGGGTATGCGCGTGTACAGGGCTACTTCGATTACCGGCGCAACCGCGAGCACCACATCTGGCAAGCAGTAGAATCGACGAAAGACCTGGAGGCGGGGGAGCGTAAAGTACGCCGCATCTGCAATGCTCAGAGCGTCATTGTTTTTCGCTTCATCATCGAGGGTGCAAAAAATAACGATATCCATCGCGAGCGCGAGGAGCGCGAGGCTACCGAAGCAGCGCGTAAGCTCTTACCTTACCTGCGCACTAAGATTCGTAAAGAGGACAAACTCTCGGTCAACGGCCCTGGTATCATGACGGCAGTTATTCGCGCTGAGCAGCACGGCGCCCAGTTAGTTGCTGAGCGTATCAAAGCTGCGGTCGAGGGAACCACGGTACGTGTGGGGACTCGCGGGCGCGAAGTCAAAGTCACCATTGCTTATAGCTCCCTCACCTTCGCCTCAAAAGCGCCAGATGGCGGCATGACTGTAATGGGCCCGCTGCTCGATGATCCAATCGCAGCGGCTGCTCTTGCAGCCAGTGATGAGCAATAGCTGAGCTTTCCGAAGTAGCGCAAACAATTACAGGCTCACCATCCTTGCGGATACTGCTGGCGAATCCAAAGGGCGGCGGCCTTTGTAAAGCTCCCCCGGAGCTTTCTTGCCCCAGCCCTCTCCACGCAGTGGAGAGGGAGCAGACGGAGAGAGTTCGCCAGCAGTATCCTTGCGGGGGAAATACCCTTCCCGTAGAATGCGGATTTATCCAGCACGTGGGGCGAGGGAGGTGAGGAGAGGCAGGGCAAGAAAGATACGGGGTATCTTTACAAGGCCTTTACGGTCGTCCGCGTTGCTCAAGCTGTTCGTGCTTGACGGGCAGCCTCGTAGTCTGTTCGCGCATCTGATCAGCCACGTACTCCGTTACAACTCCTACGGCAAGGATGTATAATGGGGTAGTGAAAAGAGCATTTTATACGGATTTGCGAACCGTGCTATAAGCCGCGTAGGGGTGAGGCTTGCCTCACCCGACTGCAAATTCGTATTAGCTGTAATACCTCAGGAGTTGAAGTCATGGACCAGCTAACGCAGATGAAATGTGTTGCTTGCCGCAAAGGTGAGCCCACGCTTACAGACGCAGAGATAGCCGGGTTTCGCCCGCAGATCCCCGCATGGAATATCATCGAGGTTGATGGAATCAAACGTTTAGAGAAGGCATTCAATTTTGATAACTTCGTGCATGCCCTGGCCTTTACAAACAAAGTAGGCGAGCTGGCCGAGGAAGAGGGCCACCATCCCGCGCTCCTGACCGAATGGGGCAAAGTGACCGTCACATGGTGGACGCACAAAATTGGAGGTCTGCACCGCAACGACTTCATCATGGCCGCCAAAACCGACCAGGCCTATGCGTCATCTGAGGGGAAAAAAGCGTAGTAGAGACGCAATTAATGCACAATCAGCCTCCTGGTTGTCCGGTTATGTTGTCAAAATCCATCAATTACATCCCGGAGACACGCATGGAAATTGGTCAAACCTTGCTCGTCCATTCGCGGCAGGAGTGGCGCGATTGGCTGGCGCAACATCATCGCGACTACAAGGAAATCTGGCTGATCTACTACAAGAAGACTTCTGGAAAAACGGGCGTTACGTATGAAGAATCGGTTGAAGAGGCCCTGTGTTTCGGTTGGATCGATGGCACAACCAAGGGCATCGACCAGGAGACTTATGCAGGGCGTTTTACCCCTCGCCGCCCAAAAAGTCCCTGGTCGGAATCCAATCGTGGGCGCGTTACGCGGTTGCTGCGTGAGGGCCGTATGACCGGGGCAGGGTTAGCAGCCCTTCCGCCCGATTTGCGA
>Ga0099828_10001950_pt1 | contig 14073 bp, 14 predicted proteins | sample CZO8metaG_2_FD_79338 | JGI IMG/M metagenome (GOLD analysis project Ga0099828, IMG submission 79338) | Vadose zone soil microbial communities from the Eel River Critical Zone Observatory, Northern California, USA - CZOApr15con2H1.8 metaG | ecosystem: Environmental > Terrestrial > Soil > Vadose...
CTCGATGCGTGTTGCGGCGAGCGGAACGTCGGGTTCGAGAGCCATGCCGCAAGAGGGACAAGGTCCGGGCTTGGCTTCGCGGACTTCCGGGCACATGGGGCAAACATAGGCTGGTGCGCCCGTTGCGCCCTGGACAGAGCCGGGAGCCTGAGTTTCTGTGGGTTGCGCTGCGGTGGGATGGGAATGCAGATGCGAATCGGAAGCCTTGGCAGTCGCCGGTTGCACGCCGAGCATCACTAGATTCGATGGGCGAGCCGGGGCCGGCTTGCGCAGATAGGTTTCCGGGTCAGCTTTGAATTTTTCGACGCAGGGGGCGCAGCAGAAGTAATAGTTCTTCCCGGCGTGTGAATAGACATACTTGGCCGTGCGGGGATTTACGTTCATCCCGCAGACGGGGTCTTTTTCCAGCACGGTCGCAGAATTGGCTTCGTTCATTCGGTCACCGGCCAGTTTTTCGAGAAGGTCCGGTCTAGGTGTTTGATTGCCGATGCTCTATAGTGGATGCGTCCCCTGATCGGGGACATCCAACCTCATCATACAGAAGGGTTTTCACGCGATGACTTACTTGGACGTTGTGTTCCGCTACGGGGCCGCGCCGGGAGAGAATGAGCTGCGAGCGATTGACAGCGTGCGCGAGGTTTACGGAGTGCGCCGGGTGCAATTCAATCAGAAGGAACAGACAGTTCGCGTGGAATTCGACGCGTCCAGGCTGAACCAGGATGCGGTCGCTCGGCTGCTGCGTCAAGCAGGAATTGATGTTGGGGAGCCGCTGACTTTGGCGTAATCGAGGTGGGAGGGCAAACCGGACCGCGGAAAATGCAAGGGGCGCCCAAGAAAACCTCTGGCCGAAGTTATTCTCTGGAGCGCCCCGTTGCGCGCCACTTCGTCTGCTCTTTCCTAAAGCACACGGCGTGCCGTCCGGCAAGTTGTTAAGAACAAAGGTTCGTGCTGTTTGTCGCTCTGTAGGAATTTCTCTACTGCGGGGAAAGATTTACGTCGCCATGAAGAGGCAAGAATAGGGCCGACCCTGCATTGAATGCGCCATTTTTTGGCGGATGCGCCATTCTATTTTCCCGCTACGGGATTCACCCTAGTCGGCCGCGTTGCACTCTGCGTGCACCGAGCGCACCTGCCTCCTGAAGGTCGAGACGATGCGCTCAACGATCCCATCCCTGCGGGCGCAATACTCAAAGTAAGTCTGTTGGCAAGATGAGGTCGCCCTGCAAAGAGTCAGCTTCGCAGCTTTTTAATACGACCCGCTTACGGTGTCACGGCGTTACTGTGAATGCCGTGTTGCCGGCAAGCGTGCCGCTGGGCGTTACCACTTGAACTGTACCTGTGGTCGCCCCGACAGGTACAGTCGCGCGTATTAAGGAACTCGACCTGACGGTGAAGCTGGCTGCAGTTTGGTTGAACGTAACGCTGGTTGCACCCGTCAAATTCGTGCCGAGGATGTTCACCGATGCCCCTGCCTTGCCGGAGGTGGGCATTGTTTCCACAAACGGCTGAAGGTTGGTGGCAAGGCTGAACAGAACTCCACAGCCGAAAGAGCTACATGAGTGGGGAAGTCCGCCAAGACGCGTTGTCCCATAGAACGTCCCGTTCGTGTTGAGGATCAATGCATCGGGGCCGTCACCATCCAGGCAGCCACTTTGCAGGCAGAAGGTGTAAAACGTCGTTAGGGCTCCGTCGCGTGTGACTTCAAAGACAGTGCCAGTGTAAAGGCCCGACGTTGTGCCGTAGAAGTTCCCGTCATTGGCCTGCACCAATGGCGAGTCGGGGTAGGCGCCATCCGCACAGTTTGTGAAGGAGCAGAAGTTGTGGAGCGTGGTCAGGGTACCACCAAGGGTCATTTTGAAGACGGTTCCATACCCAACCCCTGGTCTAGCGTTCGTGGTCCCATAAAGGTTCCCATCCGTCGCCTGGATCAGGCCCGCCTGGGGGTACTCGCCGTCCGTGCAACCGCTTAGTGAGCAAAAGCTGTAGACGGTCGTCAGTGTGCCGCCTGGAGTGATTCTGAAAATTGTGCCGGAACCATGGCCTCCATCTTGCTGCGTGGTCCCGTACAAGTTCCCGTCACTCGCCTGGACTAGCGCAGCTAGGGGGCCGGAGCCGTCCGTACCGTCGAAGCTGTGGAGTGTCGTCAGCTTGCCGCCGGGTGTGATTTTAAAGACCGTTCCATGGTTGTAGGCCCCTCCACCTTGCGTGGTCCCGTAAAAGCTCCCATTGCTGGCGCGCACCAGCCCTGCGAACGGGTCGGAACCGTCGGGGCAGGCAGGGTCGCCGCTGCTGCAAAAGCTATATAGCGTGGTTAGCACGCCGCTGGCGGTAATTTTGAATACGGAGCCCTGCCCTGAGGCCCCCCCACCGTCCGTGGTGCCGTAGAAGTTGCCATCGGGGGACTGGATCAGCGCACCGATGGGATAGGCGCCGTCAAAGCAGGATCCGGGCGAGCAAAAACTGTAAAGGGTCGTCAGATTCCCAAGCGTAGTGATCCTGAAGATGCTCCCATAGCCCTTGGCGCCGCCAAACTCCGTGGTCCCGTACAAGTTCCCGTCAATCCCCTGAACCAGCCCCATGGGGTTTTGGCCGTCCGTTAGGTTGAATCCATGCACTCGGGTGAAGGTCTGCGCAGGTAGGGTAGGCGCCATCGCCATGCAAAACACAAAGACGCATGCCATTCTCGTTAAAGTAAGTTTGTTCATCGGCAGTCTCATTCGATGACTCTCGGGCAACGTACTATACCCCTGCATCTCCGACTCGCATAGTGTGAAAGATTTTTCCACCAGGGCTTGGCCCGATCCTGAATTGCTGGCGTAACATCGCGATTTCACGCAATATAAAAAGGCGCTCCTTTTCGCTAGGTTGGCGATGCGAACAATCTCAACCTACCGCAAAAGTGGGCGCCTTTTTATATTGCGTGTAAACGCCTTCCATGAGAAGGCCGGTCGGAGTCAAGTGGGTTTCTTCGTGTTTTCGTTCAGCAAGGTTTTCTCTTTCCCGCCGAGTCGCCACTGTCGCCACCCTTCCATCCGCACTCTTGGATGAGCGATTTTGTTTCGCTCGGTGCAAGTTGGGTGTTCTCGTTTCAGCCGGTGCTGCCACCTGATTATCGACCTACCGTTCCACTCTTTAGGAATGGAAGTTGGGCCAGGCGATTAACGCAGTCACCGGAACTCGGTGCTTGGGCTTTTATCTTTCCTTCCTCAGAGATGTTTTGCCTTTATGCTGCTGCGGGCATCGCTGTCTGGGTGCTGTTGCGCAACGGTTCGTAGACTTCTCCACTCACCCACAGTCTATGCAGCAAGACAGCTAACTTTCGTGCCGTGGCAACGATAGCTCGTTTCTTTCCGTTCTTTCCACCACGCTCGGCCAGCTTCAGTCCCCAGCGTCGCAGATCGCTGTCCGCTCCAAACGGACCTAGAATGTGATGCGCCCCCTGCACCAGCAAGGTTCGCAGATACGGATCGCCTTCCTTGCTGATGTGCATCTGCGGCTCGCTCTGGCCGGAGTTCCTTCGTCCCGGCTGCAGCCCCAGGTAGCAGCCCACATCGCGGCTTTTGCGGAAGCGATGCGCGTCTTCCAGGGTCAGCAAGAACGTAAGCGCGATCAGCGTGCCCACTCCCTTCACCTGTTTCAGCTACTGAAACACCATGGCCAGGAGATCTGCAAACGCACAAAGCCGAAGTGCGAAGAATGTCCCGTCAACTCGAACTGCGCCTTCTTCGCAGGCCATCGCCGACGTCCGCTCGAAGCGTGATGTCTGATCCCATGACTTCCGTAGTCCACCGTTCTTGAGATAACCAAACAGGATGCGGTTGTCTCTTCCAAACGAGTGGTCAGCTAACCGGAAGCTATGCCGATTCTTGACGTAACATCTCCATATCACTCATCCGACTATTGTCTGAAAGCGCAACTCACGACTTGTGCCGTACGGAAAGCACGTCTAAAATGTGTTTAACGGGCCCGTAGCTCAGTTGGATAGAGCACTTCGCTACGAACGAAGGGGTCGGGCGTTCGAATCGCTCCGGGCCCACCATTCTTTACTCTTTAATTCTTCATCGTTCCGCTGATCGGCCCCGTAGCTCAACTGGATAGAGCATCAGACTTCGGATCTGAGGGTTGGGGGTTCGACTCCCTCCGGGGTCGCCACACTTGTAACTGAGTGGCACGTATCTCTTCTGTTAAGCTCAACCTGCCCTGTTGTGCGTGTAGTCGGGGACGCCATCTCTCCCGAAAGCCAAACCTAGCGCCATGACAAAGACCGATCAACAGGATTTATCTGTACTCACCGCCGCCAAGAATGGACTCGTTTACCTGACACCGAACGACTGGGCTCTGATCGCCGATAAAGCAACTCGTGTACGCTTCAAGGCAGGAGACAACATTGTCGAGCATGACCGGCGAACTCACGGAGTCTATCTGCTCTTGAAGGGGGCGGCTGCGGTGCAGATCCCTCCGTTCACTTCACCGACTATCGGTCCGGGTGAGATTTGTGGCGAACTTTCGTTCCTGGATGAACTTCCTGCGAGTGCCAACGTTGTAGCTCAGGGTCCTATCGAAGCCTATTACCTTGATCGTCCGACTTTGCAGTCGTTGTTTGAACTCTTTCCCCACTTGGCTTCCCGCTTTTATCGTTCGCTCGCTACAAACCTGGCACGAAGGCTCAGAGACCTTATCGCCGCCAAACCCGAGCCGACCATCACAACGCCAACTGCGGCAAGCAAAAAGAAGAGTTGATCCTCGGTGCTTGTTCTCCGTTACGCGCCTGGTTCTCTCGCTTTTGAAGCAAAATTAAGAAGCGCCCCGAAACTCTTTCGAGTCGCGGGACGCCCGAACAGCCCTCCCCCAGAACTGCTCAATCGCTACGCTACTCGCGCGCGCATGTTTTGTGAACTCCACTTCGGTGCCATGAGATGGCACGAGACGGCTAAGGTTTTCGACGTGGATCTGGACTGAACGGATCACAGACAGCCGGTGGAGAACGCATAACGCTGGCGTTAGTGTGCAGGAACTTGCAGCTTCCTCGCGCTTTATTCGCCACGTTCCTCCGTAAGCGATTGGAAGTAAACGTCTTGCCTATGTTCCATGTTTGGTACTCAAGGTGCTCCTAAGGCATCGGCGCAATAGTGAACGCCTGCTGTGCGAGGGGGCACGAGCCCTCAAAGATACGAATAGTAGTCCCACAAGTGAACAGGTTCAGGAGGTAGTCTATGAAGCGGATCGTTTTGATGGCCCTGCTGGCTTTGGCGCTGCCCCTGGCGGCGTTCGCCGGTAGTTCGGTGGATTTCACCAATGGCGCCGGGCTGCTGTCTGGTAGCACCGCCGGGTTGTCGCTCAGCGGCTCACCTCTCATTGCGGTGAGCGGCTTGAACGGTATGGGATTGGTTACGGGCAACTTGGGCTCATTGACCTTTTCGACTGGCGCGTTGACCAGTGGCAGTCTGAAAACCGGCGGAACATTCGCCGCAGGTGGCAGCTTCTTGGTGACCGGGAACGGGACCAATGGCATCCCGAATGGTGTGATATTCCACGGCGTATTCAGTGGGCCTGTTTCATGGACCATGTCTAAGTTGGCCAACGGCACGCACATTTACACGCTATCGGGCGCTATCAAGGGGATGACCAGTAGCGGTGTAGTGATCGGCTTTTCCACGCAAGTGACCATCAACACCGGAAAAGACTTCTTTGGAGCTACGCCTGGCAACGGAGCTACGGGCCCCGGCGGTCAGGGCGTCCTCATTTCCGGTGGAAGTACCAACATCAACATCAGCGCGGTGCCAGAGCCGGGTACGCTGGGTCTGCTGGGCACGGGCCTGGTCGGTCTCGCCGGAGTTCTCCGTCGCAAGCTCAAGTCCTGAGTTATCCTCCTGCTGTCAGACATGCCCCGCCTCGCGCGGGGCTTTTCTTTTGAGCGCGACCCCGGTTCCAGCGGCTCCCCAGTGCGATGTGCTTTCGTAACATGCGATTACCGCGGTAACCCGAAAGGGGGGATTGCCGTTGACCCTGCCTTCGCCGCTCCTTAGATTTCCAGCAGGGGGTTGTATGAAAGATATCCATGAGGTCCTGCGGCAGAAGCAGGCGAAGTATGCCCAGCTTGGCAAGCAGATCGAGATGCTGCAACAGGCGGCTGAAAAGCTGCGCGAAGTAGCTCCCCTGCTTGCGGAGAATGACGACGAGGATAACGCGGTTTTGGCAGAAGTCGATGAGTCTTCGAACCAATCCGACGCCATGGCGGCCAAAGCTGGGGCCAATTCGAGCGCTGCGGCTGGTTCCAAGGCCCGCCCATCCGCACCCCGGTGGCCCTGATTTTCGAGCGGGGCGCGAAACCTAGCTATGACTCTTCAGGCATTACTGTTCTCGAGCGACGATGCCGCTGCCGATGTGCTGGGGCGAGTACTGCCGGGCTTCGGCCTGGCGGCGGAACGCTTCAGCCGGGCTGAGGCGGCGATCGCGCGCCTCCAGGAGCAGAAGTTCGACGCCTTGGTGGTCGACTTCGAAGATCCCGGCGCAGCCGAGTCGGTCCTTGAGGAAGCGCGAAAACTGGGCTCGGGACATCCGCCGCTGACGGTAGCGATGGTGGGCGATGCCACCAAGGTGCGCGACATCCTGACCGGCGGCGCACACTTCGTTCTCTACAAGCCTCTGTCGGAAGACAACGCGCAAGCCGGGCTTCGTGCCGCGGCTGCGTTGCTCAGCCGCGAGCGTCGTCGCGCACGTCGTGTTCCGGTGCAGGCGCCAGTGGAAATGACTCTGGCGGATGAGAGGAAGATCGAGGGGATCCTGCTCGATCTGAGCGAGACTGGCATGGACGTGCTTACCGCTGAGGCACAATTTCCAGGAGCTGTGCTCGGTTTCAGTTTTCAACTGGCCGATGGGTCCTTGCAGGCGGCCGGCCTGGGACAGGTAGCGTGGGCCAATCCGAATGGGCAGACCGGAGTGCACTTCGTTGATATTTCCGAAGAAGTAGTCGCGCAGCTCAAAGCTTGGGTGAAGGCGGCATCGAACATCGCAGGCGCCGGGCCCGATGAGACTGTTCCACATTGCAAGCTTACAGATCTCAGCCTCGGCGGCTGCTACGTGGAAACTGACGCGCCATTTCCGGAACGAGCGCTGGTTGACCTCTGCCTGAAAACGGCCGACATGGAAATCCACACCGAAGGGATGGTGCGCGTGACGCACCCGGGACACGGCATGGGAGTCGAGTTCCCTTCCCGCACCGCGGAACAACGAGCCCAGGTAGAAAATCTGATCAGCTTCCTGCGCAGCTGTCCGCAGACAATTCCGGAGCTGATCATCTCGCCCCGCGCTTTGGTTGCAGACTTGACTCAGTTCGAACCGGACGCCAGCCAGCAAGCTGAAGGCAGCGAGGATCTCGAGGATGCTCTGCTTGAGCTGCTTCGTCGCGGCACCACCCTGCAACAGGTCGACTTCCTGACGGAACTCAGGCGTCAACGCACGCCGGAAAATTTGGCTTCTGTCTAGAGCGTCTCTCTCAAAAACAAGCGTCTCGGCTATCTGAACAAAAAGCCTCTCGGGCAGGTTTGTGGTCGGAATGTTTCTGGAAGGATCGAGCTTTTCAAGAAGGACGCAGGCGGCTTGCAGGCGAGAGGCTTGGCGGAAACCGTACTCGAAAGACTGGAGGACCCGGGTCCCGTCTCAGGCTCGGGTCCTTCCCGTCTTTGTGGTCTGTTCCACCCCTTGTACGAACACAGTAGCGAAGCGACGTTGGGCGGTGGTTTCAGGGACGTTAAATCTTGGTTAAATGTAGACTGAGACGCGAGCCGCAATCGTTCACCCTTGGCGTTGGAGAGAGGCCTCCTGGGATCGAGCGAAAAAAAAGCAGTGCGATCTTCGCCGTCGAACGCTGAGGGCCAACCCGCGGCCCGGAAACCGGCGTTGTTCTGGACGCCGCTGATCGCGATCAGTGCGACCGCTTTCGCTGTCGAAATTCCGTTTTTCTTCTTCGGCTTGCCATCTGGGCACGACGTGGAATTCCATCTGTATTCCTGGCTTGAGGTTTTCACGCAATGGAAGCAGGGGATCTTCTATCCGCGGTGGGCTGCATTGGCGCACTTCGCGTATGGTGAGCCGCGTTTCATCTTCTATCCGCCCGTGTCATGGACGCTGGGGGCCGTTCTTAGCTCAGTTTTTCCCTGGACGTTAGTTGCCAGCGTCTACATCTGGCTTGCGCTGGTTGCGGCGGGAGCGTCCATGTTTTTTCTGACGCGCCGGTTTCTCAGCCGGCGCGACGCGATCTTTGCTGCGTGTCTGTATGCTGCGAATCCCTATCACCTGGTGATTGTGTACTGGAGGAGCGCGTTCGCCGAGTTGCTCGCGAGTGCATTGATTCCGTTGCTCCTGCTGCTGATCTTGCGGGCGAGAGAAGATGGCCGGCGGGCGATCGTCCCCCTGGCGATTGTTTTGGCGGCGGCATGGCTCATCAATGCCCCGGCAGCGGTGATGATTCACTACTCTCTCGTGTTTCTGCTGATCGTGTTCGCCTGGCACGATCGCTCGCCATGGCTGCTGATCGTGGGAGCGGCTTCGGTTGCCTTGGGTGCTTGCCTGGCAGCTTTTTACTTGCTTCCCGCCATCTACGAGCAGAAATGGGTCAACATTGCGGAATCGGTTTCGGCGGGCTCGCGTCCGCAAGATAATTTCCTGTTCATTCACACATCCGACGCGGAACACGACGCGTTCAACCGAATCATCTCGTGGATCGGCGCCACGGAAGTCCTGTTGATGTTCGCAGCATTCTGGGCCGGAAAACTCTGGCAGGATGAACGGCGCGCGATCTGGAATGCTCTGGCGGCATGGGCGATCCTGTGCAGTGTTGCCATGTTTTCAGTAAGCAGCGTGCTCTGGGATGCCCTGCCCAAGTTGCGCTTCATGCAATTTCCCTGGCGCTGGTTGCTGTGCCTGAGCATGGTGCTGACCCTGTTCGTGGCCGTCGGGGTGAGACGCTGGTGGGGCCGGCTCGTGGTTTGTCTGGTCATGGCGGTGGTGATCGCCTTTGCGTGGGAGCACATCCAGCCGCCATGGTGGGACAATGCCGGCGATCTTCGCGAGCTGCAGGATAACGTTGAAAGCGGCGCAGGATACGAGGGCACGGACGAATACACCCCTGCCGGAGCCGATCCGGCGGCGATCGATAAGGACGCGCGCCGAGTTAGCGTCGACGGACCTCAACACGCGACCATTCACGTCCATCAGTGGAATGTGCGAGAAAAGGTATTTACTGCCGAAATGTCTGAGCGCGCCAGCCTAGCGCTGCGCTTGTTCAACTATCCCGCCTGGCAGTTGGAGGTGAACGGCCGCACGGTGCAAGCGGGCGCGCGCGAGGGGACAGGCCAGATGCTGGTACCCGTAGAGGCGGGCGTCAACCGTGTGCAGATCACATTCATCCGCACCTGGGATCGCATCGCCGGCGCTTGGCTTTCTTTCGCGGCATGGCTCTCCCTGATCGCCTGGAGTGTGCTCGCGAGAAAACGTAGGGGCCTGCCCAAGAGATGAAGCGCTGGCTCCGTGATCCTTCGTGCACCTTTGTGTCCTTTGTGGTTATTCTTGTTATCCGATCTCCATGAGAAGAATCCTGATTGCCACGTCGAATCCAGGCAAGCTGCGCGATTTTGCTGGCGCAGCAGCGGCGCATGGAGTCGAGGTCGCCCCGGTTCCCAACTTCTCTTCCCTGCTCGCTGTTGTGGAGGACGGTCTCATCTTCGAAGCGAACGCGCGGAAGAAGGCGGAAGCCTACAGCCTCCACGTCCCGGGAGAAATAGTCGTCGCCGACGATTCGGGACTCGAGGTCGATGCGCTGCATGCCGCTCCGGGTGTGCACTCTGCCCGCTATGCCGCTCCCGAATTGCTGAATCAGCAACCGCACGAAGCTCGGGCAAACACGGATGATGAAGCGAACAATGCGCGCGTACTGCGCGAACTGGAAGGTGTGCCGCCCGAGAAACGCGGGGGACGATTCGTTTGTGTGTTGGCGGCGGCTCGCGATGGTAAGACTCTCGCCACATTTCGCGGAAAAGCTGAAGGAATCATTCTCGACGCTCCTCGGGGAACAAATGGTTTCGGTTACGACCCGCTTTTTTACTTTCCGCAGATCGAAAAGACTTTCGCTGAACTGACCGCCGAAGAAAAATCTCGTTACAGCCACCGAGGTGCGGCCTTTCGCAAGTTTCTCGATTGGTACGATACGAAGTAGCCGAATGTAATGCCTGATTAACCACGAAGGGCACGAAGTCACACGAAGGGTAAAAGGTTCGAATGTTTCCTTCGTGGCACGTCGTGTCCTTGGTGGTTGATGAATTGAGAACTCGATTCCTTGACTTCACTTCTCTGCTGCCCCGATAATAAAAAGTTATTTTGCCGTCGCTGAACTCATAAGCAAGGTCTCATAAGGAGCTTTTCGTGGCGTCAGCCAGTTCTACTGCTCCCAGGGTTACGGAAGGTGCCCCGCAGACTGTAGCGCATGGAGTGGCTCCCCTGCGGGCGGGTCAGGGTACCTCGTTTCTCCTGCGGCGCCTTCACTCCCTGACGGGCATCATCCCGGTCGGCGCATTCCTCCTCGAACATATTCTGATTTCCAACTCCACGGCGATCAGCGGGCCTGAGGCTTACGCGCGGCAGGTGAGCTTTCTGGCCAATCTTCCGTTGGTTTTCTTCCTGGAACTGTTCGGCATCTGGCTGCCCATCGCCTTCCACGCTTTGTATGGGTTCTACATCTGGTACCGCGGCGATGGGAACACGATAGCGTATCCCTGGAGCGGTAATTGGATGTACACCGCCCAGCGCTGGACCGGCGGCATTGCTTTCGCTTATATCCTTTGGCACACGTGGACGATGCGGTTCACGGGGGTAGATCTCCATGCTCACCCGGAGATGTCATTCCGCAAGGTGCAGGGCGAAGTGTTTCAAACACCCCTTTTCCTGTTTTATATCGCGGGTCTGATCGCCGCTTCCTGGCATTTCGCGTATGGCATCTGGCTGTTTTGCGCGAAATGGGGCATCGTGTCCGGGGAAAAGGCGCGCAAACGGTTCCTGGTATTGTGCCTGGGGCTTTTCTTCGTACTCACGGGCGCGGGACTGGCCAGTCTTACGTCCTTCCGGTCCCATCCGCAACAGCCTACTGAGCCTGGAACAGCCGTAAGGAACAGGCAAATTACAGAAAGCCGCTGAGGGAACGATGGCAGCAGCTCCTAAAATCATTGTGGTGGGCGGCGGTCTAGCCGGACTCGCCGCAGTCATCAAGATCGCGGAGATGGGCGGCAGCGTCGACCTGTTCTCGATCGTCCCCGTGAAGCGTTCGCACTCAGTGTGCGCACAGGGCGGCATCAACGCGGCCAAGAATCTGAAGGGTGAGGGCGATTCGACGTGGCAGCATTTTGACGACACCATTTACGGCGGAGACTTCCTCGCTAACCAACCGCCGGTCAAGGAAATGTGTGATGCGGCCCCGGGCATCATCGATCTGCTCGACCGCATGGGGGTTCCCTTCAACCGTACGCCTGAGGGGTTGCTCGACTTTCGCCGCTTCGGTGGAACACTGTATAACCGCACGGCGTTTGCCGGCGCCACAACAGGTCAGCAACTCTTGTACGCGCTCGACGAGCAGGTGCGGCGTTATGAGTCCGAAGGCAAGGTGAAGAAGTACGAGCACTGGGAGTTTCTCTCGGCGGTGCTCGACGGGAAGCGCGTTTGCCGCGGCATCTGCGCCATGGATCTGCGATCGATGGAGGTGCGTACCTTCCCTGCTGATGCCATCATCATCGCGACCGGTGGCATCGGAGCGATCTTCGGCAAGTCTACGAATTCGGTGGTCTGCACCGGGTCGGCGCAGTCGGCGCTTTATCAGCAAGGGTGTTACTACGCGAACGGTGAGTTCATTCAGGTTCACCCGACATCGATTCCGGGCGAGGATAAGCTCCGCCTGATGTCGGAATCGGCGCGCGGCGAAGGTGGCCGCGTGTGGGTCCCCAAGAAGCCAGGCGATACGCGAGATCCTAAATCCATCCCGCAGAGCGAGCGCTGGTACTTCCTTGAAGAATGGTATCCGAAGTACGGCAATCTGGTGCCGCGTGACGTCGCTACTCGCGCCATCTTCAAGGTGGTGTACGAGCACAACCTCGGCATCGATGGCAAGCCGATGGTGTATCTCGACCTGACCCACATCGACCGCAAGATTCTGGACCGCAAGCTGGAAGGGATTCTCGAGATTTACGAGAAGTTCGTCGGCGACGATCCGCGCGAAACACCGATGAAGATATTCCCCGGCATGCACTACACCATGGGCGGACTCTGGGTCGACTTCAAGCAAGCCACGAACATCCCAGGGATTTTTTCGGCGGGCGAGTGCGAATACCAGTATCACGGCGCCAACCGGCTGGGAGCGAACTCGCTAGTCTCCTGCATCTTCGGCGGAGGCGTGGCTGGACCGGCGGCGGTCGGGTATGCGCGGGGCCTGCAGGCATTGTCTGACGGAAATGGATGCTTCGACGCGGAGCGCAAGAAGCAAGAAGCCAACAACACGGTACTGATGAAGAACGAGGGAGATGAAAATCCGTTCAGGCTGTGGCGCGAACTGGGCGAGTTGATGACCAAGGATTGCACGGTCATCCGCTACAACAAGAACTTGCAGCAAACCGACGCCAAGCTGGTTGAAATGCTGGAGCGCTATCGCCGGGTTAATCTAAGCGATCGCACGCAGTGGGCGAACACGAGCGTCGTCTTCACCCGCCAGCTTTACAACATGTTGCAATTGGCGCGAGTCGTGGCCCAGGGCGCACGTATGCGGGATGAATCGCGCGGGGCGCACTACAAGCCGGACTTCCCGGAGCGCGACGACAAGAACTGGCTGAAGACAACGAAAGCATATTTCGCGCCGGACGCGGATGAGCCGAAGTTTGAGTTCGAGCCGGTGGATACGTCGCTAATTCCGCCACGGCCAAGGAAGTATGACGCGGCGAAGTAACAGTTGTCTCGGCGGGATGATGTCGAAATGGCACTGAAGGGATTCCGCGGAGCTACGCAGAATCGGGAGCTACACAAAACCGGGAAGGGCACGAGTTCTACTCGTGCCGAAGGACGTTTTCCTTTGTCATCCTGAGCGAAGCGAGGGACCCATGCAATTGCCGGCGCAAGCAGAAATGCACAGGTTCTTCGCTTCGCTCAGAATGACAAGCTTAAGTTAGGAATTTAAGGCTAAGAGCGAATGGCTGACAAGAAATCCGTAATCATCAAAATCAAGCGCCAGAACACTCCAACTTCCAAGTCCTACTGGGAGGAGTTCGAACTCGCCTGGCATCCCGGCATGAACGTGATCTCGTCCCTGATGGAGATCTCCGCCAACCCCGTCACCCGCGAGGGCAAGGCGACGACACCGATCACTTACGATTCCAACTGCCTCGAGGAAGTCTGCGGATCGTGCGCCATGCTCATCAACGGACGCGCCCGCATGGCCTGCTCCGCCCTGATCGACAATCTCGAGCAGCCGGTCAAACTCGAACCGTTCTCCAAGTTCCCCGTGGTGCGCGATCTGGCTACTGATCGCGGTGTACTTTTTGAGAATCTCAAAGCGGTGAAGGCGTGGGTTCCAATCGACGGTTCGTACGATCTGGGCGCCGGGCCTCGCATCAGTCCGCAGGAACAGGAACAGGCCTATCCACTCTCGCGATGCATTTCGTGCTGCTGCTGCATGGAAGCCTGTCCGCAGTTTAACGAGGACACCGGCTTTGTTGGCGCTGCCGCCATCTCGCAGGTACGTCTGTTCAACACGCATCCGACCGGCAAGGAGCTCAAGCGCGAGCGCCTGGCGGCGCTGATGGGCGATGGCGGCATCCAGGAATGCGGCTATGCGCAGAACTGCGTGGAGGTCTGCCCCAAGGATATCCCGCTGACCCGCTCCATTTCCGAGGTTGGGGGCGAGGTCATGAAACAGGCTCTGGGTGACCTTTTCCGGCGCTAGTTTTTGTCACTCCACGACAACCAGGTAGTTCCGCGCGAGCATCTACTTTCCGCCAACCTGTTGTTCGCGGCGCACATAAGTTGTATCTGCGCGTCCCGCGA
>Ga0099828_10001953_pt1 | contig 14066 bp, 10 predicted proteins | sample CZO8metaG_2_FD_79338 | JGI IMG/M metagenome (GOLD analysis project Ga0099828, IMG submission 79338) | Vadose zone soil microbial communities from the Eel River Critical Zone Observatory, Northern California, USA - CZOApr15con2H1.8 metaG | ecosystem: Environmental > Terrestrial > Soil > Vadose...
CACAAAGACATTCATGCCACCGGCGAGAAAAATCAGGACAACCACGCCGAGGAGCGGACCGAGAAGTGTGGCGATGACGAGCTCGCGCGTGACGGTTCCAAACTGGAGCCAGCGATTCGTGACGAGCAGAACGACAAGCGCGACCCAGACAAAGAACGAATTTTCCTTGGTTAAGACCAGTAGGGCTAACGCAATGATGTAACTGACGAGTACATTTTGCTCTCCAATATTCTTGAAAAGATGGGACGCAGGGATGAAGCGCGCGCCGCACTCGCGCAAGTCTCGCGTCTGCGCGCGTTGGCGGGTAACCAAGCCATCGTCAACTAAGGATTGAGCGGGCGCTGCCAAGCTGTTTGACTTGGCGTCGGAATCGCTGGCAATTGCAATTTGCTCGACGATGTATGGTCGTGCGCATTTATCGCGATAAAGATGTCGATCTTGCCCTGCTAAAAGGAAAAACGTGCGCCGTCATCGGCTTTGGCGCGCAGGGACATGCACACGCGCTCAATTTGCGCGATAGCGGGATGAGGGTCGTAGTCGGTCTCTATCACGGAAGCAAATCGCGCAGTCGTGCGAAACGAAATCGTCTCAAAGTTTTCGAGACGGCCGATGCGGTGCGGCGCGGTGACATCATTTTTCTCGCGCTGCCAGACACAAAGATGCCTGCAGTCTATAAGAAGGAAATCGCTCCGAATTTGCGAGCGGGGCAAACAGTTCTCTTTGCTCACGGGTTTGCAATTTGTTATCGAACAATCGTTCCGCGAAAAGATGTCGATGTTGTGATGGTCGCACCGAAAGGACTCGGACCGATGGTGCGGAGCGAGTTCGTCAACGGTCGCGGAGTACCGGGATTGATTGCTGTTTACCGGAACCGAAGTGGCCGGGCCAAACGGATCGCGTTGGCCTGGGCCAAGGCGATCGGTTGTACCCGAGCTGGGGTAATTGAAACTACGTTTCGTGATGAAACGGAAACGGACTTGTTCGGCGAACAAGCCGTGCTTTGCGGCGGGACCAGCGCACTTATTCGCGCTGGGTTCGATACCCTGGTCGAAGCGGGTTATCCGCCGGAGCTCGCGTACTTCGAGTGTCTGCATGAGCTCAAATTTATTGTCGATCTAATCCACGAAGCTGGAATGAGCGGAATGCGCGCACTGATTTCGGATACGGCCAAGTGGGGTGAATTAACCGTTGGTTCGCGAATTATAGACAGCGCGGTTCAGAAACAGATGCGAGTCGTGTTACGCGATATCCGTTCTGGAAAGTTTGCGCGCGAATTCGTTCGCGAAATGAGAACCGGTCGAAAGCGCTACCAGAAACTGCGTAAGGCCGCGGACAACCATCGCATCGAAAAAGTCGGCCGGAAGCTCCGCGCTCTTATGGCTTGGAAATAATCCTGCGTGCCGGCGTGAGGGCGCCGGAAACGAATTCCAGCGAAGTTTCTACCTCGCCAAAATCAATCGTTTGTTGCCGAGTGGCCGCCTACGCGGTCCAGCGGGTGCGCTGTGGTCGGGATGGCGCCGAGCCGATCACAAGGCTGCCGGCATGCGGAGCCTGTGATTAAAGCGAGACACCTCTTACCTTTCACAACAGGCTGTTGTTTTGAGGTTGCGACGCTTTTGTTCGGAGCAGCAAAAGCCGATGCGCAAAACGCGACTGAAATCGCGACCATCGCGCATCGAACCGACCAACCGCACGAGCCACGTGGCTTTGTTACAGTTGTCATACTAAGAGGTTGAGCCTTTTTGATGCCAAAGGCAAGCGAAAACGCGGCGCGTCAGCCGTTCATTCCTGACGCAAAAAGTGCTCGAGACGAAGGCGATCCAAGCGCTCCCGTGCTTCATCTGAGCGCGTCCCGCCTGCAGCCGCAAGTTTCTCGTAAACGGCCGCGGCCGATTCCCATTTCGCGTCCGCTTCTAGCAACTGGCCCGCATTAAAACCCGCTTTGTAAAACCAGAAAAATTCATGTGGCCGATCTGGGCGCATTCCTTCATCGAGAACCGCGTAAAAGCTGGCGAGTGCGGCAGGGCGATCAGCTTTTTTTCCCAAACAAAGTCCCTTTTTGAAGAGCGCCTGGTTGCGCCAGTGGGCCGGCGCATCTTGATCGGCTGCCAGCTTATCGTAAGCTTCAATCGCGCGTTGATAGTTTTGCGGGTCGGTCGCGGCCATTTCAAAAAAAATGTCGCCCCTTCCGCAAATTGCTTCGCGTTTTTCGCCGGGGCGAGCGGCTCCGTTCAAAACTTCGTCATACAAAGCAAGGGCATCCTGGGGTTTGCCCAGTTTGCGTTCGATCACCGCTTGCTCGTTGCGCGCCGCCCATTTCAATTCGCCATTGAGTTGCACGACCCGATCGAAAAGCACGAGCGCCCGATCGAGCGACTGAGCGGCCATGCTCGCCATCGCCGACTCGGCTGCAAAAAACAGTGCTCGCTCGGTGAATGCCCCGGTCGAACTTTGTTCCGTCAACAATTCGAACTGCGTCTCCGCATTCGCAAAATCCTCTGCCCGATAATACATCTCGCCCAGCTTCATTCGCACGGACGCGACCAGATTCGATGATTCATGTTGCTGGATGAATCTTTTCGCCAGCTCGATCACTTTGGCCTCACCGCCCAAGGTCGCATCCTCCAGCCAAATCGTGAGGTAATCTGCGCGTTCTTGTGCGGTCGCGGTGGGCTTTGATTCAGCAGCGCGGGCCAAATTCTTGCGGGCTTCATCGATTCGTGGCGGAGTCGCATGAAAGGCCAGCTCCGCCAGTGCCACCCATGCTTCGGAGGCTCGTTCGGACTCGGGAAAGTCGTGCAGAAAATTGCGCAGCGAATCGGCTGCCCGAGAGTCCCCCTTGGCAGCTTCCATCAATCCCGCTTCCAAGCGCGGCTCGCCGGGGGATTTTTCGCCCTTGGTTTTGTTTCCGAATTCTTCGGCGTCCGCCAAAAAACGGCTGTCATCGCCTTTTTGCAGCCAGCTGAGTGCTGCGTTAAACATCGCCACTGGCGCTAGCGTTGAATCGGAACGTCCAATTTGCTCAAAGTCGGCGATTGCGGCATCGAAATTCTTTCCGTGGTACTGAATCTGGGCCGCAAGGAAATTAACGCGTTCCAGAACGCCAGGTTCCGGTCGCAACGATCGTGCGTCATTCAATATCGCGAGTGCCTCATCGAAATGGCGATCCTCTAGTTCGAGTCGTGCGAATTCTAGAAAGGCGGAGGCGAGGATTGGCAATTGCGGGCGAGTCCGCCGTAGCGCGGCGAAACATTCCAGCGCTCGGTCACGCCGCCCGAGCCGAAGGTCGAATCGCGCCAGATACCATTGCGCGAACGCGCGCCGCGGCTCGGCTGGATCTCTTGTCCAGCGATCAAGTTCAGCGCGCGATGGCTTTCTTTCGGCGCGATAAAGTTCGTCCAGTTTCGCGAAAATCCGCGCAAGATCGACATCGGAGGGCCGATGTTCGATGAAATTCTCCAACGCGTCATCGCCCGTTTCCGGCGTTTTCAATTGCAGATGCGTATCGGCGAGGGCGAAAAGCGCTGCGGTTAACGTTTCGTGTGTTGTTCCTTCGGGATTTTTCAAGACGGATTCGAAGATCGTGATGACGCGGTCGGGACGGTGCAAAACCATCTCGAGGCGGCCCCGGAGAAAGTGCCGCTCCCTTTTTTCGGCGGTTGTGGCCGGTTGCACTTTTTCGAGCAACTTCCGCGCGTTGACGGCATCAGGTTTGTCCAGATAAAGCTCGGCGGCCCGCAATTGCGCCCGAACGTGCCATTTTGGATCGCGAAACAGCTCCGAAAAACTTTGGAGCGCTTCGTCGGTTCGGCCCAAAGCGCGCAGCGTTTCCGCCGCGCCGAACAAAGCGTCCATTCGAAGACCGGAATTGCTGTCGGCTGCGATCTGGCGATAGAGAGGCAACGCCTCGGCTTCGTGATGCGACGTCGCGAGCAATTGCGCGCGCCAAAAACTCGCCGACGAACTTTGACGCAATCGCGGATCCGCCAGCAGGTTAAAGGCGTCAGCGGTCTGATTGGCTGCGACCATCGCTTGGAGCAGTCGTTCCGCGACCGCGCGCCAATCCGGTTCCGATAGGTTCTGCTTCAGCAACGTCTGCAAACGAACGACCGCGACTTCGGGCACGCCCTCAGTAAGCGGTTTCGACCCTTCGGCGAGTTGCGCCGAAAATTGTCCGTGCGCCAACTGAGCGAGCGCCAAGAATACACCCAGGCCTATGCGTCGAAGATTTTTCATCTCTTTTCCAAGAGCGGTCTCAAATATTTGCCGGTGTAACTCTTGGCAAGATTGACAATTTCTTCGGGTGCTCCGGCAGCGACCAGTTCGCCGCCGCGGCCGCCTCCTTCGGGACCGAGATCGATGATCCAGTCTGCGCATTTGATCATCTCCAGATTGTGCTCGATCACGATGAGGGTGTTGCCCGAATCGCGAAGCTTCATCAGCACTTGCAGCAACTTTTCGATGTCGGCGAAATGCAAACCGGTTGTTGGTTCATCGAGAATGTAAACCGTACGACCGGTTGCTTTCTTGGCGAGTTCAGTAGCCAGCTTGACGCGCTGCGCTTCGCCGCCGGAGAGAGTCGTCCCCGCTTGACCGAGTTGTAAGTAACCGAGCCCGACATCGAGGAGCGTGTTCAATTTGTCCGAAACGCTCGGCACGTTTCGGAAAAATCGCGCCGCTTCATCGACGGTCAGGTCGAGGACATCGGCAATGTTTTTCCCTTTATAAGTGATCTCGAGCGTTTCTCGATTGTATCGCCGGCCGTGGCAAACTTCGCATTGCACATAAACGTCCGGTAGAAAATGCATCTCGATCTTGATCAGGCCGCCGCCTTCGCAATTCTCACAGCGGCCGCCTTTGACGTTGAAACTGAATCGGCCGGCGCCGTAACCGCGCACGCGCGCAGCGGGCAGTTGCGCGAATAACTCACGAATCGGACCAAAGGCGCCAGTGTAGGTGACCGGATTCGAGCGCGGCGTGCGTCCAATCGCGCTTTGATCGATCACGATCGCCTTATCGATTTGTTCAACGCCTCGCAACGCGCGATAGGTCCCGGGCTTCTCCTTCGAATTGTAAAAGCGGCGAAAGAGTGCGCGCCGCAGAATGTCGTCCACCAACGTGGATTTGCCGCTTCCGGAAACGCCGGTCACGCAGGTGAAGCAGCCGAGCGGAAAAGCCGCCTCGATGTTCTTTAAATTATTTTCGGACGCGCCCTTCAGGATCAGCCAGCCTTCTTCGTTTTTGGTTAATCGATTTCGGGCAAAGCGCGGTTTGGTCCGATGTCTTGGAACTGGAATACGCAATCGCCCGGACAGGTAATCGGCGGTAAGGGAATTCTTCGCGTCCAAGATGTTTTCCAGCTTTCCTTGGGCCACAATTTCGCCGCCGCGAGGTCCGGCGCCCGGACCAAGATCGACAATGTGGTCGGCCGCCCGGATTGTTTCTTCGTCGTGCTCGACCACGATCACGGAGTTCCCGAGGTCTCGCAGCCGTCGCAATGTGCCAAGCAAACGTGCGTTGTCGCGTTGATGCAGACCGATGCTCGGCTCGTCCAAAACGTAAAGCACGCCGGCCAATCCGGAGCCAATCTGGGTGGCCAGCCGGATCCGTTGCGCTTCGCCGCCGCTGAGTGTGCCGCTTTCGCGATCGAGCGTCAGGTAACCGAGGCCTACTTCGACCAAAAATTGCAAACGCGATTGAATTTCGCGCACCACGTCGGTCACGACTTTCTTTTGCGCGGGCGTTAACTCGAGATTGTCGATGTAGCGTGCCGCCGCCTCCGTCGTTTGCTCGCTGAATTTGTGAATGTTCAGCTCGCGTCCTTGTCGATCTTTGATCGTAACTGCGAGAATTTCCGGCTTCAGCCGCGCGCCGCCGCAGGTTTTGCATGGCTCGCGTGTCATGAAAGCGCGGATCCGATTCCGAGTGAATTCGCTGTGGGTCTGCTGGTAAAGTCGTTGCATTTGCGGCACCAGTCCCTCGAACGGCCGTTTTTTTTCGCCATTGCCGCTGAAATTCATCTCAATTGGCGTCCCATTCGTGCCGAAATAAAGCGCGTTCTTAAATTCGTCAGGCAAATCCGCAAACGGCACGTCTTCATCGACTTGGAAATGTTTTACCAACGCGCCTCGCAGCTGCCGATAATAAGCCTGCATTCGTTTCGTCCCCCGCCGCCACGGCGTGATCGCGCCTTCAGCAATTGTTTTGGTTTCGTCTGAAATCATCAGCTCGGGATCGATCACCAGTTGCGTTCCCAAGCCATGACACGCCGGACACGCACCGAGATGGCTGTTGAATGAAAAATGTTTTGGCGTCAGCTCGCCGAGGGTGAATCCCGAGTCTGCGCTGCCGTAATTCGTCGAGTAACGCAGTTCTTCCCAAGTTTCGCACCCATTCGGGTGCGCGCGCAGCATGACGATCTTGTTGTCGCCCCACTTCAGCGCGGTCTCGATCGAGTCAGTCAGGCGAATCCGAACTCCTTCGCGCACCACCAACCGATCGACTACCGCTTCGATGGTGTGACGCTGGCCTTTTTTCAAACGAATTGGTTCGGGGCGATCGAGTTCGATAATTTCTCCATCGATGCGCGCGCGGATAAATCCCTCGCGTTTCATTTTCTCGACGATATCTCGGAATTCGCCGATCTGATTGTGCACCAGCGGCGCGAGGACGATGATTCTGCTGTTCGGTTCGTACCCGAGAATTTGATCGACAATCTGCTGTGGCGTTTGCCGATGAACCGGTTTGCCTGTCGTCGGATCGTGCGGTTGACCGATCGCCGAAAAAAGAACGCGCAGGTAGTCGTAAATCTCGGTCGTCGTAGCGATTGTCGATCTCGGATTGGCGCCGGCACTGCGCTGCTCGATCGCGATCGCTGGGGAAAGTCCTTCGATGAAATCCACGTCCGGCTTTTCCATCTGGTCGAGGAATTGCCGCGCGTAAGCGGAGAGACTTTCGACGTAGCGGCGCTGGCCCTCGGCGTAGAGAGTATCGAAGGCGAGAGAGGATTTCCCGGAACCGCTCAGGCCCGTGATGACCACCAGCTTCTCCCGCGGGATTTCCACGTGGAGGTTCTTCAAATTGTGCTGGCGCGCACCACTGATCTTGATAACTTGCGCAGGCATCGGGACGACAAATCTCGAACCTTTTAGTCAAGCACAGCCGCGCGTTTTCTCCAGCGAAAATCCCGATTATGAATGAGACAAATCGCACCCTCTCGCCTGAAGAGTTGGCCAAATTGCAGAAAAAATTCAGCGAGATCAAACATTCCATCAATAATGCGCTGGCGGTAATGATGGCGTTATCGGAGATGTCGCAACGCCGGCCTGATTACGCCGAAAAACTCGCCGCGACGGTCTTGAACAAGGCGCCCCAAATCGTTTCCGGCTTGCAGGAGTTCGCGCAGGCGCTGAACGAAAAGGCCGGCGTGAAATCCGCCGTCGCGGGCGACTCGAAGTAGCTGGCTCTGCCAGCCTCGCGCGCATGGACGCCGTGCCGAGCAAGCGCATCCTCATCGTCGAAGACGAGAAGGACGTTGTCGATCTTCTCACGTTGAATCTCCGCAAAGCCGGCGGCTTTGCTCTTTCAACTGCCAGCGATGGCACCGCCGGTCTGACCAAAGCGCGCGCGGAAAGGCCGGACTTCATCATTCTCGATTTGATGTTGCCGAAAATGCCCGGGCTCGAGGTTTGCAAAATTCTGAAGAGCGATCCAGCTACGCGTCACATTCCAGTCTTGATGCTGACCGCGCGAGCGGAGGAGATCGACCGTATCGTCGGTTTGGAATTCGGCGCCGACGATTACGTGATGAAACCGTTCAGCCCGCGCGAAGTTGTTTTGCGCATCAAAGCGATCTTGCGCCGAGGTAATGCCGAAGAAACTCACGATCGACTTTCGGCCGGACCAATCACCATCGATCCAGCGCGCCATGAAGTCCGAGTAAATGGTAAACGCATCGATCTGACCAGCCTGGAGTTCAAACTTCTGCGAACATTGATGCAACGCCGCGGCCGCGTGCAAGAACGCGATCGCCTCCTCAATGAAGTTTGGGGTTACGAAAGCATGATCGACACCCGAACCGTGGATACTCACGTGCGTCGCTTGCGCGAAAAACTCGGGAAAGCGGGCGACATTGTTGAAACGGTGCGTGGTTTTGGTTACCGCCTGCGCGAAAAATAATCGGAAATGTTTTGGATTCTGCTCGCCGCGATCATTGGGTCGATAATTGCAATCGTCTATTTGGTCTGGCGAAGATGGATCGCGCCGTGGCGCCAGATCGAGCGACTCGTAAGGCAAATCGGCCGGGGCGAGCAGCCACGCACATTTTTAGTCGAAGGCGGCAAAGAAGCGCAACGGGTCAGCGTCGCCTTGGAGAATATTTTCAGTCGGCAGCTGGGCCTCAATCGCCAAATCGGCGAACGCGCTTCGGGAAACCGCGCAATCTTTTCCGCGATGCGAGATGGCTTGCTCGTGGTCGACGCCGAACGGCGAATCACCCTCTTGAACGTGGCGCTCCAGGAGTTATTTGCCTTGAAGGACGACCCATTAGGCGCGTCGTTCCTCGAAACGTTGCGTGACGCAAATGTTGAAGAGGCGATTTCCGAGACTTTTGGTCGCCGCGAGCCGGTCCAGCGCGAGATCGTGATCGCGAATCGTCAGCTCCAAATCAATTCGGTTCCGATGGGCAAGGACAACGGCGACATCGTCGGCGCGGTTGTTTTGTTTCACGACATTACGGAACTGAAACGCGCAGACGAAATGCGGAGGGACTTCGTTGCCAACGTTTCTCACGAACTGCGCACCCCGTTGTCGATCTTACGCGGCTACATTGAAACGATGCGGGACGATCCAAAGATGCCGCGCGCCGAATGCGCTCGCATTCTCGAGGTGATGGAGCAGCACTCAAAACGTCTCGGTTTGCTCGCAAACGATCTCCTGACGCTGGCGCAATTGGAATCGGGTACCTCAAGCCCGCAATTGAATGATGTCGACTTCGGGCAATTCTTAGCGGGCCTCGTCCGTGATTGGAAAAGGAAATTCATAGCGAAGAATTTGAAGGTCGCTATCGACCTGCCCGCCGATTTTTCGATCGTTCGTGCCGATGAAGCGCTTTTACGTAAGATTTTCGATAATCTGCTCGATAACGCAGTCAAATATTCGAGGAAGCACGGCGAGATTCATCTCGGAGCGCAGCGTCGTGGCAGCGAAATAGTGCTTAGCCTAAGCGACGATGGCGTCGGAATTGGTCAGGAAGATTTGCCGCGAATTTTTGAAAGATTTTATCGCGCGGACAAGGCCCGCAGCCATGAGCTCGGCGGCACCGGCCTCGGGCTGTCGATTGTGAAACATATCGCCCAACTGCACGGCGGCCGGGTCGAAGCGGAAAGCGAGCTTGGACGCGGCACCACGATTCGCGTGATCCTGCCTATTGTCACAGAATCGTAACATAAAATCCGTTGCCGCCTGGGACGGCGTTTCGCATCGTCGATAATGTGGAAACTGTCGCCCCGCGGATGTCGATCCTGTCGGAAAGCACCGCGCGCCGCCGTCGATTAACGACAGAATCGGCGATCAAAGCGTTCTTTGGCAGCAACGCGCTGGTTGCGATTGTAGTCCTCGCTTTGATCACAATTTTCCTCTTTCGCGAGGGCTTTGGATTTTTCAGTCAGAATCTGGCAAATCTTCGGCTCTATCGCCGCGCCGGTTTGGAATACGTGGACATCATCCGCGGCCAAGCTCAAACGCATGTCGCCCTTTCGCGACAACTCGGTGAGATCCGGCTCCGGGAAGCGCGAACGATTCCGAGCGCCAGCGGTCTCGAAGCATTCGATCAGTTTGCCGCAGCATTTAGCGACAGCGGTGAATTTCTTAATGCGCTGGTTTCGGATGCGAACGATCAGGCGTTGGCACTGCGGGAAGCTTTGATCGCCGCCGGCAGTCCATCCGCGGTTTCTTCTGCTGAGGCTCAACCACCACCCGAAACGGCGGCGCCGGTTGATCCGGGCGCGGCGATGACCGCGCTGCGTTCGGGCGACGACAAATTCCCGAAAATCGCAGAGGCAATGAAAGCCAAGATCGACAACCTCCTGGCTGCACCACCTGTGCTCAGCAATTCAAGAGCAAAGCAGTCATTCGAAACCTGGAAAAAGAAGACGCGAGATTATCTCGCGCAATTTCCAGCAGTCTCAAGACGGCTGCGTGAATGGAATCCGAACGAACCGATGCCCGCTTATCGAGGGATTACCTCATTCCTTTTTGGTACCAACTGGATTACGGCGAGCTTTTGGCAGGATTGGTACGGAATCATTCCGTTGTTGGTCGGGTCGATTATGGTCGCGGCCGTTGCGCTGCTTTTCGCCGTACCGCTGGGAGTTTGTTCTGCGATCTATGTCAGCGAAGTGGCCGCTCGTGGTGAGAAAAGCCTAATCAAACCGTACATCGAATTCATCTCGGCGATTCCGTCAGTCGTTCTCGGTTTTTTTGGGATCGCGGTTGTCGGTCAAGCCGTGCGCGCTTTGTCGCAAATGCCGTTCATGAAATGGGTGCCGTTTTTTCCGATTAGCGAGCGTCTCAATGTTTTCACCGCCGGCACATTGCTCGCGCTCATGGCGGTGCCGACCATTTTTACTTTAGCGGAAGACGCGCTACGCAACGTTCCGCGCGGATTCAAAGAAGCCTCCTACGCGCTGGGCGCGAATCGGCTGCAAACGATCGCGCGCGTGCTGGTGCCGGCATCGCTCTCTGGAATTATTTCGGCAATCTTGCTTGGGCTCGGCCGGGTTATTGGCGAGACGATGGTGGTTTTGCTTTGCGCCGGAAATCGGATCGCGATTCCCGATTTCACCCAGGGGCTCGGTGCTTTTTTCCAACCGGTGCACACCATGACCGGCATCATCGCGCAGGAAATGGGCGAAGTGGTCCGCGGCAGCATTCATTACCGGGCGCTGTTCATGGTCGGCCTCGTTCTTTTTGCGCTGACTCTTGGGATCAACTATCTCGCGCAACGGTTGGTCGCGCGTTACCGGATGAGCATCGGTTGACATGATTGCCGCACCTTCAAATCGACAACGCAGCCGTTTTGTTGAAAGGATTGTCTTTTGGATTTTTCGAATCGCGACCTATCTCGTCCTTCTCTGCGCGACCTACATTTTTCTCGACATCGGGATCAAAGGAAGCCGCACCGTCTTCACCCGCGCGGCGCCTTTCGTTAACTTGAAATTTTTGACCGAGCCGCCGCAGACGCTTTACGTTTTCGATTACAACGGCAAAAAAATGGAGCTGAGCGATCGGCAGTTTCGCGATTGGAAGACGACGCACAAGGAAGATGTCGATGTTACGAGCATCTCCTATTCAGCCGGCGGAATCTGGCCCTGCATCGTTGGCACGGCGCTGCTCGTGATCGGATCGATGACGGTGGCGCTTTTCATCGGGATCAGCTGTGCGATTTATCTCAGCGAGTACAGCCGGGACGGCCGTTTCATTCGACTGATTCGTGTCGCCATTCTCAATCTGGCCGGCGTGCCATCGATCGTGTTCGGACTGTTCGGATTCGGATTGTTCGTCATCTTTTTCGGTTGGAATGTTTCGTTACTTTCGGGCTGGTTCACCCTCGGCCTGATGGTTCTGCCGGCGATCATTACCGCGAGTGAGGAATCGCTCCGAGCAGTGCCACAAGGATTGCGTGAAGGTTCGCTGGCGCTCGGGGCAACCAAATGGCAAACCATTCGGAAAAATGTTTTGCCCTACGCGTTACCGGGAATTTTGACCTCATCCATCCTCGGGATCGCGCGCGTTGCCGGCGAGACTGCGCCGATCATGTTTACCGCCGCTTACGCGATGCGCGACGAAATGCCGTGGCAGGTGAGCCACTGGACCAATTTCTTTTTCCAAGGCGTAATGGCGCTGCCGTATCACATTTACGTCGTCAGCTCGAAGATTCCCCAGAACGAATACACCGAGCGAGTGCAATACGGGACGGCCCTCGTCTTCCTCATCGTGGTGATGATGATCGCATTAACTTCCATCTTACTCAGAGAGAAACAACGGAGACGCTTATCATGGTAAGCTTAATCGAAATGCCACAAGCCCTGCCCCAACAACTCCCGCGCCAGAATGATCGGCCACTCGATGAGACCGAGACCGCCGAAATCATGATCGACGTGCGAGATCTCGATTTCGCTTACGGCGGGAACAAGGTGCTGCACAATGTCAGTCTCGATATCCCGGCGCAGGCGGTGACGGCGTTCATCGGTCCGTCGGGTTGCGGCAAGACGACTTTATTGCGCTGCATCAATCGAATGAACGACTTGATCGAAGGCGCGCGCATTACCCGGGGCGCAATTCACCTCGGCGGGGTCGATATCAACGCGCCGGAAGTGGACGTTGTCGATCTTCGCCGGCGAGTCGGAATGGTCTTTCAAAAGTCGAACCCGTTTCCGAAATCGATTTACGAAAATATTTCCTACGGTCTGCGCATTGCCGGAGTGACGAAACGCTCACGGATTGATGAGGCAGTCGAGAAAAGTTTGCGGGCAGCCGCGCTTTGGGACGAAGTCAAAGATCGCTTGGACGCGAACGCGTTTGGATTGTCCGGTGGCCAGCAGCAACGGCTTTGCATCGCCCGCGCCCTCGCGGTCGAGCCGGATGTTGTGCTGATGGACGAACCGTGTTCGGCGCTCGATCCGATCGCGACGGCAAAGATTGAGGAATTAATTCACGACCTCAGAACGCAATACACGATCGCAATCGTCACGCACAACATGCAACAGGCCGGCCGCGTTTCCGATCACACCGGTTTCTTTTATCTCGGCAAACTGATCGAGTTCGGACCGACTACTAAGATTTTCACCAACCCGAGCGAAAAACGCACGGAGGATTATATTACCGGGCGCTTTGGTTAATTAAATCGAATTGCAGGGCAGGCACCCCGCCTGCTGAAGAAGATTAGGATTAAGAGGAAGAGGAAGAGGAAGAGCTAAGATCGATATGACGCCAGCAAAACATATTCTAGGAACGTTCGACGAAGCACTCAGCTCGTTGCGCAACAACGTGCTGATGATGGCGGGCCTAGCCGAGCGCACGCTCGACCGCGCGCTCAAAGGATTGCTGCAGCGAGACGACAGTCTTTGCACAACCGCGATCGCCGACGATGAGGAGATCGATCAACTCGAAAAACAAATCGATAAGGACGGGGTGGACGTGCTGGTGCGGTTCCAACCGGTCGCGTCCGATCTACGTCGCGTTGTGGCGGCGATGAAGTTGTCGCCCAACATCGAGCGGATCGCCGATCAGGCCACGAACATTGCCCGGCGCGCGCGGAAATTGAATCGGCATCCGCCGCTTCCAGAAGTCGAAATTATTGTTCCGATTCAGGCTCACGCCATGGCGATGTTCAAAGACAGCATCGACGCGTTTGCCCGCGAAGATGTCGATCTCGGCCGCGAGATTGTAGCTCGTGATAAAGATCTGGATTACATGAACAAGATGGCGAACCGCCGCCTGACCGACCGAATGGCGCAGGATCCCAAACAGCTGCGCGGTTATCTCAATCTGATTTTTGTTTCCCGTTGTCTCGAACGCGTCGGCGATCACGCTACGAACATCGCGGAGGACGCGGTTTACGCCGCGGCTGCTGAAGACATCCGGCATCAAACGGTCGCCGCGGCGACATAATCCGTTGCGCTTTGCTATGCGCGGCTGATTTGTCGATGTTGCATCTATGGCGCAAGCGCAATCCCAGCCTGAAGCGGAAGAAAGTGCTGCGATTGTGCCGATAACCGCCGAGCAGACGGCGCACGAGCGTTTTGGCGACCCAAAAAATTTCATCAACCGCGAGCTAAGTTGGCTCGAATTCAATCGTCGTGTTCTGGAGGAAGCACAGGACCCGACCCAGCCGCTAATCGAGCGGCTGAAGTTTCTTTGCATCTTCAGTTCGAACCTGGATGAATTCTTCGAGATCCGGGTCGCCGGCATTAAGCAACAAATTGAGAGCGAAACGAGTGATGTCGCAGCGGACGGCTCGAGTCCGACCGAGACATTTAATCAAATTCAACGCCTTGCCCACGAGC
>Ga0099828_10001958_pt1 | contig 14055 bp, 12 predicted proteins | sample CZO8metaG_2_FD_79338 | JGI IMG/M metagenome (GOLD analysis project Ga0099828, IMG submission 79338) | Vadose zone soil microbial communities from the Eel River Critical Zone Observatory, Northern California, USA - CZOApr15con2H1.8 metaG | ecosystem: Environmental > Terrestrial > Soil > Vadose...
AATCCATCCGTCTCGCCGGGCAGGCCACGTGGCTGCTCGTGCTGAGCGGCTATTTCCTCGTGCACTTCTTCGAGCACACCCTCGCGCCGCACTTCCACTTCGGCGAAGAGACCCATCTCGAGGAGATGACGGCGCAGCACGTCGGCTACACGGCGCTGCTGGGGCTGGTGATCCACACCTTTTTTGACGGTGTGGCCATTGCCTCAGGATTTCTGGTGTCCGCGTGGCTGGGCGGAGTGATTTTTCTGGCTATCTTCCTGCACAAGCTGCCCGAGGGGTTCACCGTGGCGTCGCTGATGCTGGCCAGCGGCCAGAGCCGGCGCATGGCCCTATGGGCTTCGGCCCTGCTGGGAGCGGCGACGCTGGCCGGGGTATTGCTGATGAATCTGCTCCGCGCCCAAGTCAGCTATGCGCTGCCGCTTTCGGCCGGAGTGACCGTGTATGTCGCTGCGTCCGACCTGATGCCCGAGGTCAACCGCGAGCCGGGCGTGCGCATGGCGTTAGTCGTGTTTCTCGGGGTAGTCCTGATGCTGCTCCTGCACCGCATGATCCACTTGTAGCCGGCCGCCACGCTTTTTCCGCCCGCTGCTGGCCCTGCGCGCCGGCGGTTAACTGCCTGTGTAAGCCCCGCAAGGGCTTGCCGGAGCAACTTTTTGCCGCGCCCGGGGTTCGATACAATGTGGGGGTCATGGCCAGGTCGGACGTCCAATTGATGCTGGACGTGAAGGCCGGGGACGACGCGTCCTTCGGGCTTTTGCTCCAGAAATACCGGACGCCGCTGGTCAACTTCCTGTACCGGATGGTGCGGGATGCAGCAACGGCCGAGGACCTGGCGCAGGAGGTTTTCCTGCGCGTCTACCGTTCGCGGAAGAGATATGCGCCCAACGCCAAGTTCACCACCTGGCTGTTTCGAATCGCCACAAACCTGGCGCTGAATGCGCTGCGCGACACTCGCTATCGCCAGATGGAGGTCTCCCTGGATCAGAGGAGCGACCCCGGCCATAACGACCGTCCGGCCGTGGAACTCCCGGACGGCCGGCCCGGCGTCGAGCAGCAACTGGTGGCCCGCGACCGCGCCGCGACGATCCGCCGGGCCATCCACGCGCTGCCGGAAAAGCAGCGCGCGGCCGTGTTGCTGCACAAGTACCACGAGCTGGACTATGACGAGATCGCCCGGATCCTGGACTGCTCGGAAAGCGCGCTCAAGTCGCTGCTCTTCCGCGCCTACGAGACCCTCCGAGTGGAATTGGCGCCCTTGGTGGCGTCAACCGATGTCCGCCAGGGAAACGAACCAGCAAAGGAAAGTAGGAAGCCATGAACTGCGAGCGAATGGAAAAGCGGTTGATTGCCTATCTGGACGAGCGCGCGACCGCCGTCGAGCGCCGCGAGGTGGAAGCGCACCTCGCCGTTTGTATCGCCTGTCGGACTCGCGCTGAGCAGTTTCGCGCGCTCTGGGGCGTGCTTGATGAGGCGCCGGCCGTGGAAGTCTCGCCGGTGTTTGACGCTCGTTTGCGCGCGCGCATCGCCGCCGAGCCTCCCCGGCGAAGTCTGTGGGCTTGGCTGGTGCCCTTGCCACGCTTGGCGTTCGCCGCGACCTTGCTGCTGGCTTTGTCGGTTTGGATTTCTTCGCTGCCGCCGAACCCGGCGCAGAATCCTCCCGTTGCCCCTAGCAGCGAAGCAGAATTCAAGATGATCAAAGACCTGCCCCTGCTGGAGGACTACGACGTGCTGGCCAACTTCGAGGCGCTCTCCGACCTTCCGACGCAGCCGGTGACCGATAATCGGGAGATGTGATGCGCGCCTGGCAACTCCAATTCGCGTGCGCCCTGGCAGCGCTGCTGCTGGCCGGAGGTGTGGCCGCGCCGGTGCTGGCGCAGCGCGGCCTCGGCCAGAGCAGGGGAAAGCGCCCGGGCGTCGAGAATGGTCGGGAAGCCGGCAAGCACCCCGAGGCCGAGAAGAAGGCAAACCTCGGGATGCGCGTGCCGCCGAAATGGATGGAGCAACTTCGCGAGATGCCGCCGGAAGAGCAGGAGCGCTTCCTGAAAAACAACGAGCGCTTCCAAAAGCTCCCGCCGGAGCGGCAAGCGCAGATCCGCAAGCGCTTGCAGCAGTGGAACAGCCTCACCCCGGAACAGCGCGCGGCGGTGCGCAAACGCGAGGAAATCTGGCGCCAGATGTCGCCCGAGCAGCAGCGCTATGTCCGCGAGGAGCTGCTGCCCAGGTGGCAGAAGCTTGCGCCGGAACGCCGCTACGCCATCCTGCAGCGGCTGCGTCCCCTCCGTCGCATGAACGAAGCCCAGCGCGCCGCCAAACTGAACGACCCCGCGTTTCTCGGGGACCTGAATCCTGACGAGAGGCTCATGTTGCGCGCGCTGACCAAGCTCCGCGCGGGAGCAGCCCCCGAGCTTCCCCAGGAAAGCCTGCGGTAGCCCGAAGGGGCAACCGAAAGGGCACGACCCCGTAACTCTTACGCCACATTCCCCGTCTGTGCTGGAACCGGTAGGCTAGGCATCGGCTCTCGAGACCGGCTGAACACCATTTATTGTGGTTTTTTCGTCTGGCTGTCCGCTTTTCCACAGAATTCTTGAAAAAGAAGGAGGATTTTGCTTGACAAGCAAGAAACCGCACCTAGAATCGTGGCACCAAGTGGGGAAAAGTGGTAGAAAGTGGCAAGACGGGGGCAAGCATTCGATTTTTTGGCGCACTTCGGGGGCTGATTCATGCTGCGGGGCAACTATCCGGCAAAGGTGGACGAAAAGGGCAGGCTGAAGATCCCCGTGGTCTTCCTGGAATCGCTCAAGGAGTTGGGCCAACAGTTCTACGTCACCAGCGAGAACGGCGACTACGTCCGCATCTACCCCATGAAGTTCTGGCACGAAATCGAGGAGCGGCTGGCGCGCCTTTCCTCGCACAACCGGACCAAGCAGAAGTTTCTCACCCGGGCCAACTATTTCGGCCAGGTGGTGGAAATGGACCGGCAGGGAAGGGTGCTGATTCCGCCGGTCCTTCGAGAAGCCGCGCAGATGAAGGGTGATGTGGACGTTCTCGGTTACTTGAACTACCTGGAAGTCTGGAACCACGCTCGGTTCCTGGAGAACTTGAACAAAAACCCGATCACGGCGGAAGACGAGAAGACGCTGGACGATTTGGGCATTTAGGTTTGAGCGCGCTGCACACGCCGGTTCTGGTGGAACAGGTCGTGCGCTGGCTGCGGATTCAGCCCGACGGGACGTACATTGACGCGACGGTGGGGCCGGGGGGGCACGCTCTGGAAATCGCCCGGCACCTTTCGACCGGTCGGCTGATTGGGATGGACCGGGACCCGCGGGCACTGGACATCGCGCGGGAGCGGTTGAGGGCATACGAGCGGCAGGTGATTCTGGTGCATGCGAACTTTTCACGGATCGAAGAAGTCGCCCGCGGGCTGAAGCTGCCGCCGGCGGATGGTGTGCTCGCCGACTTGGGCGTTTCCAGCTTGCAACTGGACAGCCCCGAGCGCGGCTTTTCCTTCCGCTGGGCCGGGCCGCTGGACATGCGCATGGATCCGGACGCGCAGGGCACCGCCGCAGAGATTGTGAACTACTGGCCGGAGAAGGATCTGGCCGACCTGCTCTATCGCAATGGCGAGGAGCGGGATTCACGCAGGATCGCCAGGGCCATTGTTCGGGCGCGTCCCGTGCGGGACACCCAACACCTGGCAACGGTTGTGGCAGGGGTCCACAAAAAAAGGGGAAGGCAGAAACTGCATCCCGCGACAAAAACGTTTCTGGCGCTGCGGATTGCGGTGAATCGAGAGTTGGAGGAACTCGGGCAGTTTCTCTCGCGGACCCCTGCCACGCTTGCTTCCTCAGGCCGCTGGGTCGTTTTGAGTTACCACTCGCTGGAAGACCGCATGGTCAAGCGTGCGTTCCAACGGCTGGCCGGCGAGGGCGAACTGAAGATCTTGACCAAGAAAGTCGTGCGGCCTTCGCCCCAGGAGATCCACGCCAACCCGCGCGCCCGGAGCGCGAAGATGCGCGCGGCGGAGAAAAAGGCGCCGAAGGAATCTTCGGCGATGACCCCATCCTATGACTGAATTCTATACCGTGAAGCGGATTGACAATTCCCGGCTGGTGCGTCCCGTGGCGCCCGACCGGTTGCGCGAATGCTTTCGCCTGGCGGCGCTGGGCGTGCTGCTGGCCGGAGTGGCTTTGCTGTACGCCTGGCAGCACTTTCAGGACATCCAGTTGCGCTACCAACTCGAAGAGCTGAAGTCCGAGCGCGCTCAGGCGGCGGAGCTCAGCCAGCAGCTCAAGCTGGAAGTGGCCGCGCTGCGCTCGCCGATGCGCATCGATGCCATTGCCCGCCGGCAACTGGGGCTGAGCGTGCCGGTCCCCGCCCAGATCGCTCCGATGGAGGGGCCGAGCGAGGCCGTGCTGGCGCAGGCGCGCGCTGTTGCCTCTTCGGCCACACAGTGAAGTTCTCTGCGCGACATCGGGTCGCTCTACGGATAGAGGATAGAAATGATGGGCTGGGCCTCTCCCTGAGGGCAGCGGGGCCGCCCGGCTGAGGGTATACACCTTGTAATTCGGAGTCCCCGGTAGAAAAATGGACCTGCGCAGTCCCCCTGCCCGAGTGCTGATGGTGGCCGCTGTGGCGACGCTGTGGATGGGGGCGGCGCTGGCCCGCCTCGCCTGGCTGCAGCTCTTCTCCTACAGCGATTATCTGGCCCGCGCCCAACGCCAACAGCAGCGCATCATCGAGATCAGCCCCAAGCGCGGCGCCATCTACGACCGCAATCTCCGCGAGCTCGCTATGAGCGTCTCGGTGGACTCCTGCTTTGCCGTGCCCGCGGAGATTGCGAACGCGGGGAGGGCGGCGCGGCTGCTGGCCGGCGTGCTGCACACTTCCCCCGAGGACATCGAGACGCGCCTCTCCTCTTCCCGGTCGTTCGTCTGGATCGCACGGAAGCTCCCGCGCCACAAGGTCGAACGCATCCAGGCGCTCAACCTGCGCGGAATTTACTTTCAGAAGGAAAGCCAGCGCTTCTATCCCAAGCGGCAGCTCGCCGCGCACGTGCTGGGCTACGTGGACATCGACGAGAAGGGCCTGGGCGGCATCGAGTACGCCCTCGACGAGCCAGTGCGCGGAAAGCCGGGGCGCATGCTGATTCTGGCCGACGCCCGCCGGCGCTGGTACGACCGCAGCGAGAAGGCCGCCGACGCCGGCTCGAGCGTCGTGCTGACGCTGGATGAAAAGATCCAGTACATCGCCGAGAAGGAACTGGCGGCGGCGATTCGCGAGACCCATGCGCCAGCGGGCACCGTGGTGGTGCAGGACCCCAATTCGGGCGAGCTGCTGGCCGCGGCCAACTGGCCCCGGTTCGATCCTAACGCGCCCGCCGACAGCTCGGCCGAAGCGCGCATGAACCGCGCCGTCGGCGCGCTCTACGAACCCGGCTCGACCTTCAAGATCATCACCGTGGGCGCCGCACTCGAGGAGGGCATCACGCGCCCCAACGAGGTGATTGACTGCCAGATGGGCGCCATCTACATCGCCGGACACCGTATCCGCGACCACAAACGGTTCGGCCTGCTCACCGTCGCGCAGGTCGTGGCGCGGTCGAGCGACGTCGGCGCCATCAAGGTCGGCCTGCGCCTGGGCGCGCCCAAGCTGTATGACTCCATCCGCGCCTTCGGCTTCGGCAGCCCCACCGGCGTTGACCTGCCCGGCGAGAACCACGGCCTGCTGCGCCGCGTGGAGAACTGGTCGGGGATTTCCATCGGCGCGATCTCGATGGGGCAGGAAGTGGGCGTCACGCCGCTGCAACTGGTGGACGCCGTTTCGGCTATTGCCAACGGCGGGCTGCTCTATCGCCCGCACGTGGTGCGCGAGTTGCGCAAGAACGGGCAAGTCTTTCGGCCCGAGCAACCCCCGCCGCGGCGCGTCGTGCGTCCCGCGACTGCGGCCACGCTGCGCCGCCTGCTGGAGGGCGTGGTGCTTGAAGGCACGGGCAAGCTCGCCCGGCTGGAGGGCTACACCGCCGCCGGAAAGACCGGCACGGCGCAGAAAATTGACCCGGCCACGGGCCGATATTCACCGACGCAATACATCGCCTCGTTTGTCGGCTTTGCGCCGCTGAATAATCCGGTCGTCACCATCATCGTGGCGCTCGATTCGCCGGTGGGCCGTCATCATGGCGGTGATGTGGCGGCGCCGGTGTTCAAGCGCGTGGCGGAGCAGGTGCTGGCGTACCTCGATGTGCCGCACGACGTCGCGGGCTCAGCTGCCATCCAGCGCGCCTCCAACCGGCAAAAGTCCGACCAGCCGCTGCCCGATGTGAGCGACTTTGATCCCGTCCAGGTGGAAACGGCCGAACTGGCGCAGAGCTCCACGCCGCCAGCCCGGCCCGCCGCGCCTGCTGCTGCGCCGACTGTGGCGCTGGCTGAAGGCGAAGGCATTGCTGTCCCCGACCTCAGGGGTAAGACCGTGCGCCGCGTCACCGAGGAGTGCCTTCGGCTGGGCCTGAGCCCCGTCCTGGTTGGCACGGGAGTTGCTCTCGAACAGACTCCGGGAGCCGGCACAACGGTTCGCCGCGGCAGCCGTGTCACTGTGCGCTTTGCCCGCTCGGCGGCTTTGCTTGTGACTTCGGGTCGTGGAAATTGAAGGTAGAGCCCAAGGCGAATGAGGTGGCGAGTTTGAGGGCAGACGCGTCGCGTCCTATACTGGTTGCTTCGGGTATGAAACTCAGGGACCTACTACTCGGGGCCGAACTGACCCAGCCCATCGAGAAAGCCGATCTCGAAATCAACTCTGTGGCCTATAACACCAGCCAGGTCGCTCCGGGCGCGATTTTCTTTGCCATCCGCGGTGAGAAGACGGACGGCAACCGCTTTGTTTTCGATGCCATCAAGCGCGGCGCCTGCGCCATTGCCAGCGAATTGCCGCGGCCGGTCGCTCCGCGCGAGCCGCCGCCCGGCCTCGAGTGGGTCCAGGTGGCCGGCGCGCGCAAGGCGCTGGCAACGGCTGCGGCGAATTTCTACGGTCGCCCGGCGGAGGCGTTGAAGCTCGTGGGTGTAACCGGCACCAACGGAAAGACCACTACGACCTACCTGATCGACTCCATCCTCCGTGCGGCGGGGTGTGGCACGGGCCTGTTTGGCACCATCGTCTATCGCACGCCGCGCCGCAGCCGCGTCGCCACCAACACGACTCCCGAATCGCTCGACCTGCAAAATTTTCTCGCGGAGCTCCGCGAGGCAGGAGGCACGCACGCGGTGCTCGAGGCCAGCTCACACGCGCTGGCCATGGATCGCGTTTGGGGCTGCCCGTTTGCCGTGGCCGTCTTCACCAACCTCACCCGCGATCACCTCGACTTCCATAAGACATTTGAAGATTACTTTGAAGCCAAGCGCCGCCTGTTCGCGGGCACCGGCGCCGGCGCTCCCGCCGTCGGCGTGATCAATAGCGATGACTCCTACGGCAAGCGCTTGGCGGGGCTGGCCGCGCGCACGCTGACCTACGGCCTGGAAAACGGCGCTGAGGTGGCCGCGAAAAAGTTCGCCCTGTCGTTTTCGGGACTCGAATTCACCGCGCACACGCCGGCGGGAAAGATGGATGTGCGCTCTCCCCTCGTGGGCCGCATCAATGTGTACAACATCCTGGCGGCGATTGGCGCGGGCGTCGCGCTGGGAATTGCGCGCCAGCACATCGAGGCCGGCATCCGGCAACTGGATAGCGTGCCCGGTCGGTTTGAGCGCATTGACCACGGGCAGCCTTATCTGCTCGTCGTGGATTACGCGCACACCGATGATGCCCTGCGCAACCTGATTGCTACGGCGCGCGAACTGAACCCTTCCGGGCGCATCATCACTTTGTTCGGCTGCGGTGGCGACCGGGACCGCGCCAAACGCCCGCTGATGGGCGAAGTGGCGGGCAGCATGAGCGATGTGGTCGTGCTCACCAGCGACAACCCGCGCAGCGAAGACCCGCTGCGGATTATCAACGACGTGGCGGTGGGCTTGCAAAAGGCTCGGGCGCGGTACTTTGTCGAGCCCGACCGCGAGAAAGCCGTCGAACGGGCGCTCGACGAGGCGCGGCCCGGCGACATTGTGCTCCTGGCCGGCAAAGGCCACGAGACCTATCAGGTGCTCGGCGATCGCGCGATTGACTTTGACGACCGCGAAGTGGCGCGCCAGTCGCTGCGCCAGCGCGGCTACGGCGCGTAGCAGCGCTTGACCGGGTGCGCTGGCTGCGCCAGGAGAAAAACACAGGCGCTGGGGGTGGCTCGAGACCGGTGGGACCCAGGCCCCTGAGGACGCTATGCGGTGGACGCTTGAAGAGGTGGCTCGCGCTTTGGGTGTTGCGCCTCCCCCGGGGCTCGACCCCCTGGCCCGGTTGGCCGGCGTCTCGATTGATTCTCGCACGGTCGGCCCTGGAGAGCTGTTCGTCGCCATACACGGACCGCGTCACGACGGACACGCTTTCGCCGCTGCGGCCCTGGCCGCCGGAGCCTTGGCCGCGGTGGTGGCGCGAGCCCGGCTGGACGCGTATCCGCCGGCGACGCGAGAAAAGCTGTTCGCCGTCGACGACACCTTGGCGGCGCTCCAGCAGTTAGCGCGGGCAGCGCGCCGGGCGTGGGGACGCCGCTTGGCTGCGATCACAGGTTCGGTCGGCAAGACCACGACAAAAGAAATCCTGGCGGCGCTGCTGGCCGCGCGCTTCCGCGTTCTGAAGTCCGAGGGCAACCTGAACAACGAATACGGCCTCCCGCTCACGCTGTTGCGGCTCGACCCTGCGCACGAAGCCGCTGTAGTGGAGATGGGGATGTCGCACCGCGGCGAGTTGGCGCGCCTGGCCGAGATTGCCGAACCGGACGTCGCCGTGGTCACCCACGTGGCGCCTGTGCATTTGGAGTTTTTCTCTTCGATCGAAGAAGTGGCGCTGGCGAAGCGCGAGCTCGTGGAAGGCCTGGTCGGCCCGCAGGCTGTCGCGGTGTTGAATGCCGATGACGGGCGCGTGGCGCGTTTTGCCGAGGTTGCTCGCGGGCGCGTGATGACTTTCGGGTTCAGCCCTGCGGCGGGATTTCGCGCCGAGGCCATCGAAGACCGCGGCGCCGAGGGCTCGGCGTTTGATTTCGTCTCGCCCGCGGGCCGCGCGCGGCTCGAATTGCCGCTCGTGGGTCGCCACAACGTAGCCAACGCCCTCGCGGCACTCGCTGCGGCGAGCGTTTGGGGTATCGGCGCCGCGGAAGCGCGCCGCGTGTTTCGGCAGTTGGCCCCGGCAAAGATGCGCGGCGAGGTGCTGCGGTTTGAAGCGGGCTTTGCCCTGATCAACGACTGCTACAACTCCAATCCTGTGGCCTTGGCGGCGATGGTGGACCTGCTTGCCGCCACGCCCGGCTGTCGGCGCCGCATCCTTGCTGCGGGCGAGATGCTGGAGCTCGGCGCAGGCTCACGGGAGTTCCATCGGGAAGCCGGCCGTCAAGCGGCTGCCACCGGGAAGATTGACTGGATCTTCGGCGTGCAGGGGGACGCTGCCCACCTGGTGCACGGTGCCATCGAGGCTGGCCACCCGGACGCGCGCACGCGCTTCTTTGCCGCTTCCGAAGAGGCCGCGAAGTTCCTGGCGGACTTTGTGGCGCCCGGCGATCTGCTGCTGGTCAAGGGGTCTCGCGGCGTCCGGATGGAGCGCATCGTGGAGGCGCTCGAGGCGCGCTATGCGCTGGCCGGCGCCGCCGCCGGGGCCGGCGCGCGCAGGGAGCGCGGCTGACATGCTTTACTACCTGCTTTACCACCTGCTCCAACGCTACTTCAGCCCGCTGAATGTGTTCCGCTACATCACTGTCCGCACGGCCTATGCCAGCCTGACCGCGCTGTTTCTCTGCCTGGTGCTGGGGCCGTGGGTAGTGCGCAGGCTGCGGGAGATGCAAGTCGGCCAGTTCATCCGCGAGGAAGGCCCGGAGCGGCATCAGGCCAAGGCCGGCACTCCGACTATGGGCGGCGTGCTGATCGTGATTTCGACCGCGGTGCCGACCCTGCTCTGGGCCGACCTCAAAAATGCCTACGTCATGCTGGCGTTGTGGGGCATGGTGACCTTTGCCGCGATCGGATTCATCGACGACTACAACAAAGTTGTCCGCAAGCAGAGTCTGGGGCTGACCGGCGCCGCCAAGCTCTTTCTACAGGTTGTCATCGCCTTCGCGACGGGCACGGTTCTGCTGCTGTTGACCAGCCGCGGCGTCTATTCGACCCAATTGATCGTGCCCTTCTTTAAGAAATTCCACCCCGACCTGGTGATTCACTCCCTGCTTTCCCACCAGTATCTCTGGCCGATCGCTTTTCTGCCGTTTTTGGTTTTTGTCGTGCTGGTCATTGTGGGCTCGTCGAACGCAGTCAACTTGACCGACGGACTCGATGGCCTGGCCATCGGCTGTGTGGTGGTGGCTGCGGGGGCGTTGACCGTGGTGACCTACGTCAGCAGCCACGCGCGCTTTGCCGCGTACCTCGACATCCAATACATCCCCCGCGTGGGCGAGCTGACGATTCTCTGCGGCGCCCTGGTGGGCGCCTCGATGGGCTTCCTGTGGTACAACGCGCATCCGGCCGAGGTTTTCATGGGCGACGTCGGCTCGCTGGCCCTGGGCGGCACCATCGGCATCGTGGCCGTCATCATCAAGCAGGAGATTCTGCTGTTCTTCGTCGGCGGCGTGTTTGTCCTGGAAGCGCTCTCGGTGATCTTGCAGGTGGCTTCCTTTCAGCTCACCGGCAAGCGCATCTTTCGCATGGCGCCGCTGCATCATCATTTCGAGCTGGTGGGCTGGAGCGAATCGAAGATCATCGTGCGGTTTTGGATTGTGGCGCTGGTCTTTGCGCTGTTTTCGCTGACGACGCTGAAGTTGAGGTGATCGCGTGAGGCCGGGGATCGAGCTGGCGGGCAAGCGGGTGCTGGTGGTGGGGCTGGCGCGCACCGGCATTGCCACGGCGCTTTTCTCCGCCGCCCGCGGCGCGCGCGTCACCGCCACCGAGGAACGGCCCGCAGCGCAGCTGGCCGAAGCCGCTGCGAAGCTTCGTGCCGCCGGCTGCGCGCTGGAACTCGGCGGCCACCGCGAAGAGACCTTCCTCGCGCAGGACTTGATTGTGCCCAGCCCCGGCGTGCCCCCGACAATGGCGCATCTGGCGGCGGCCCGGGCGCAGGGCATTTCCGTGTGGAGCGAAATCGAGTTGGCCTGGCGCTTCCTGAGGGGTCGTCTGGTGGCGGTCAGCGGCTCAAACGGCAAGACCACGACGACCTCGCTCATCGGCCACATCCTGGAGACGGCGGGGATTCCGGTGATCGTGGCTGGCAATATCGGCACGCCGCTGATCTCCCGCGTGGAGATCTCGAGCGAGTCCACCGTCACCGTCGCCGAAGTCAGCAGCTTTCAACTGGAAACCATCGAGTCGCTCCGCCCCGACATCGCCGTCCTGCTGAACCTGACGCCCGACCACCTCGATCGCCACGCCTCGTTCGCCGAGTATGGGCGCGCCAAGGCGCGCCTGTTTGAGAACCAGGCCGAACAGGACGCCGCGATCATCAACGCCGATGATCCCGTAGCGGCGCAGTATGCGCCCTCGCGGCCGCGCCTGTTTTGGTTCAGCCGGCGGAAGCGCGTCGCCAACGGAAGCTTTCTGCGAGGCGACGAGATCGTGTTTCGCCGCGATGGCGCGGAGACCGTGCTGCTCGGCCGCGCCGATATCGGGCTGCGCGGCGAGCACAACGTCGAAAACGTCCTGGGGGCCTCCGCTGCGGCGATGCTCGCGGGCGTGCAGCCCGCCGGCATCGTCGCGGGCGTGCGCAGCTTTGCCGGTGTGGAACACCGCCTGGAATTTGTGGCTGAGATCGGCGGCGTCAGCTTCTACAACGATTCCAAAGCCACCAACGTGGATGCCACGTTGAAAGCCGTGGACGCGTTTCCCGGCAATCTGCTGGTCATCCTGGGCGGCAAGGATAAGGGCGGCGACTTTACCTTGCTGCGCGAGCCGTTGCGGCAGCGCGCCCGGCTGGTGCTGCTGATTGGGGCCGCCGCTGAGAAAATCGCGGGGCAACTCGCTGGGGCCGCGCGGGCCGAAATGGTTGGCAGTCTGGACCGCGCGGTGCCCCTGGCATTCGAGCGCGCCCGCCCCGGCGATACCGTGCTGCTGGCCCCGGCGTGCGCCAGCTTCGATCAGTTTGAAAACTTCGAGCACCGCGGCCGCGTCTTCAAGCACCTGGTTCGCCAGCTCGAGCAGGAATCTGCCGCAGCCTCGTCGAGAAGGACCTAGCCATGCCGCGCAACCTGCAAACCGACCGCTGGTTGTTCCTGGCCACCATCGCCCTGTGCCTGATCGGCGCGGTGATGGTGTTCAGCGCGTCGGCGGTGATCGCGCGGGAGCAATTCAGTAGCGCCTATACCTTTATCTTCAGGCAACTCGTGTGGCTGGCGCTGGGGCTCGCGGGGATGTTCTGGATGATGAACGTCCACTACCGCAAGCTGCGCCGCCCCACCGTGGTTTTTACCGCGCTTTTTGCGGTGCTGGTGCTGTCGCTGGGCGTGTTCTTTCTGGACAAATCGCACGCCACGCACCGTTGGATCCGTCTCGGGCCGGCCAGCATCCAGCCTTCGGAGTTCGCCAAGCTGGCGGTGATTCTCTATTTGTCGTGGTTCCTCGAAATGCGCCGGCGCTCGCGCGGCAGCCCGGCCGAGGCCGCCGTCAACGATCTGCGGCGCACCATCGTTCCCGCGCTGGCTCCGGTCTTGCTCCTGGTGGCGCTGATCTTGCTCCAGCCCGACCTGGGCACTGCGCTCGAGATTGTCCTGATCGCCCTGGCGCTGCTGTTTGTCGCTGGGCTCTCCATCCGGTACATCGCGTGGGCTGGTGTGGCCGCGCTTCCCCTCATCTACCTGCTCATTATCCGGGTCTCTTACCGCTACGACCGCATCGTGGGCTTCCTCAGCCCCGAGGCGGACCCGCAGGGCCGCGGATTCCAGTTGCTGCAATCGCTGATTGCTGTGGGTTCGGGCGGCTTCACCGGCGTGGGCTTGATGGAGAGCCGGCAGAAGTTGTTTTACCTGCCCGAGGCGCACACCGATTTCATCTATGCGGTGCTGTCCGAGGAGTTGGGCTTCGTCGGTGCCGTGATCGTCCTGGCGTTGTTTGCGATCTACGGCTGGCGCGGAATCCGCGCGGCGTTGGCGGCTCCGGACGAGTTCGGCCGGCTGACGGCGCTGGGGATCACCGTGATGGTGGTCAGCCAGGCGATGATCAACCTGGGAGTGGTGCTGGGCATGATGCCCACCAAGGGCATCCCCCTGCCGTTCATCAGCTATGGCGGCTCCAGTCTGCTGGTGATGCTGTTGGCCACCGGCGTGCTCCTCAACATCAGCCAGCAGGCGGACTAAACCTTTTCCCGCTGGCCGCTGGCCCTGGGCCCGCCGCCACGGCGCGAAGGGAGCGAAGCTGAAGCGAGCAGCGCTGCGAGCCGAACGATGAAGCTGCTGATTGCAGGGGGCGGCACCGGCGGCCACGTTTTCCCGGCGCTGGCTGTTGCCCGGGAATGGATCAGTCGGGACGCGGGGAGGGAAGTGGTGTTCGCCGGGACCGAGCGCGGGTTGGAAGCGAAGCTGGTGCCCCAGGCCGGCATTCCGCTCGAAAAAGTGCGCGTAGCAGGCCTGAAGGGCATCGGCGGGATGCGCCGCGTCCGCAATGCTGGCATGCTGCTTCCCGCGCTGTGGGATTCCGCCGCGATCCTTCGCCGGCATCGCTTTGCCGCGGTCTTTGGCACGGGCGGGTACGCCGCTGGGCCGGTAATGTTGACGGCTGTAGCGAAATTTCTGCCTACGGTGATCTTTGAACCCAACGCGGAGCCTGGCTTCACCAACCGCGTGCTGGCCCATTTGGTGACTCGCGTGGCCACCGCCTACGATTGGACAGCCAAGCGGCTGGGGCGCAAGGCCGTGGTCACCGGCTGCCCGGTGCGCCGGGAGTTTTTCGCTTGCCCGGTGCGCCAGCACGCGGCCCCGTTCCACATTCTCATCACCGGCGGCAGCCAGGGGGC
>Ga0099828_10001959_pt1 | contig 14055 bp, 11 predicted proteins | sample CZO8metaG_2_FD_79338 | JGI IMG/M metagenome (GOLD analysis project Ga0099828, IMG submission 79338) | Vadose zone soil microbial communities from the Eel River Critical Zone Observatory, Northern California, USA - CZOApr15con2H1.8 metaG | ecosystem: Environmental > Terrestrial > Soil > Vadose...
AGCTCCGCCGCGTCCTCGATCGTGATCACGCGCTGGTTGTGCGGGATGAAACGCGCGATGACGTTCAGCGTCGTCGTCTTGCCGGACCCGGTGCCTCCCGAGACCAGGATGTTCATGCGCCCAAGCACCGCGGCCTCGAGGAACTCAGCCATCGCCGGGCTCAGGCTTCCCTCGTGCTTGAGGTCGTCGATGCCGAGCACCGCGTCCTTGAACTTCCGGATCGTCAGCGCCGCTCCGTGGATGGCGGCCGGCCGGATGATGGCGTTGACGCGGCTGCCGTCCGGCAGGCGTGCGTCCACCATCGGGTTCAGTCCGTCGATGTGCCGGCCGGTGGTCGCGACCATGCGGCGGATCGTCTCGAGCAGCTGGTTCTCATCTTCAAAGCGGACGTCGGCCTTGGTCAGGACGCCGCGCCGCTCGATGAAGACCTGGTCTGGGCCGTTGACCATGATCTCGCTCACGGACCGGTCGTGGAGGAGGCTGTCGAGCGGCCCGTAGCCGACGGCGGCGCGAAGGATGATGTCGGCGAGCGCGGATTTCTCCTGCGAGTTCAGGACGATGCCGTCTTCCATGAGGAAGCGATCCAGGTGCGAACGCACGGCGCGCGAGAACGCCATGGTGTCGCCGGTGGTGAGGCCGACGTCGCGGATCAGGGCGAGGCGGTCGCGGAAATCGTTGGCCAGCTTGTTCAGGTCGCGGCCCTGCCGCGCGGCGGCCTCGAGGATGTCCGAGCGGCGGCGCTGCGGCTGTCCCGCGGGCGTGGTCGTCGCCGTCCACATGTCGACGAACTGCATTTCGAGCAGCGAAGGCGACGCGGCGACGGCGGGGATCACGCGCTGCAGCTCGGTGAGGCGGATCTTGATCGCGATGCCGTCACCGTCATTGGTCACGCCCTGCTCGATGTAGGCGGCGATCCACTCCCCGTCGCGAAAACGCAGGATCGCCTTGCGCGCCGTGCCGTCCTCGCCGGGATCCGGCTCGAGCTCGGGATCGTCGACCGAGCCGAACACCACGTACTTGATGTCGCGGGTCGGCACCATGCGGGCGCGGTCTGGGTCGGACGGGGAAAAGACCGGGAAGCCGTCGGCCGTGATCGTCCTGGCGTCCGACTCGCCGTCCTCGAGCCCGCCGTCGAGGCGGTGGACGACGACTTTGACGCGGGAGGGTCTCTGCCGAGGGTCGTCCGGGGTGTCCGGCGGCGGTGTGGCCGTGATGAGCTCGCTCATGCCAGTGGAGTCCCCGCGGGCAAATCTAGCATCGGCTTGCTCGATTCCAGCCTCATTGCGAACCAAATCTCTCCGGCGGCCGCCGCCGGTCCAGGACCCACTTCGAGCCTGGCATGCGCTTCGCCACGCCCTTGACCTCGGAGGCGCGCGCCGCCACCGCCGCGGCGCTGCTGTAGCTGCCCGGCTCGGCGATCACGATCCCGATCGAAACCGAGACGAGCGGTGTGCGAAGGACGTTGCCGCTGCGCTCCTCGGACTCGATCCACCCGAGGTCACGGTCGGGTGGGTCGTAAAGCGCGGGGATCGCCTGGTCGAACCGCTTCGTGATCTCCGTCGCAATCGTCTCGGCCATGCTCGGCTCGGTCAGGATCACGAAGTCGTCGCCACCGACGTGGCCCGCGAAATGGCGCGGCGAGTGATTCTCCTCGAGGACCTCGAGCACGATGGTCGCCAACGTCTTGATCACGTCGTCGCCGCGGAGGAACCCGTAGTGGTCGTTGTAGCTCTTGAAGGAATCGATGTCCGGGTAGAGGACCGCGAAGCGTTCGTGCTGGGCCAGCCTTCGGCTGATCTCGCGCAGGATGTCGCTGTTGCCGCTCATGCCGGTGAGCGGGCTCAGGCCGCGCGCCGTCGTGGAGCGTGTCATCACCGCGCGCAGCCTCGCGACGAGCTCTTCGGGGACGAACGGTTTGGTCACGTAGTCGTCCGCGCCAGAGAGCAGGTGCTCCACCTTGTCCTTCAACGAGTCCCGCACCGTGAGGAAGACGACGGGTACCAGGCGGGTGCGAAAGTCCTCGCGAAGCTCGGCCATGATCTGGTCGCCGGTCATGTCGCCGAGCATCAGGTCGAGCAGGATGATGTCGGGCCGCCAGTCGACCGCCGCGTCGTGCGCGGCGCGCCCGTCGTTGATGGTGATGCACTCGAAGCCCGCGCGGTCGAGCACCCGCTTGACCAGGCGCAGCACCTGGTCGTCGTCGTCGATGACCAGCACGATCTCGCGACGCACCAGCGCTGACTGGGGCCTGTCGGGGGCGGTGCCCGCCCTTCTCACGACGGTCACGTCGTCGGTCTTGCCGGCCGCGGCAGCTTCTCGGTGAGCGCGATCGCGCGCTCCGCGGCGGCTTTGACCTCCTTGATGTCGGCCCGAATGGCCTCAGGGTCGTTGAGCTCCTCGCCGATCAGCTCGCTGTAGTTGACGATCACCGCGAGGAGGTTGCGGAAATCGTGGATGAGCACGCGCATGGGATCTACAGCCTGGTCACTATCGCTCAAAGCTTCTTCACCAGCCGCCACCGGTTGACCTCGCCGTCGCGTTCGTAACCGAGCTCGTCGAGAAGCCGGCGAGCCATCGCGATACCTCGCCCGGCCTCGCTGCTGTGCGACGGCATCTCGGTCGAGAGGTGGGCGTGCGCCGGCGGGCCTGAGTCGCTGAGCTGCGCGACAACCGTGCCGTTGTCGCAGCGAAGGTCGTACTCGATCGGCCGCGTCGTGCCGGGCGGCCGGCCGTGGGTGAGCACGTTGCCACCGATCTCGGCGAGCGCGGTCTCGAAGAGCATGAGCGGCCGGTCGCTGAAGCGCCGGCCTGTCGAATCGCGTAGCGCGTCGACGGATTTGTGCAGGATGGTGAGTCCTTCCTCGAGCCGGGCAAAAGTGGCGTGGAACTCAAAGGGCTCCTGATTGCTCCCCAATCGGCTAAAAGCCGGTGAGGGCTTCCTCTACCGTCGCGTAATACGGAAAGACGCGGTCGAGCGTCGTGAGCTCGAGGACCACCCTGACCTGCTGGTTGGGAGCGGCGAGGCGCAGCTCGCCCTGGCCGCCGCGGATCTGCTTCAAGGCAGAGATGACAGAGCCGAGACCCGTCGAGTCGACGAAGCTCACGCCGCCCATGTCGATCACGACCCTCGGCGGCCCGTTCTTGACCACCTCGCTGATGGCGTCTTTGAGCGCCGGGGCGCCCGCCACGTCGAGGCGGCCGGTTGGGGCGACTACGCTCACTCCGCTGTCGGTCTGGCGAGTCAGGACTTCGAGGGCCATTTGGGAGCGATCAGCATATGGCAGAAAGTGCGGACTTTAGCCTCTCTACACTGACGGCCGTGGCCGCCACAGAAGACTCCCAGCGCGTCCTTGTGGTGGACGATGACGAGCCCCTGGCGAACGTGATGGCGCGCATCCTGCGCAGCCGGGGGTTCGAGTGTGACGTGGCTTTCACCGGGGCGGAGGCCAGGAAGCTGTTCGAGACGCGGGATTACGCCGTGACGCTGCTCGACGTCAAGCTCCCGGACGAGTCGGGCTACGGCTTGCTCGAGGAGCTCCGGGCGAAGCGGCCTGACACCGCGGTGGTGATGATCTCGGGCGTCGACGACCCGGAGCTTGGCAAGGCGGCGTTGGAGCATGGCGCGTTCGCCTACCACGTGAAGCCTGTGGGCGCCACGCAGCTCTACCTGCTGATCGTCAACAACCTGCGGCGGCGCAGCCTGGAGATGGACAGCAGGGCCACCCTCAGCCGCCTCGAGGGAATGGTGGCCGAGCGAACGGAGCAGATGAGGCGCGCCGCCGAGCTGCAGGCCGGGATGCTTCCCCAGTCTCCCTATGACGGGGAGGGTTTCGAGATCGCCGCCCACTTCACGGCGGCACGCGAGATCAGCGGCGACTTCTACGACTGGCATCGCATCGGGCTTGGACCGGTCACGATCACGCTCGGCGACGTGATGGGCAAGGGCCTGCCGGCGTCGCTCATGATGGCCACCGCGCGGGCTGCCTTTCGAGGGGTGGCGGGCGTCGAGCCGCTGGAGGCGGCCGTCAAGCAGGCGGCGAGCGTGATGTCGGCGGCGCTCGAGGTCAACCACGCCTACGTGACCGCGTTCTACCTGACCTTCGACCCCGCGAGCGGCAGCGTCCACTACGTCGACGCCGGCCATGGGCACGCAAGGCTGCTGCGCGGGTCCACCGGCCAGGAGCTGCTCCAGCAGCGCAGCGCGCCGATCGGCGTCTTCCCGGATACCCAGTTCGTGACCGGCCAGGCGGCCCTGAATCCCGGCGACACCCTGGTCGTGTTCTCGGACGGGCTGCTCGACCTGCGACCTGACCTGGCGACGAAGGAGGTCCAGCTGCCATACGAGGCGCGGCGCGCCGCATCGGCTCAGGAGATGGTCGACATCCTGGCCCACGGGGCCCGCGAAAAGGACCTGTTCGACGACGTCACGGTCGTCGCCCTGAGGCGCCTTCCGGTCTAGCCGAGGCAACTTTCCGTCGCCTTCGATAAGGCGGCTGAACGCGATCAGGTCGTGGCTACACTTTGTGCCCTGCGCACCTTCCATCCCGCCAGGGGGGGCGAGGCAGGTGGGGTATTGCCGGGGACCGGTCCACATTTGTCGTGGACCCGGGCACTGGTCCGCCGAGCCACGCCATTTGCTGCGATCGCGGCAATCTTCGCCGTTCAGGCGCTTGCCGACGCACCGCCTGTGGTCGCCTTTCCGCTCTACCTGACGGTGATCCTCCTGGTCGCGATGCAGCGGCCCCGCGCGGAGTCGATCGGCGTGGCGGTGGCCGCCGCAGCGGCGATGCTCCTGGTTCCGGCGATGGGCGGCCAGCCCTCGGACTTCGCGCCGGCGGTGCTGCTCGCCGCGGTGCTCGTCGGGGTGGCCGCCGCGATGAGTGAGCTGACCAGACATTCGCGCGAGGCGGCGGCCGAGGCACGGCGCAAGCTGGACGATGTCGACGCCGCCGACCAGCTCCTCCGGGCGACGCTCGAGACCACCACGGTCGGTCTTGGGCTCGCCGATTTCGAAGGCGGCTGGACGCTGGTCAACGAACCGCTGGCCGTGATCCTCGGCCGGCGCCGCGAAGACCTTGTGCGCACGCCGCTGCCCGAGCTCATCGCGCAGTCGGACCGGCCGGCCTTCGACGAGGCTCTCGGCATGATTCGCCGCGGCGACATCGCTCGCTGGGACGCGGATGTCGACCAGCTCCGGCCGGACGGTTCGCGCGTGCCCGTCGCCATCCACATCGCGCGTGTCCCCAGCTCCGCCACCGCCGAGCCAAGCCTCCTCGTCCAGGAGACGGACATCTCGGAGCGGAAGCGCGCCGACGCGCTGCAGGGCTGCCTGGCGGCCGTGCGACAGGTCATCGCGCCCTCGCTCAACGTCGACGCGGCCATGCCGCAGCTCCTCGATGCGTTTTGCGGATACCTGGGCTGGACGCTTGCGGAGTACTGGGCGCTCGACGCCGACCACGGAGCGATGCGGCAGCGCCAGGCGAGCGCTGTTTCCTCGCCTCTGCTCGAGGCCTTCAGCTTCGCCGGCCGCGGGCTCAAGGCGACGAGCGGTTCAGGGCTGATCGGGCGAGCCTGGCAGGCGGGAGTCGTGGCGGCCGAGGAAGACATCGAGAAGGCGGCGGACTTCGAGCGGCTCGCCGCGGCCGAGGGCGCGGGCCTGCGGTCGGCCGCGGCGTTTCCGATCGTCGACGCGGGCGAGGTCACAGCCGTCGTCCTCCTCGTCTCGGAAATCCGGCGACGGATGAGCGACGACGAGGTGACCACGCTCGCCGCGGCCGGGGTCGAGATCGGGCAGTTCATCCGCCGCGCCGAGACGGCCCAGGCGCTGCGCCGCAGCGAGGCCGACCATCGCGCGATCTACGAGCGATCGCCGATCGGCATCGCGCGCATCAGCAGCGGCGGCGAGCTGCTCGAGGCAAACCCGTCGCTTCTGCACATGCTCGAGCACGACGAAGAAACGATGCGCGCAACCACCTGGCCCGACCTGCTGCGCGCGTACGACCAGGCGGCGTCACGCCTGCAGCGCGCGCCGTTTCTCGCCGGCGTCAGCGACGGGAGCAGCGTGCAGGTTCGCGCCTCCACGGGAGGGGGGAGCTGGCTGTGGCTGCAGCTCACGGCCACCTCGATTCCCGACTCGAGCGGCGCGCCGGAGCACGTTCTCGTCCTGGTCGAGGACGTCACCGCCGTGCGGGAGACCTCAGACCGGCTCGCCGAAGCACTCGACGCGCAGCGCGAGGCCAACACGAACCTCGAGAAGCTGGACCGCACCAAGAGCGAGTTCCTCAGCATCGTCAGCCACGAGTTCCGCACCGCGCTGACCGGCATCCAGGGATTCAGCGAGCTGATTCGCGACGGCGGCCTCGAGCCGGACGAGGTCCGCGCTTATGGCGGCTACATCTTCAACGACGCCGACCGCGTGAACCGGCTGATCGGCGACATGCTGGATCTCGACCGCATGGAGTCGGGCCGGATGACCATGCGAACCGGCGACGTGGACATCAACGAGGTGCTGAGCGAGGCCACCTCGCGGGCCGCCCCCTCCACGGTCACGGTCGAGTTCAAATCCGACCTGGACCCGCGCCTGCCCATCGTGGCCGGCGACCGGGACCGGCTCATCCAGGTCGTGAGCAACCTGGTCAACAATGCGGTCAAGTACTCGCCCGAAGGCGGCACGGTGACGCTCGCCAGCCGGCTCGAGGGGCATTTCGCCCTGATCAGCGTGAGCGACACCGGCATCGGCATCCCGCCGGACGAGATCGGGCACGTCTTCGAGCGCTTCCGCCGCGTCCGGAGCGGCGCCGCGCAGTCGATTCCCGGGACTGGCCTCGGCCTCACGATCGTTAAGCAGATCGTGGAGATGCACGGCGGCAAGATCTGGGTCGAGAGCGCGGTCGGACACGGCTCGTCCTTCCACTTCACGGTCCCACTAGCCCCTGAAGCCGCCAGCGCGATGCATCTCCGGCATGCCTGAGGCGATCGCAAGCAATGGCGCGCGTGCGTTCACGGTTCTCGTCGCCGACGACAACGAGGTCGCGCAGCGCCTCTGCAGGCGGGTGCTCGAGAAAGCGGGGTACGGCGTTTTGATCGCGGCGGACGGGCTCCAGGCGGTGGACGCGGCGCTTCAGCAGAGGCCGTCCATGATCCTCATGGACGTGGCCATGCCCGGCATCGACGGGCTCGAGGCGATGCGCCGGATCAAGGCCGAGATCCCGGCGATGCCGATCGTCATCGCGAGCGCGCACTCAATGGCGAGCGACCGCGAGCGGTTTCTCGCCGCGGGCGCCGACAACGTTCTGAGCAAACCGTTCCGGCTGGCCGACCTCCTCTCGATAGTCCAGCAGCTGGCGAGCCGGCCGTGAAAGACCTCACCGGGACCCGGCTCGGCCAGTACGAGATCGTTGAGCGTCTGGGCGGTGGCGGCATGGCTGTCGTCTACCGCGCCGTGCAGCAGCCGCTGGGCCGCGAGGTCGCGCTGAAAGCGCTGTCGTCGGAGCTGTTCCAGGACGACGGTTTCGTCAAGCGCTTCGAGACCGAGGCGAAAACCCTGGCCAAGCTCGACCACCCGAACATCCTCCCGATCTACGACTTCGAGGTCAGCGACGGCAACGCCTTCCTCACGATGCCCCTGATCCGCGGCGGCACGCTGCGCGACATCCTGAATCGCGGGCCGCTCGACCCGCTCAGCGCGTGGCGCTACCTGCGCGAGGTGGGCGACGGGCTGCAGCACGCGCACGACGCGGGCATCGTCCATCGCGACCTCAAGCCGACCAACGTCCTGATCCACACCGATGGGCGCGCGATGCTGGCCGACTTCGGCCTCGCCCGCGGCGCGGGCCAGCCCACGCACCTGACGACCATCGGCCTCGCCATCGGCACGCCGGGATACATGGCGCCGGAGCAGGTGATGGGCCACGACGTGGACAAGCGCGCGGACATCTACGCGATGGGTGTGCTCTGCTTCGAGATGCTGACCGGGAGGCTTCCTTTCATCGGGTCGAACCGGATGGAGGTCGCCTACGCGACCGTGAACACGCCGATCCCCTCAGCGGTGAAGATCAACACCAACCTGCCCGACGAGCTGGACGTGCTGCTCCAGAAGGTGCTGGCCAAAGACCCGGCGCAGCGGCCTCAGACCGTGCGGGAGCTGCTCGCGCTGATGGCACGCCTGCCCCAGCGCCGCTCCTCTCCTCCGGGAGTCGCGGCCGGCCAGGTCCCGGCATCATCGCCTGCAGGTGGGGTGGCGGTGCTGCCCCGACCGGCGACGGCAGCCAACGGCCCCGACACCGCGTCGATCCGGGCGATGCCGTCATCGCCGCCCGCGCCGTCGCCGCCGATGTTGCATGGCTCGCCCTTGCCCACGCCAACCGCGGCCGGCGCGTCGACGATCCGCACCCTCGAGCTGATGGGCGTCAAGCCGGCTCGTGCGCGCGGGCGATTCATCCTGAACTCCCACTTCGCGAACATGGTGCATGTCGCGCGCGACGTCACCGGTGACCGGTGGCCAGAGGTTGCGTACGCGGCGGGACTTGTGCAGTACGTCGAGCAGGACCCGCCCCACGACGAGCAGCTGTCATCGCCGGTCGAGTCGCTGAGCCGGCTCAACGAGGCGTTCGAGACGATCTACGGCCCCGCGTCGGAGGACATGATCCGCGCGTGGGGACGGCGCGCGACCGAGCGCTGGCTCGCCGAGGGTCGCCACGGCCTCGGCGGTGCTCGGCGTTTCGTGCCGGGCCGGCAGCGCAAGCTCGCGAGCGTCGTGAAGAATTTCACCGAGGCGATGGACAACGTCCGCGGCGAGCACACGCATTCCTGGCTTCAGGTCGACGAGCACCAGTTCTGGCTGGTGAACTTCTCGAACATGTTCGCCCTCGGCCGGATCAAGACCGTCAAGTCCTGCCACGTGTGGCTGTCGTCGATCGAGACGATCCTGCGGTGGGCGGGACTGGCCAACGACTGGTACGTGGAAGAGGTCGAATGCGGGTGCGTGACCGGGACGTTCGACTGCGCGTTCGCCATCCGGGCTGCGGAGAGCTAACACCGGACGTTCGTCCCCATTCGCGCCGCCGCGAGCGAATACCGAACGGTTCGGCCCCATCCGGCCGGGCCGCTTTGCGGCCGGGTCACCTTCCCCGGCGAGCGGGGAAGGGAAATCTTGCCTGTTAAGTCGCGCTTTCACGCTGCTTTGGGGGCGAGGTAAGATGGGGTTGTTCTCCTTCTCGCCCTCCCTCCTTTCTGAAGGTCCTCTGCCCCCCGGTGGAGGGCCTTCCCCATGACCCGGCTAGAGTCTCCGTCTGATGTCGCGGTTTGCCATCGACGTGACGGCGTGCTGGAGACCGCAGCGAGGGGGAATGCTCACAGTCGCGACGGAGCTGTCCAGGGCGCTGATCACCCACCGCGGGGATGACGAGTTCGTCCTGCTCTGCAGCCGCGAGCGGCCGGCCACGCTCGAGGGGCTCGACTGCGACGCGTTTCTCTCCCGCTATCGCCACGAGGTCGCGCTCAAGGCGCGATGGCTGCCGGCGATCGAGCCGCAGCTGGAGAGCGACGCCATCCTCTACCCGTACTGGCCGAGCCCGCCATTCCGACGCCGTGGCGCGCCGCCCGCGGTGATCTTCGTTCACGACCTCGCGTTTCGAATTCGGGCCGGCGAGGTGCCGTGGCAGCAGCGCCTTTACTTTCGCGCGGTGCTGCCGCCGGCGCTGCGCCAGGCGGCGGCGGTGATCGTGCCCTCTGAATCGACGCGGCGCGACCTTCTTACCCTGTACAGGATTCCCGGCCTGGAGGCGAAAGTCGAGGTCATCCACGAAGGGCTGCCTCCCGCGGTTGCCCGAGGACCGCTGCCCGAGCTCGTCGAGCCCGGGTTCATCCTTGCAGTGGGCACCGTCGAGCCGCGCAAGAACTATCCACGTCTGCTCGCCGCGTACCGGCAGCTCCGGGGGCGCCACGGCGCGCTTCCTTTCATCATCAACGGGCGGCCGGGCGTGCCTCAGCTCGTCATCGCCGGGCGCGCCGGTTGGGCTTACGGGGACACGCTGCAGCGAATCGGCGCTGAGCCCGGCGTGCGCTATCTCGGCCACGTCGATGAGCCCACGTTGTCGGCGCTCTATGAGTCGGCGTCGGTGCTCGCGTTTCCGAGCCTCTATGAAGGCTTTGGCCTTCCGCTCCTCGAGGCGATGGCTCGCGGGGTGCCGGCGGTCGTAGGTGCGGCCGGCGCGCTGCCCGAGCTCGCGTTGGGCGCGGCCATCGCCGTCAACGCTGAGGACGCGGACGCGATCGCAGCCGCCCTGGAAAGGCTGCTCGCCGACGAGGGGCTGCGCAAGAAGCTCGGCGAGGAAGGAATTCGTCGCGCGAAGGCGTATTCGTGGGCGAACGCAGCCGAGCACACTCTGCGCCTGCTGCGAAGGGTCTCAGCCGGGGCCGAGCGGAAGGTGGCCTAGCCCTTGACCAGGGCCTGAAACCGGGGATCATCGAGGAGCGGTTTCATGTCCGGGTCCTCGGGCGCGAACTTCCTGACGTTCGGCGCAAGGGGCACTGCCTCTTCGAGCAGCTTGATCGCGTCATCGAGGCGTCCTTGATTGCACCGCGCGCACGCCAGGTTGTAGAGCGCGGTGCCCTTCACGATGGGTATGCCTGGCAGGTCGCTCAGATCTTCAACCGCCTGCTCGAAAAGCGCGTTGCCACCCTCGAGGTCGCCGTTCTCGCGCAGGTACTCGTAAAGATGGACGCGCGGGTGCATGTAGCTGTTGCCGAGCACGGCCTCGGTGGTCGTCTTCCATCGATACCACTCGAAAGGCCGGTCGCCCACCTTCGCGTACAGCTCGATGATCTCCCCGAGCAGATGATCTGAGCGCGCCGCCGCGTCGTGGAGCGGCGTGCCGATGCCGTTCGCGAGCTCGGCGTCGTTGAGCTCATCCTGTTTCTCGATCGGCGGCGGCGGCGTTTGCGGCCGGCCTTCGGCGAGGTCCGTCAGCGCGTCGCGCATCCGCTCCCGCCACATGCCGAGATGGAACATGAGCAATGCGGCCGGCCATCCTTTGGGAGCCTTCTCCACCTCGCGCGCCCGCTCGACGAACTCCTGCTCCGCCTTTTGCTCGGCCTCGAGGGCCTTGCGCGCTTCGTCAGGCAGGTGTCATGTCCAGGGTCTGCGTGCCCTTGAACGTGATCGGTCCGGTGAGCACCGGATTCGTCGACCCGGCAGTCATGTTCATCGTCATCGTCGCGTCGAGGCTGCCGGTCGAGTGCGTCTTGACGACCCGGTGCGCGCTCGCGTCGATCCATGAGGTCACGTCGGAGGTGGTCGTCCCCTTCATGCTGATGCCCTGCAGTCCGCTCGCGCCGCCCGAGGGAAACATGGGCGTGCCCGTATCGCCGCCCATCGCAGACAGGTCGATCGTCAGGTCGATGTTGGTGACGATGTTGCTCTGGACCACCGCGGTGTCGATCGAACCGACCTTCTCATCGCGCACGTACTTGTTCTTCGTCGTGATGTGAATCGTCCCTGAGCCCGCCGGGTTCGCCTGGTCGTAGGTCTTCGTCCAGGTGTCGCCTGGCTTCACCGCGCCGTCCGGGAGGACCGCGGTCACCAGCCCTCCTTCGCTGCCCGAAAGGCCGGGCAGGCTGCCGTTGCCCAGCGTGTTTCCGTTGATGCTGATCAGGCGGCCGTCTTTGGCGATCTTCATTTCGACTGCGGTGCTCGTGGTGGTCGTGGTCGTGTTGGTGGTGCCGTTGGTCGTCATCTTCATCGCAAGGTCGCTCACGGATATGGACACGTCCGCGGTGCCGCTCGAGTCGACGGATTTGACGGTCATCGACTCCTTGGCCGTGATGTCCATGTCGAGCGGGATCGACATGCCTTCGGCGCCGAGCGTGTACTTGAAGGCTGCGTGCAGGCCGTACTTGTACGTGTCGCCGGTCTTATACGCAAGCGAGAGAGTGTGGGCCTGCGCGACGCCGAACGAGCCGCAAGCCGCGACGAGCAGGAACGCCACCAATGCGAGGCGTCGCAACATAGCGACAGCTTAGGCTACGCCGCCGTTTTCGGACTCTCTTCTGGCGCCTCTTGTGCGGCGGGTGCTTCCAGCACGGGGGTTGCCGCGACCGGGACGATCTGGCGGAATCTCGTGATCGCCTGCTGCCAGCTCCCGAGCATCTCGGCGGCGAGCAGGCTGCCCGTGCGCCGGTGGTGCTCCTCGACGAGCGAGCGCAGCTCGTCCGCGTCTTCCGTCGGGACCTCGCGCGCGACCACGCTGTCGGCGTTCAGCTGTCCCCACTGAACGGCATAGGCGACTCCACCTGTCATCCCGGCGCCTGCGTTCCAGCCGACCGGGCCTAAGGCGACTGCCACCCCGCCGGTCATGTACTCGCAAAAGTGATCGCCTGCGCCTTCGACGACAGCCACCGCACCCGAGTTGCGCACGCAGAAGCGCTCGCCGACCCGGCCCGCGATGAAGAGCTTGCCCCCGGTCGCGCCGTAGGCGATGGTGTTGCCGGCGAGGACCGGGTCCTGCGCCGCGTCGCCCGCAAACGGCCGGATGGCGATCACGCCGCCGCCCATGCCCTTGCCGACGTAGTCCTGCGCCTGGCCTTCGAGGCTCAGCTCGACACCCTCGTCGAGAAAGGCGCCGAAGCTCTGGCCCGCGCTGCCGCGGAAGTGGCGGTGCGCGCCCTGCGGCAGGCCGGCGCCGACTGTGCGCCGCGAGTTGTCGATCTCCTCGCCATCCGGAGTGATAGATCCCCAGCCGTTGCGGGTCCAACCACGCCGCCTCGGCTCAGCGATGTCCGTCGCCGCCAGCACGAACGAGAGATCGAGGTGTGATCGCGGCGCCTGGCGGAGGAGCTCGACGCGCCCGACGATGTCGTCGAGCTTGCGAGCGCCCAGCCGAGCCAGGTGCTCGCGGACCTCCTCGGCGATGAGGAACAGGTAGTTCACCACATGCTCGGGCCTGCCCTCGAACTTCGCGCGCAGGTCCTCGCGCTGAGTGGCGATTCCCGTCGGGCACGTGTTGAGGTGGCACTGGCGGGCCATGTCGCATCCGAGCGCGACCAGGACGCCGGTGCCGAAGCCGAACTCCTCCGCGCCCAGGAGCGCCGCGATCACGATGTCGCGGCCGTTGCGCAGACCGCCGTCGGTGCGCAGGCTCACACGTTCGCGCAGGCGGTTGGCGACGAGCACCTGCTGCGCTTCCGCCAGGCCGAGCTCCCACGGCGCGCCGGCGTTCTTGATCGACGACAGCGGCGACGCGCCTGTGCCGCCGTCGTGGCCCGAGATGAGGATGTAGTCCGCGTTCGCCTTGGCGACCCCCGCCGCGATCGTGCCGACCCCTGCCTCGGAGACGAGCTTCACGCCGACGCGCGCATGCGGGTTGACCGTCTTGAGGTCGTGAATCAGCTGGGCCAGGTCCTCGATCGAGTAGATGTCGTGGTGCGGCGGTGGGGAGATGAGCTGCATTCCCGGCTGCGCGTGGCGCAGGCGGGCGATGAGGCTCGTGACCTTGATTCCCGGAAGCTGCCCGCCCTCGCCGGGCTTGGAGCCCTGGGCGATCTTGATCTCCAGCTCGTCGGCGCGCTTCAGGTAGCGCGGTGTGACGCCGAAGCGCGCTGATGCGACCTGCTTGACACGATTATCGCGACGCACTGGGGCGTCGTCTTCGTAAGTGTCGGGGTCCTCGCCGCCCTCGCCGGAGTTCGAGCGCGCACCCACCTGGTTCATGGCGATCGCGAGTGCCTCGTGCGCCTCCGGCGACAGAGCGCCCAGGGACATCGCGGTGCTGACGAAACGCTTGATGATCTCAGCCGCCGGCTCCACCTCGTCCAGGGGAACCGGCGCCGTACAGTCCTCGATCTCGATCAGCTCGCGCAGCGACTGAGGCTCGCCCATCGACGACAGGCGGCGCCACTCGCGATACGAGTCGGGGTCGCCGGTCTGCGCGGCCTTCTGCGCGGCGCGCACCGCCAGCGGGTTGTAGGCATGGTGCTCGCCCGATTTGCGGAAGCGGATCCGGCCGTGGTCGGGCAGCACCGCGGGCCGCGATCGCGCGTTGCGTTCGAGGTCCGAGA
>Ga0099828_10001963_pt1 | contig 14041 bp, 16 predicted proteins | sample CZO8metaG_2_FD_79338 | JGI IMG/M metagenome (GOLD analysis project Ga0099828, IMG submission 79338) | Vadose zone soil microbial communities from the Eel River Critical Zone Observatory, Northern California, USA - CZOApr15con2H1.8 metaG | ecosystem: Environmental > Terrestrial > Soil > Vadose...
CGCCCCATACGAGCGCGCGGGGGCTCGGGCGCTGCGCTCCGAGGCTCGTGAAAACGCATAGAGCGAGGCGGGCAGCGATCACGGCGTGTAAATTATGACCTCGATGAAAACCATGCTTTGCCTCGCTGTCCGCTAGCCAACGGACTGGGGGCGACATTCATTCTCGGAGTGACAGTGGAACTTCGCCCGCTAGACGACTCGCACCATGACCTACTGACGTCCCTCCAGCAGCAAGAAGACGTGTGGGAGTTCATTGGAACCCTGCCCGTCTGGGCGGAGCGCGGCGGTCACCACGTTTTTGCGATCATGGAAGGCCAGGTCAGTCTCGGATTCGCCGGACTCGTCCGGTCTCACGCCGCGGGTGGCGATGATTTCGAGCTCCTGTGTGCGATGCGATCGGAAGCACAAACGCGGGGGATCGCGAAGCAAGCCTGCCAGCTCGTGCTCAACTGGGCGTTCAACACGGCGAAACTCGAGCGCGTCATCGCCTGCATCGATGATGCAAACCAGCCGGCGCGCGCGATCGCCGGCAAACTCGGCATGACAGAGTTAGGTCCACAGTCGTCCAACAGAATCGTGTATGTGAAGTATCGTGACGAAGCGCAACCAGCGTCGAGCCTCGGCGTCCCCTCACCGACCTGACGTTTTTCACAGGCCGGGCGGGTTGCTGCTGTGATCGCGGTCGAGATGGACGAACGCCTCGGCAGCGGTCACACCAACTTCACGTCCACGCCACTGCGCCATGATCTCGTGGTGCTCGCGCCAGATGCCCTGCCCATCCTGGCTCACGTGCGCGAACAGGGCGGTTTTCTTCTGTTCGAGCACTGACGTGACGTCTACATAGGTGTTTGGCAGGAAGCCTTCTGTTTGGCTGCCGGTGTCGACCTCAAAGAAGTACAAGGCCGGCGTTCGCAGCGCCATCCAGGCGCGGGTCGTGAGCATGCTCGCAACTTGATGATCCATGTGCGTGTCCACTGGCCAGTGCGTGAACAGCAGGTTACGGCTCTCGTTGAAGAGCAGTCGTTGCATCGCGTCCACGTGCGCCCGGCTGACTTCGTCGCGCCGTCGATTTGACCGAAGAACAGGGGCTTCGCCCCGATGATCCTGCACGCGGCCTCGCACTCCGCGGTGCGAATCCGGGCCGCTTCATCCAATGATTTGCCCGCGATGCCGCGCTCGCCACGCGTGAGATAGACGATCGTCACCGCGTGGCCGAGTGCCGCGTAGCGCGCCAGGGTTCCGCCGCAGCCGGACTCTGGATCGTCCGGATGCGCGCCGACACAGACGATTTTCAGGCTGGGCGCGGCCGACTCGGCGGGCGTGGATGCGAGTGGCAGCGTGGTCACCGCCGCCAGAGCCGACTGTTTTACGAAGCTGCGGCGGGTAAGGTCTCCCTCTTTCATCGATCTAGTTTGGCGGCATTTCGTTGAATCCCGCAACACCGACTCCCGTAGGGCCTGTACCCTCCTCGGCCGGAGCACACGTGACTCGCAGCACGAACGCCCGGATCGCTGGCATTGCGTACCTCTTCTATATCGCGGTTGCCTTCCCGAGCATGCTCCTGTCCGACCGAGCGGCCAGGGGAGACGGCATCGCCGCGCAGCTTGCATCCTTCGCCCAGCACGCGACCGACGTGCGGGTCGCTGCGGTACTCACTCCTTGGCTGTTTCTGCGGCTTATTCTTGCCGTGACACTGTATGCGATCACGCGCGATCTGCCGCTTCAGCTCACTCGCGTCTTGACGGGACCGGTCACCCAGCTCATGTGGATACCGGTGGCAGTGTTCGAGCTGGTAGTCGCGGTGTGGTTTATCATCAAAGGTGTCGCAACCCCGGAGGCGCGATGAACGACCCACGTCGTATTGCGAGGCTGGCGGGCGCCCTGTGGCTCGTTGTCATTGCCGCGAGTGTGGTCAGCGTCGCCACTCAGTCTGCGCTGCCGCGTCTGGCCTTCGCCGCGAATCAATTCAGTGGCGTGTGTTATCTGGGCGTGACGGTCCTTCTGTACCAATTATTCAAACCGGTGGACGCCAGTATTTCACTGTTTGCGACATTCTGCGGTCTCGCCGGTGTCGCGAGCGGGGCTGCGATCTCGCTCGTTCGGTCCGACCCGCCGGCCCAGGGCTTCTACATCGCCATGGTCTTTTTTGGCGCTCAGATCATCTCCATCGGATACCTGATCACCCGGTCGACTTTAATTCCGCGGATCCTGGGTGTGCTGCTGCTGCTCGGAGGCGCGAGTTACGTCATCAACTCGTTCACGAACTTTCTGTCGCCGGCAATCGGTGCTCACTTGGCGCCTTTCATCGTTCCCGTGGCTATTCTGGGCGAGGGTGCATTGACGCTCTGGCTCCTGGTGAAGGGCGTGAACGTCTCGCGGTGGGATGCGCCGGGGAGCGCGGCTGGAGCATGACGTTCAAGCCCGCGACCTGGTACCCGATCGCCATTTTGCTGAGCGTTGCCAACGTGATCGGCGTTGGCTTCGCGACCGGAGCCGTCCATTCCATGACTCACGCGGCGCTTGCGGTGGGGTTCGGGGTATGGGCGCAGCGGCTGGGACGGCGCCGCGAGAGCGAGGCGGACGAAAAGTCGTTCGAAGCGTCCGATGCCATCGAGTCGCTCGAAGCCGAGATGATCAAGCTGCGGCAGGAGTTGATCGAGACGCAGGAGCGCCTGGATTTTGCCGAGCGGATGCTGGCGCAGCGACCCGACCCGCGCCGAGTAGGCCCACAACCCTAGACTCGATTAATCAGTCGTGAAGACTCCGAACATCGGCCCGCGCGGCCAACGACATCGTCTGCGATTCGGCCTCGTGTCTCTCGGCGCCGCCTTCCTCCTCGGTGTCGTCCTCTTCGCTGTCGGTGCCGGCCGCGCTTGGCGGCTGGCTCTGATCGTGCCGCTGTGGATCGGCGCGCTGGGGGTCTTTCAAGCGCGCGATAAGACCTGAGTCCGACTTGCGGCGCGCGGTCTGCGCGATATGGATACAGGCGCTTCGCCGATCACCAATCCGGTGGAGCTGGCGCGGGTGAGAAGTCAGGCCCGCGCGGTTCACCTGAAGTCATTGGTCGTTGCGGTCGTTCTTACAGGAATCGTGATCCTGCTCTAGACTCCAGGAGATGACCACGCGTTCCTCAGCGCGAGCGGTGGCAAGCCTCTCCCCAGTTGGTGGCGGCGCAACGCCCGAGGGCCTGTCCCAACTAGCTCATCGCCGGCTGATCGGGATTCTGGGGCTGCTGCTGCCTGTTCTGCTGTATGTCCTGGCGGGCTTGCTCCCCACCGTTGGACTCCCACGGTGGAAGGCGCTGAACTCTCTAAGCGCCTACTACTACACGGGGGCCGTGAGCGTGTTTGCCGGCGTGCTGTTCGCGCTCGCGCTCTTCCTCCTCACCTATCCCGGATACAAAGAGGTCGCCGCGGATCGCGTTGTCGGACGGTTGGGCGGTTTGGCCGCGATCGCTGTAGCGCTGTTTCCAACGTCGCCTCCCGACGGTCTGTTGCCGCCGTCATGGTGGCATCACAACATGGCCATTATTCACCATGCGTCCGCCGTGGTCCTCTTTGTGGCGTTCATCCTCTTTGCGATTTGGCTGTTTCGAAAGTCCAATATTCCCGAGCGGCGCGACCGGCCCCTCGAGAAACGGCGACGCGACGACATCTGTCTTGCCTGCGGGATCATCATGATCGTCGCCGTGCTCTGGGCTGCCAGCTCCATGGTCACCCATGCGCCGATATTTCTGCCGGAGTCCATCGCCATCATCGGCTTTGCGGTATCGTGGTTGACGAAAGGGGAGGCGCATAAGCCCGTGATGCAGATAGTCAGCAGAGTTCGGCAACGGCTGACAATGGGTCAAAGATGAGCCAAGAGAGCTGACGATCGCTGCGCGATTTGCAGTCCTGTGTGCGGTCGCGATGGTGGCGTGCTCACAAATGCGCCCAGCGATAGTCTCGCCTGGAGGCGCCGTCGAGCAGACGGAGCAGGGCAGCCGGCCGCCCGCCACTCTCGTCGCCAGCTTTGATGGTCTAGGTGTCGGTCTCCAGGGCCCGCACGGTCACTGGGAAGTACGTAACCCCTCCGACAACTCGCTTGCCGTGGGACGGGACTACGTCTTCCAGATCGTCAACACACGAATGGCGATCTTCCGGAAGAACGGCGAGATCGTCTACGGCCCGGTCCCGACGAACATCCTGTTCAAGGGCTTCGGCGGCGCGTGCGAAGCGCACAACAATGGCGACGCCGTAGTCCGCTACGATCAACTGGCGGATCGCTGGCTCATCGTGATGCCGATATTCACGCGCAGCCACGAGCGCCCGGATCAACCGGCTGTGTGGAAGGCCTCGGACCGCGCCTATGTCAGTCCGCCTGGTGTGCCTGACCAGCCAGGTCCCGCGGCGCCGTTGTTCGTGCCGCCTACTGTTCCGCCGTCGCCCCCCCCGCCCCCCCCGCCCGACACGACACCACGAGTCCGCCCACCGCGGCCACCCGAGGAGAAGGGCCCGTTCTCGATGTGCTATGCGATGAGCACGAGCCCAGATCCGCTGGGCTCGTACCATCGCTACGAATTCCTGCGGCCACTGTTCCCCGATTACCCGCGCCCCGCCGTGTGGCCCGACGGATACTACGTGCCGACCAGCACCGGCGACGACGTCATCCAGAAGCACACCTGCGTCGTCGATCGCCGCCACATGCTGCTCGGCGAGCTCGCGACCGAGCAGTGCATGATCGTCGATGGGGTGAACTTTCTGAACAACGCCGATCTCGACGGTCGCACGCTCCCGCCCGCGGGCGCGCCCAACGTGGTTCTGGCCGCCGGGGGCACCCAGCTGCACGGCATCTTCGATGACGACGGCATCTACGCGTGGCGCTTCTCCGTGGATTGGATCGATCCCGCGAAGACGCGGCTCAGCGGTCCCGAGAAGATTGCCGTCGCGCCGTACCATTACCTGTGCGATGGCCAGCTCACGACGTGCGTACGCCAACCGGGGACCGACCAGCATCTCGACGCGCAAGGCGACAAGCTCATGGCGCGGGTGGTGTATCGGAACGTCAACGGGCGCGAGTCGATCGTCGCGGTGCACTCGGTACACACCACGGCGGGCGGCGGCGGCGTGCGGTGGTATGAGTTCATCATCGCGCCTCCACCGGACCGCGCTATTCGGCTGCGGCAGCAGGGTACGTATGCGCCGGATAGTTTGTATCGCTGGATGGCGAGCCCGGCAATCGATGGGCAGGGCAACATCGGCATCGGCTATTCGTTCGGTGGCACGCCCAACTTTGCCGGGCAGCGGTTCGCCGCTCGCTTGTCTCGTGATCCCCTCGGCGTGCTCACGCTGCAAGAGGCCGTACTCGCGGCAGGCGAAGCCGCGCAGACGAACACGGTGCGGTGGGAGGACTACAGTCAGACCGCGATCGATCCCAGCGACGACTGCACCATCTGGTACGTGGGCGACTACCTCAAGAAGGATGCGTCGAACTATTCGACCCGAATCGGGGCGTTTAGGTTATGTCGATGAGGACCTCGAAGGAGCCACTGTGACGTTCCTGACCGGCTTGTTCAAAGGGACTCCATGACCTCACCGCTGCTTGGCGAGTTTCTCGGCACGATGGTCCTCATCCTGTTGGGCAATGGCGCCGTCGCCGCGGTGCTCTTGAAGGGATCGAAAGCCGAGGGCAGTGGCTGGATCGTGATCACCGCCGGGTGGGCATTTGCGGTGATGGCCGGCGTCTTTACCGCAATTGCGTGTGGCTCGAGCGACGCGCATTTGAATCCGGCTGTGACACTGGGATTCGCGGTGCGCGCCGGCGACTTCTCGAAGTTCGCTCCCTATTTCGTTGCGCAGCTCCTCGGCGCGATTGTCGGCGGGGCGTTGGTGTGGCTGCACTATTTGCCGCATTGGAAGGAAACCCCCGACCCCTCCCTGAAACGCGCGTGCTTCTGTACGGCGCCCGCCATTCGCCGGCTCGTCCCGAACCTGGTGAGCGAAGTGATCGCGACCTTCGTGCTCGTCTTCGTGGTTGGGGCGATCTTCTCCAAAAGCGTCGGCGCCTCCGGTCCGGCGGCCGGCCTCGGCGCATATCTCGTGGGGAGCCTGGTCTGGGGCATCGGACTCTCGCTTGGCGGGACGACCGGTTATGCCATCAACCCGGCGCGCGACCTGGGCCCGCGTATCGCGCATGCGCTGCTTCCGGTCGCCGGAAAAACCTCATCGGACTGGGGCTACGCGCCGATCCCGGTGCTGGGGCCGCTGGTCGGCGGCACACTCGCGGGCCTAGCGCTGCGAGTGATCGGCGTACAGTGATGAGCGACCGCCTGCACCGCACCGCCCAGGCTGCGGCAGTAGTTGGAGCAGTGGGTTCGGTCGCGCTGACGCTTTACGCCGGCCGCAATAACAATCTGCCGTTTCTCATGATACTGATGTCCGGCTGGGTGCTCGCTCCGTTCATGGGTTACGCGCTGGCGAGCAGATACTCGGCGAGCTGGGCGGGATCGACTCGAGCCGTGCTCGACGGGATTATCGTGCTCGTCGCGATCTTGTCACTGGTGATCTACGCGCGTGGTGCACTCAGGCCCCCCGCGTCGAAACCGGCCGCAGTCTTTGTTGCGGTGCCGATCGGTGCGTCGCTGTTGATGCTCATCGGCGTATCGCTCAGCGCGGTGATTTCGCGCCGGCGGTCGCGCTCCGTTCAAATCCCTTGAAATCCGTCAGCGGTAGCTGTGCGCTGCTCGCCGTCCTCGGCGGGTCACCTCGCCAGCAGTCGTGGATGGTTGGTCCCTTTGCAAAGCCGGCGCAGGTCAACCCGGTCATCACGCCAAATCCCGCGGCCCGATTTCGCTCCCCGATGAACGACAGCATCGTTGCGTGGGAGGGCTACGCCACGTTCAATCCGGCCGCCGTCGTCAAAGACGGCAAGGTCTTTCTCCTCTACCGCGCCGAGGATGCGAGCGGCGAGCAGCAGATCGGCGGGCATACCTCGCGCCTCGGTCTCGCGGAGAGCGGCGACGGCCTTACCTTCACGCGCCGCGCCACGCCGGTGTTGTATCCCGATACCGATGCGCAGCGGCAATATGAGTGGCCGGGCGGCGTTGAGGATCCTCGCGTCGTGGAGTCGGACGACGGCACCTACATCCTCACCTACACGCAGTGGAATCGCGACGTGCCGCGCCTGGCAGTCGCGACATCCCGTGATCTGATCTCGTGGACCAAGCACGGTCCCGCCTTTGCTCACGCGGCCGGAGGGAAGTATCTGCGCAGGGAGTCGAAGTCGGGGGCAATTCTCAGCCGCATCGAAGGCAGTCGCATCATCGCGACACGCGTGAACGGCAAGTATTGGATGTATTTCGGCGTTCCCGATATTCGGATCGCGACTTCCGACAACCTGCTCGACTGGACGCCGCTGGAAGACTCGGATGGGCAGGCTGTCAAAGTGTTGTCCGCGCGTCCGAACTACTTCGATTCCTGGCTGGTCGAGGCGGGCCCTCCAGCACTCCTTACCGGCCGGGGAGTACTGGTCCTCTACAACGCGGGAAGTCTGCCGTCACGCACGTATTCGGCTGGGCAGGCGCTGTTTGATGCGCGTGATCCGACGAAGCTGATTGCACGGTCGGACAGCGCTTTCATCAAGCCAACCGAGAGCTACGAGCGCACGGGGCAATACACGGCCGGCACGACGTTCGTGGAGGGGTTGGTGCCATTCCAAGGGCGATGGTACCTCTACTACGGCACTGCTGACTCGCGGGTCGGTGTGGCCGTCTGGGACCCGCAGCGATGAACCCCATATCCAAAGTAAGAGTCGGCATCGTCGGCTCCCGCTTCCAGGCCGATTGCATCGCCAGCGCCGTGAAGGCGATCCCGGAAGAGGCCGAGCTCATCGCGGTGGCATCGCCGACCAAGGGCCACGCCGCTGACTTTGCCAAGCGCCACAGCATTCCCCAGGCCTACACCGATTACCGCGACCTGCTGCGCGATCCGCAAGTCGAGATGATTTCGATCACCGCGCCCAACCGTCTGCACGCGCAGATCACGATCGATGCCGCCAAAGCCGGCAAGCACGTCGTCTGCGAAAAACCGATGTGCATGACGCTCGAGGAAGCGGATGCGATGATCGACGCGTGTCGCCAGGCAGGCGTCCTGTTGCTGTATGCCGAGGAGCTGTTCTTCGCGCCGAAATACGTCAAGGCGAAGCAGATGGCGGACGAAGGCGCATTCGGACGAGTGCACCTGGTGAAACAGGGCGAGAAGCACTCCGGCCCGCACTCGCCCTGGTTCTGGGACGTCGAGCAATCGGGCGGCGGCGCGGTCATGGACCTTGGCTGTCATGGCATCGCCTTCTGCTGGTGGTTCCTCGGCAAACCCAAGGTCAGGAGCGTGTACTCGCTCATGGCGAGGCAGGTACATCGCGATCGCACTCAGGGCGAGGATGAAGCGATCACGATCGTGGAATTCGAGAATGGTGCCGTGGGAATGGTCGAGAGCAGCTGGAATCGCCCGGGCGGGATGGACGACTGCATCGAAATCTTCGGCGACAAGGGTCAGACATACGCCGACATGCTCATGGGCAATGCGCTCCCGACCTATTCCGAGGTGGGGTTCGGCTATGCCGTCGAGAAAGCGGCCACCACCAAGGGATGGACCTACCCGGTGTTCGAGGAGCACTGGAATTACGGCTTCCCGCAGGAGATGCGGCACTTCGCCCGCTGCGTGCGCGGCAAGGAGACGCCGATCTCGGACGGCGAGACCGGGCGGGTGGTGCAGGAAGTGCTCTACGCCGCCTATGCGTCGGCCGGACAGGGCCGCAAGATCATGTTGCCGTTCCGGCCGAAGGGCGTGGTGAAGCCGATCGATCTCTGGAGAACGCCCTGAGTGCGCTCGGTCAATGTTCTACTCCTGCTCTGCGCGAGCTGCACGACCGGCGCCACATCGGGAGTTGATTGGCCGGTCACGGGCGGTGAGCCTGGAAACGCCCGGTACTCCGCACTCGATCAGATCAACACCACGAATGTCGCGCAGCTCCGGATAGCGTGGGTCTACCACACTGGTGACCTGCCTGCGAACGGGTCGGGCGAAATCCAGGCGACTCCGATCGTCGTCGCCGGCATCCTCTACACAACCACGCCGGCTCTGGCGGTGATCGCGCTCCGTGCCGAGAGCGGCACGCTGCTGTGGAAATTCGATCCGTTCGCGGGTCGCGAGCGCGCATCACACGTCAATCGTGGCGTCGTGTATTGGACCGATGGCGGTGACAGGCGGATTCTCTTCACCGCGGGACGGCGGCTCTACGCGCTCGACACACGGACCGGCCGCCCCATCCCCACATTTGGCGACTCGGGTTCGGTGGACCTCGGCGCCGGTCTGTCGCGCGCCATCGGCGATGCGTATCTCGTGGCGACGAGTCCCGGCGTCGTCTACAAGGATCTGCTGATCCAGGGCATGCGCGTCGCCGAGGAGGAGGGCGCGGCGCCGGGCGACGTGCGCGCCTACGACGTGCGCAGCGGCGCGATCCGCTGGACGTTTCACACGATTCCCCATCCGGACGAGTTCGGATACGACACCTGGCCGGCGGGTGCCTGGCAGACGGCCGGCGGAGCGAACAGCTGGGCGGGTATGACGGTCGACACGGCCCGCGGGATCGTCTACGTGCCGACGGGATCGGCTACGCCCGATTTTTACGGCGGCCACCGCGTGGGCGCGAACCTGTTCGCGAACTCGCTGCTCGCGCTCGACGCGGCGACCGGCAAGCGGCTCTGGCACTTTCAAACCGTGCATCACGACCTGTGGGACCGCGATCTCCCCGCCGCGCCGAATCTCGTGACCGTGACGCGCGGCGCGTCACGCGTGGACGCCGTGGCGCAGATCGCGAAGAGCGGGTTCGTGTTTCTGTTCGACCGCCAGTCGGGCAAACCGCTCTTCGACGTCGAGGAGCGCGCCGTCCCCGCGTCCGATCTGCGCGGCGAGCACGCCTGGCCCACGCAGCCATTCCCCGTAAAACCCGTGCCGTTTGCACGGCAGACCGTCAGCACTGCCGACGTCACCGCGCCCGAGCTGCGGCGATTTCGGACACTGCGGAGCGCGTTCTTCACGCCGCCGAGCCGTGAGGGAAGCATCGTGCTTCCCGGCTTCGATGGCGGAGGCGAGTGGGGCGGCGCGGCTGTCGATCCCGAGACTGCGACGCTCTACGTAAATGCGAGCGACGTGCCATGGATCGCAGCTATGCGCGAGTCGGCGCGCCTGCCGCCGCGCGGTGGCGCCGCACGCACCGGGCCGGTCGTCTATGCGACAGCTTGCGCCGCCTGCCACGGCGGCGATCGCCGCGGTAGGGACCGCGCGCCATCGCTCCTTGGCGTCGCCGCGCGCCTGTCGAAGCAGGCGGTTCGACAGACAATTGATTGGGGTCGCGGTTTCATGCCGTCGTTTGCGAATCTGCCGGCTGTCGAGAAACGCGCGCTGATCGAGTATCTGGGATACGAGCTGGCGCCGTCCGACACGGCGGATGCGGCACCGCAGCGGCTGAGGAGCGCGCCCTACGAGTTCGTGGGCTACGAACGTTGGCGAGATTCGAGCGGCTTCCCAGCCATCAAGCCGCCCTGGGGCACGCTCAGCGCGATCGATCTCAACAGCGGTGAATACCGCTGGAGGATTCGGCTCGGCGAGTTCGCTGCCCTTACGGCGCGCGGGATACCCGTCACCGGAACGGAACAGTACGGCGGACCGATCGTCACGCGCGGCGGCCTCGTCTTCATCGCGGCGACGCAGGATGCGAAGTTTCGCGCGTACGACAAACGCACGGGCCGGCTGCTCTGGGAAGCGAGCCTCCCCGCGCCCGGCTACGCGACCCCAAGCACGTTTGCGGTGCACGGCAAGCAGTTCGTAGTCGTCGCCGCGGGCGGTGGCAAATTGGGATCGAAGTCCAGCGACACCTATGTCGCGTATACGCTTCCTTAACATGCGGGCGGGGTACATTAACGGAATGAAGAAAGAGGTGCGTGCCTACTTCGCCTCGATGCCGCCCAAAGCGCGCGCGGCGTTGAAGCGAATTCGAACCGCCGTTCGCTCCGCAGTACCTCGCGCCGAGGAGGCGTTTAGCTACCGGATCCCCGCCTTCAAGCTCGACGGGCGCCCACTGATCTGGTACGCCGCGTTCAAGAACCATTGCAGCCTGTATCCGATAACCGGCGCGATTCGACGCCGCCTGGCGGCTGATCTCAAGGGATACGAAACGTCGAAGGGGACCGTCCGGCTGCCACTCGCGAAGCCAATTCCCGTGGGACTCGTAAGGAAACTCGTCAAAGCTCGCGTCGCCGAGGCCCGCAAGTCGACATGAAGGGAGCGGTCATGGAACTGCCTTGGAAGAAGAAAGAACCGGGACCCGTCAAACTCCCCGAGCCACCGAAGCCACGCCTACCCGAACCGTGGGAGCCCGCGCGCATTCCGCGCGAGCCCGAGCCCCCCAAACCGCCAGGGCGGTAGGAGCCATCATGCCGCCTGGCAAGATTTGCTACGTCACGTGATCTACGAAGACCGCCACACCAAACCGATATCGACCAGACGCTTCGCGCGGCGCATGACGGGTCACGTCGCCGTGGCGGCCACATTAGTTGGTGTGTCGCTGCTGGGCGGGATGGCTGGCTACGAGCATTACGAGCATCTCCCCTGGCGGGACGCCTTTCTCAATACAGCGATGCTCCTGGGCGGAATGGGCCCCGTGGACGCGCCACACAGCAATGGCGGCAAGCTGTTCGCCGGCTTCTTCGCCCTCTATGCCGGTGGTGTCTTCCTGGTCGTTGCGGGACTGTTCCTCACACCGGTGCTCCACCGTCTCATGCACCTGTTTCATTGGGACGGAGAGCTTGGGTGATATGGACTTCGATCTCCGGCTCGCGATCGACGTTTTGGAACGCACGCCCGGCGCCCTGCGCGCGCTGCTGCAAAACGTCGCCCCGGAATGGGCGCGAGGCACGGAAGGCCCGGATACCTTCAGTCCCTTCGACAACGTCGGCCATCTGATCGATGGCGAGGAAACCGACTGGATACCCCGCGCCCGCATCATCCTCGCGCAGGGCCCAAAGCCGCGCTTCGAGCCGTATGATCGGTTCCGCCACCGCGCGCGGAATGCGAAACGCACGCTCAATTCTTTGCTCGACGAGTTCGCGCGCCTGCGTGTCGAGAACATCCGGGTGCTCGAGTCCTGGCACCTGACCGTCGCGCAGCTCGATTTGCCCGGCGAGCACCCGAGCCTCGGCGCGGTGACCTTGCGGCAGCTCTTGGCGGCCTGGGTCGTCCACGATCTCGGACACATCGCGCAGGTCGCCCGCGTAATGGCGAAGCAGTACCGGCCAGAGGTTGGGCCCTGGGTACCGTTCTTGCCCGTGCTGACCGATCACGAGAAGCCGAGGTCCTAGCTTCTGAAGTGCGAGTTGTTTATCTTCAACCGTTCATACGTCTGGCAGTGCCATCGGCGAGGGGTCGAACCATCAGGCGGCGCCTGCGGACCTCGGCAATGGGTCGAGGTAGCGCGCACGGGCGCGCCGCGGTGACCTCGGCGACCCTCCCCACGCACCAGCCAGCCTTAACTACGGCGCAATACGCCTTTACCAAAAGCCCGACGCAGCATGACAGCGTCGTACAGTTCCTCACTTTGAGGGACGTGGTACGCGACTGTCCGGCCCCAGGGCAGGAACAGAGTCAGTTATGACACCGCAGCAAGCTCACGATCATTTGCCACGCCCCCCACACAAAGAACCCCCCGCCCACGCGCCCAATGCGGCGCTGATGATCGACTTCGACAACGTGACGATGGCGATCCGCTCGGACCTCCAAACCGAGCTGAAACGCCTCCTCCAGTCGGAAATGATCCGCGGCAAGGTCGCCGTGCAGCGCGCCTACGCCGATTGGCGCCGCTACCCGCAATACATCGTGCCGCTCTCCGAATCCTCCATCGATCTCATCTTCGCGCCGGCGCACGGGGCGAATAAGAAGAACGCCACCGACATCCGCCTCGCGATCGACGCGTTGGAGCTCGTCTTCACGCGACCGGAGATTGGGACCTTCATTCTGTTGTCCGGGGATTCGGATTTTTCATCCCTGGTGCTGAAGCTCAAGGAGTACGGCAAGTACGTGATCGGCGTGGGGATCCGCGAATCGTCCAGCGACCTCCTCATCCAAAACTGCGACGAGTACTACTCCTACAACGAGCTCGCCGGATTCACGAAGACGAGCGATGTCGAGTACGTGAAGCGCGACCCCTGGGAGCTGGTTGTCGAGGCGGTCAAGCAGATGACGGCGCATAACGATGTCATGCGCTCCGACCGCCTGAAGCAGGTGATGCAGGAGATCGACCCGAACTTCGATGAGAAGGACGCCGGTTTCTCGCGGTTCAGCAAATTCGTGATCGAAGCCGCTCGCCGCGGCCTCATCACGCTGACCCGACTCGACAACGGGCAGTACGAGATCGCCCTCGGCCCACAGGTCGCGGGCGCGGCGGCGCAGCCCGCACTCGCCGCGATGAGCGAAGCGAACGAGAAACCCCGCAGCCGGGGCGGGCGAGGTGGCCGGGGTCGGGGACGCGGCGCTCGCGACCGTGAAGAGCCGCCAACGGCCCCCGCTGAGCCCGCCCAGACCGAGGAGCCGGAAGCACCGGCGGCGAAGTCCGGGTTCTCGCTCGGGGGCGCTTTGGGGCTGATCAAGCAGGCCGTCGGCCGTATCGGCATGGACGAGGAGCCGGCTCCACAAGATGAAGAGAAGCCGGCTGGTGAGGAGGCGGAGGTCCCACGTCCTGTCTTATCGGCTCCCACACCCGATGTAGAAGAAGAAGACGACATTCCGATGCCGACCTCGTCGGCGCCGCCACCACCCTACAGCACGCCGTCGTCGACACCAGGCGGCATTCCCGTGCGCAGCGCGCGCTTCCGCCGCGGTTCCCGCGGTGGCGCGCGCCGTCCCGGTGCGAGCGGTGAGGTGCCTGAGATTCCCAAGATCGGCGTCGTCGAAGTCGATCCGAACTTCAAGCCGCGCATCGAGCTCGTGCCGGTGAAGCCGCCGGTGGAGAC
>Ga0099828_10001965_pt1 | contig 14038 bp, 7 predicted proteins | sample CZO8metaG_2_FD_79338 | JGI IMG/M metagenome (GOLD analysis project Ga0099828, IMG submission 79338) | Vadose zone soil microbial communities from the Eel River Critical Zone Observatory, Northern California, USA - CZOApr15con2H1.8 metaG | ecosystem: Environmental > Terrestrial > Soil > Vadose...
CCGACCCGGACATATTGATCGTTGACGAGGCGCTCTCCGTCGGCGACACGATCTTTCAACACCGCTGCGTGCGCCGCATCAAGGAGATGCAGGAGCGCGGCAAAACGATCCTCTTCGTTTCGCACGAGCCGACGCTCGTGCGCGCGCTTTGTTCGCGCGCAATCCTGCTTTATAAAGGCGAGGCGCTGGCTGACGGCGCGCCGGTGGACGTGCTCAATCGCTACCAGCGTCTGATCATGGCGCGCGAAGCGGCGTACAAGGCGGGCGCGCGGGTTTCCGACGAACGCGCCGAAGAAGAAACCGGCGCAATCGAGACTCGCACAGAAGAGCCGGAAGTCGAGCACGCGCCATTGCAGTATCAATACCGACACGGCAACGGCGACGCTGAAGTGATCTACGCCGAGTTGCTTGATGCCGACGAGCAGCCGGTTGAATTGATCGAGACCGGCGACCCGGTTTACGTCCGGATGCGCTTCGTTTTCAATCAGGATGTCGAGCAGCCCGTTTGCGGCTTCATGATCCGCAATCGGCACGGCATCAACATCTATGGCACGAACACGGAGCAGCGCGGGCTTGAGCTTGGCGCGGCGCGGTGCAGTGACGTCATTGAGGCGACGTTCGCGTTCAACTGTTGGCTCGGCCAGGAGCACTATTTCGTCTCCCTCGCGGTACACTCGCCCGATGGCGCGGCTTACGACTGGCTCGACGGCGTCATCTTCTTCCGCGTCGCCTGCGCCGTCGAGATGGAAGGTCTCGCCAACCTAAACGCGCGCGTCACCGCGCGCCGCGTCGGCGCGGGTGAAGCACGCAGTGTAGTGGAAGCTTAAGGCACAATCTTTGGCTCCTTGCGCGAGGTGAACGCGCGCGACAAAAGAAACTTCAGGCAGGGACGCAGATGCAAACCTGAATTTGATGATCGAAGTGGACAAATCGGCGGCTGAGACGGAAGCGAACGCGCCGGACGATGGCGCGCAGGCGGACGGGTCGGCGCTCCAAATCCCCCCGCTTGAGTTACAGCCTGGCACAGGACGCAGCGACGCTGAAAGCTATCGGCTCGACGAGTTTTTGTGCTATCACGACCGGACGTTCGTCGCGAACGCCTACGCCGCGTTGCGCAAGCGTGCGCCGACGGCTGCGGAATTAGCACGCACGCTCGATGATCTACGTTCGGGCCGGCGCAGCAAGGTCGAGATCATTGAGCACTTGCTGGCTGCGCAAACCGACGGGAAGCCAACAATTCACGTCGATGGCCTGCCCTCGCCTCTGCTGCGCCGCTTAAGCCGCTGGCCCCTCCTCGGCTACACGCTGCGCTTGCTGCGCGACCTCGGGCGGCTGCCAGTGCTGATACGGCACCAACAGCAGTTCGAGGCTTACTCGATGGCCCAGCAGCAGCACGTCGTAGATTACCTGAACGACCACCTCGCGCCCGCCGTCAAGCGGCACGAAGAGGATTCGCCAGTCAACGCCAGCTTGTCGGCCACCCCGGCCGACCTCGTCGAGAGCGTCATGATGCTCTCAGACTCGCTTATTGAGTTGGCGGGCCGGCACACGGAGTTACTGGCGCAATTCCAAAAGTTGCAGGTGCAGCGTGAACAGTCCGAGGGGCAGCTCCACACGAATCTTGTCGCGCTCACCGAGGCGCATACCGCGCAGCAGCGGCGGCTCGACGAGTTGTGCCGCGCGCACGACGAGACTGCGGCCGGGCAGCGGGAGTTTCTCGTGCAGGAGCAGCGCGTTATTGTCGAGGCGCAGAAGGTGGCGCTCGCCGGGCTGCAAGACCAACTGCATGCGCTGGCCGGCGAGCAGGAGAAGAAGCGCGCGAAGCTGGCTGCGGAAATACGTCGCCTGCGCGTACTCATCGAGGGAATGCGTGCGAACGCGCCCGTAGGCACGGACGAACAAGAGCGCGAGCAGGCATGAGGCCCGTCGCCATCGTCACTCCCTGGTTCGGCGCGGACCTGACGGGCGGCGCGGAGCAGCAGGCCTTTCAAGTTGCGACGCGCCTCGCCGCTCGCGGGCACAGCGTAGAGGTGTTGTCCACCTGCAACCGCTCGTTCCACTCCGATTGGGCGGTTAATCATCACGCGCCCGGCGCCGGCCATGAACACGGCTTGACGCTCCGTCGCTTTCCTGTTGATGCCCGCGATACCGCTAGGTTCGATCAAGTCAACGCCAAACTATTGGCGCTCGATCCCTCCGCCTTCCGTCCCGGCGTCAATCCCGTCAAGAGCGAAGAGGCGCGCACTTTCGTCTACGAGAACATCAAATCCGCCGCGCTGCTCGATTACCTGCGCGACGAAGGCGAGGCTTATCACGCCTTCATATTCCTGCCCTACATGTTCGCGCCCGTCATGCTCGGCGCGCCGCTGGTCGCGGATCGCGCTTGGCTGCAACCATGTCTGCACGACGAAGCAGATGCCTACCTGCCCCAGACCGCGGAGTTGTTCCGTTGCGCGCACGCCCTGCTCTTCAACTCCGAAGGCGAGTTGGAGTTGGGGCTGCGCCTTTACGGCCCCGGCATCCACGGTCGCAGTCTCATTGTCGGCGAAGGCATCGAGCGGGTGCACTATGAAACCGATCAACTGGCGGCGGCCTTGCCCCCGCAACTGCGCGCCGCGCGCTTTGTGCTTTACCTCGGCCGCCGCGACCGGACGAAGAACACAGACCTGCTGGCGCGCGCCTTTGCGCAGTTCAAGGCCGCCCAGCCCGATTCCGATCTGCAACTTGTGCTCGCCGGCCCCGGTGGGGAATCTTTCGCATCGACAGACGGCGCGCATGATCTCGGTCTGGTCGCCGACGAGACTAAAGCTGCACTGCTCGCACACTGCCGCGCGCTCGCGCAACCGAGCCGCCACGAGAGTTTCTCGCGCGCGATTATGGAGGCGTGGGCCGCGGGCCGCCCGGTCGTCGCGCAGCGCGATTGCCTGGCGACGGCTCTCGCGGTTGAGCGCGCCGGCGGCGGCTGGCTCGCCGCGACCGAAGCCGAGTGGGCGCAAGTGTTCGCCCGCATTGCCGCGACGACGGACGAGGAATTGAGCGAGCTGGGCACTTGCGGTCGGACCTACGCCGCCATCCAGGCCGATTGGGACAAAGTTATCGGGCGCTACGAATCATCGCTCGGCCTGGCGTCGCAAACTGACGAGCCTTCGTTGGCCACGCACTTGTCCGCCTCGCTCGATGCAAGCGGGCCTGAGCCTTATGCGCTTGAGCATCAGGTCCCAAGGGCACGTGCCCGCACGGACGAGTTGCGCGCGATCCATCAACTGTTGCCTGACATCGTTTACGGCGATGCGATCTCGAACCAGGCCCGCACCATCCGGAATCACCTGCGGCAACACGGCTACGAGTCGGAGATTTTCGTCAAGCGGCGCGACGCGCGGATAGCGGCGGAGGCATTGCTGTGGGACGAGGAACAGCCCGCGCCAACCGATGGTCTGCTGTATCATCACTCCATTGGATCCGAGTTGACCGCGTTCGCCGTCGCGCATCGCGGCCCGAAATGTCTGGTCTACCACAACATCACCCCGGCTGAGTTCTTCACACCTTATCGCCCTGGCTTCGCGTGGATGTTAGAGGCTGGCCGCGCATATCTGCCGCGACTCGCGCCACACTTCCCGCTCTCGGTTGGCGTCTCGGCTTACAACGCGGCGGAGCTTACCGCCTGCGGCTTTCGCGCGCCGGGCGTGCTCCCGATCATCGTTGACCCGGACAAGTGGAACATCGCGCCCGACGACAAACTGATGGCTAGCTTGCAAGATGGGCGAACCAATCTGCTCTTCGTGGGCCGCGTTGCGCCGAACAAGCAGCAGGACCGATTAATCGAAGCGTTCGGGCAATACCGCCAACTCGATCCGAACTCTCGTCTGATCATCGCGGGCGAGGGCCGAGCCTCCGATCCGTATTTTAGTTATGTGCGTGCAACGAGCGAGGCGCTCAAACTGTCGGCGCACGTCGAGGTTACGGGGCAGATTGATGATGCGGCGCTGCTGGCTTACTACCGCACTGCGCACCTATACTGGTCGCCGAGCGCGCACGAGGGATTTGGGGCGCCGCTCATCGAGGCGATGTGGTTCGATGTGCCGGTGCTGGCGCTAAGAGCATCCGCTGTGCCCGAAACGCTGGGCGAAGCGGGCGTGTTGTTTGACCTTAATGAAGAACCAGCCGCGGTGGCGGCGCGCGCTTATCAACTCACCCACGATGCGGACTTGCGCGAAGCCGTAATCGCAAGACAACACACGCGACGAGTCGACTTCACGCCCAGTGTCGTATGGTCGAGTCTCGTTGAACTGATTGAGCAACTGACAACTGCACCTGAGTTAAGCGCCGGCGTGCAGTCCTGAAGCGGAAAGGTCCGAAGCGTTTTGAGTCTCACGACACAGAGCACGAGCGAAGCCTTCCAAGTAGGCGCGCGCGGGAGCACGCGAGTCGCGTCTGACGAGCGTCAGCGCGCGCGCCCACGGCTCGCCGTCGTAATGCCCTGCTATAACGAGGAACTGGTCGTCGGGCAAACGTTGGCACGCCTCGCCGCGTTGCTCCGCGGCCTTAGTGTGGCCGGGCAGATCGACGCGGCCAGCTTCGTCTATGCGGTGGATGACGGCAGCCACGACGCAACCTGGGCCATCGTCGAGGCGCTACATGCGCAGGACGCGACGGTCAAGGGCCTGAAGCTGGCCCGCAATGTGGGCACGCAGAACGCGCTCCTGGCCGGATTGCTCACCGTCAAAGATCGCGTCGATTGCGTCGTCATGATCGACGCAGACTTGCAGCAGGACGAGCAGGTCATCGAAATCTTTCTGGCCAAGTACCGGCAGGGTGCGCAGATCGTCTACGGCGTGCGTCGCAGACACGGCTCGGACTCAATAGTGAGGCGCGTGACTTCCTGGTTCTTTTACAACCTGATGACCTTGATGGGGGCCGGCATCATCAAGCACCATTCGGAGTACCGGCTGGTATCGCGCAAGGCGCTGGACGCCATTGCCGAGTACCGCGAGTACAATCTGTTCCTGCGCGGCATCTTTGTCGACATTGGATACCGCTCGGAAGTGGTGCCCTTCGACGTTCGGCGGCGCGAGGCAGGCAGATCCAAGCACAGCTTGAGGAAACTCGGCGCGCTTGCGCTCGACGGGATCACCTCATTCAGCGTCGTGCCACTTCGGTTGGTCACGTGCGCGGGGGCGCTGATCTTCCTCTTCAGTTGCGCGATGACCCTCTTCTACTTATACGAAAAATTAGTAGGTCACACGCCGCCGGGCTGGGCTGGCACGGTCATTCCGATCTACTTTCTCGGCGGCGTGCAGATCGTGTTCCTCGGCCTCGTTGGCGAGTACATCGGCAAGATTTACAAAGAAGTGAAGGCGCGCCCGCGCTACATAAAGGACTTTGAGCTGTTTTGATCCTCGACCCTCTTTCCTTGTGTCCCGGACTTCCTCAGCACCGCTGTCATTGAGCCGGAATTGACGTAGACCGGTACGTCTTTCAGGCCAAGACTACGAACGGTTTGCAGCATCGCGCGTCCTGCGAGCCGGCTTAACGTCTTCACCCGCTCGGCTAAGAACTCGAGCGTGCAGTACTGCCCCGCCGATCTGATCAATTCCACGTCGAAGAGCGGCGCGACCATGTGGCGCAGTGTTTCAGGCGTGTAGTAGTAGACGTGTTCGGGAAGCTTGTATGACACCCAGTTGCGGCGCGAAACGCGGGCGAGCAGGCTACGATGGTTCGGCGTCGTGATTGTGACAATGCCGTCGTCCCGCGTGATCGCGTGGAGTGTGCGTAGAAATTCGTGCGGATGATAGACGTGCTCAAAGAGATCGAACATCGTGACCACGTCGAAAAATTCGTCGCCAAAGAGGCCGGGCAGAAGCAGGCTGCATTGCACGCGGTCGGGGAAACGCTCCGCGCAGCGCTCGACCGCATAGCGTGATAGGTCGAGGCCGTACACGTCGAACCCCGCCCGCGCTGCTACGTTGAGGAAGTAGCCGAGGCTACAACCGATGTCGAGCAGCCGACCCGCCGGCTTGAAGCGGCGAATCAATTTCAAGCGGCGAGCGAAAGTTTTTTCGTAAAGGCGCGCGTCCATTTCATAGCTGTCATAGCCCGTCGCGTGATCGCCGGAGAAGTATTCGTGCTCGTAGACCTCCGCGAGCTGCGCTTCGACGAGGCGCGGGTTCAAGCGCACCAGACCGCATAGCGCGCAACGGCAAATGCCGAAAACCCCGAACTCGTGCAACTGCTCGCCGGCCCCCGCCGCACAGCCGTTCGGACACTCGGCTGGTTCGAGTTCAGTTTGCAGCGGCGCTGACGCCGTCGATGCTGGAGCCGTGATTTCGCAGCGCATTCTGCGTCAGAGTATAATCGCGGCGCGCTGCTTAAGTCCCGCGCCGGTCGCCGCAAAATGAATCAAGCTTGCCTCATCTGCCGGAGGACGGACGTCGCCCCGCTCTATGAGGGTCTGCTCCGCTGCCGCAACTGCCAATACATCTTCGCCGATCTGAATCTGAACGACGACGACTTTGCCCGGCTCTACGATCACAGCCTTTTCAAAGAGGGTGAGTTCTTCGATTACGCAGCCGACCGCAAATACCTCACGAGGAACTTTCGCCTGCGCTGCAAAGTGCTGCGCCGTTATCTTGATCCTGAGCGTCATCAGCGCCTGCTCGAGATCGGCAGTGCCTACGGGTTTTTCCTCGACGTCGTGCGCGCGGAATTTCGCGAAGTGCTCGGCATCGATCTAACCGACGAGGGCGTGTGCTACAGCCGCGAGCAGTTAAAGCTCCCGGCCGTGTCTGGCGACTTCCTCAAACACAATTTCGGCGGCGCGAAGTTCGACGTGGTCTGCATGTGGGACACCATCGAGCACCTCGGCCGGCCCGACCTCTACGTCGCGCGGATTTGCGAACTGACCGAGCCGGGAGCGCTGCTGGCGCTGACAACCGGCGACATCGGCAGCCTCGTGGCACGCTTAAGGGGCAAGCGCTGGCGCATGATCATTCCGCCCGTTCACGCGCACTACTTTTCGCGCGCGACCATCGCCCGTCTGCTCGACACTTATGGCTTCGATGTTATCTATGATCGCTACGGCGGCTTCTATCGCAGCGTGAGCAACGTCGCCTACATCATCCTAGCGCTGCGGCACAAACGGCCAGGGTTGTTCCGCCGGCTGGAACGACTCGGCGTCCTCAACTGGGGCTTCTATCTCAACGTCTATGACATCATGTACGTGATCGCGCGCAAGCGTTAAGTTAAGACGCGACCCGTCCGCAAGCACAATGGCAAGCAGCGCACGCGCATTTTATTACACACCGGCCAGCAGAGAGTCCGCCCGGCACGCTGCACTCGTCGTGCTCGGCTATACGCTGTTCTTTACGCTTTTCTTTGCGCCCGTTCTCTTCTCGGGGCGTTTGCTTGCGCCCGCGGATGGTATCAGCTACTTCCTACCGAGCTATTACGCGCGCACGCCCTTCTGGGACCCAACCGTCTGGGGCGGCTTTCCCGCCGTCGCTGACGCGCCGCGCATGTTCTGGTATCCACCCGCGCTACTCTTCAGTCTGCTGCCGCACACGTGGCATCTGTTCCTCATCTCCGGATACGTCCTCGCCGGCAGCTTCACCTACGGCTACGTCTTCAGTCTGACCCGCGCACGTCTGAGCGCGATGGTGAGCGGACTTACTTACGGTCTGTGCGGCTTCATGATCGCGCACCTGGGGCACGTGGCTATGGTGCACACGATCGCGTGGTTGCCACTGATTGTTTGGTCTTTTACCCAACTTGGCGCGCGTCCCCGGATCAGGCGCTCTTGGTTTGTTGTTGCGAGTGTCGCTATCGCCTGCGCCGCGCTCGCCGGCCACCCGCAGATGTTTGTTTACACAATCCTTCTGAGCACGGCGTATGGACTCGTGATGGGTTGGCGAGCAGCTGTAGGTCGACTGCGTTACTACGTTGTCTCAGCGCTCGCGCTGCTCCTTGGAACGGGACTGGCTGCGGTTCAGCTCATCCCGACGGCGGAACTTACCACCCTTAGCTTGCGTGCGGCTCTCACTTTCTCCGACTTCGTTGCCTACAGGCTGCCGATTCGGCAACTCCCGATGTTGTTCTTCCCATTTGTGTATGGCGGCACGCCCGCTTCGTTCTATAACATTCCATATTTTGGAGCGTGGCCCTCGAGCGCGGATGGGTGGGGCGCAAGTGAACTGACTGGGTATGCGGGATTGCTGCCACTCGTCCTCGCGGCAATTGCCTGCGTGGTTGGCAAACCACGCCGCGTGGTTTTGTTTTGCGCCGGCGCTGCCTTGTTTGCCGTCCTGCTCGCCGTGGGCGATGCGACGCCGCTTGCGAAGCTGACTTATTACCTGCCGGTCGTTAACAAGTTTCGCGCGCCGGCGCGACACCTTTTTGCTGTAGCCTTCGCCGTGAGCGTGCTTGCGGGCCTGGGCATCAATGCGATCCAGCGACAACTGGCATCGGTCCGATTACTTCAACGTGTGCTTGTTGGCGCAGCCCTCGTGCTCACTTGCTGTCTGCTCGCGCTGAAACTCTTTGCCAGCAAGATCAGCGAGTGGGCGCAGCCGGTTATTGGTCACATGATTTCGCTCAACCCATTAACAAACCCGACGCTCGCAGTTCCGTTACTGATCTTTCTCGCGTCGACAGGCGCGCTGCTCTACTGGCACAGGCGCCCGGCTGCGCGCCCGCGGATGGCGCTGCTGTTGGTAGTGCTCCTTCTCGATCTGGCGAGCTTCGGTTGGTTCTATGAATGGCGCTATCGTTCGCCTTACGCGGCCTATCTGTCCGCACCCACCGCGGCCGGCAACTATCGCGCGGAGCTCAATGCGAACGGGCAGCGCCTGCTCCCCATTCGTGGCGGCACGGGGCGCGTGAGCGAGCTGCCGCCTAACCTGTCGAAGCTCTGGGGCATCACGAGCGCGAGCGGCTACGGCCCGCTCATCATTGCGCGCACAAGTCGCCTGTTGACGATGCCGCCCCACGGCAGCGTCGATGAGTCGTGGCGTGATCCGGCTAATCAGGGTCTCGATCTAATGGCCGTGCGCTACGTCCTCGTCCCGCCGGCAGCGATCGAGCCGCCTACGACGACTGATGAGCGCGGCCTCCTTTGGTCAACTGCCGAATTCAACTACACCATCGGGCCGGGCTGCGCCGTTCAGACGCCCGCGACCGCGCAGATCGATCCACCGCAAGCTACGCGCGCGACTCGACTCGGTCTCGTCGGCGCCCTCACCTGCGCCGTAGCCCTGCCGGACGGCAGCGAGTTCGCGGAAGCGACGACGACTGACACGGCCGGCAAGACACACACCTATCCCCTGCGCGCCGGCCGCGACTCGAGCGAGTGGGCTTACGACTGCGCGGACGTGCGGCCCGCGATGCAGCACGCGCGCGCAACAATCTTCCAAAGTTATCCGGCGCAGCGTGGTCCAATTGCCTGCCAGGGGCATTTTTATGTGACGTTCGTGCCCCTCGCGGGATTGCAGGAGATCAAAAGCATCACTTTGCGCTGGACGACGCCCCCCGGCTCGTTCGCGCTCAAGAAGCTTACGGCGATTGACGACGAAGCGCGCGTCTCGACGCCCATCAACCCAGCCGCCGGTTCGCTTCGGGACACATCACGCTGGCGCTATGTCGATGAGATCAACGCAGGCAACAGCGGTTATGGGGCTGAGGTGAAAACCGAAGACGTGGGCACAGCTCGCGTCTATGAAAATCTGCGCGCGCGCCCGCGCGTGTGGCTCGTACCTGAAGTGTTGCGCTTGAACGCCGATGAAGCGTTCGCGGCCGTGCGCTCGTCGCGTCTGCCCGACGGGCGCGCGTTCGACCCGGCGCGCGTTGCGCTCATCGAAGAAGATGCGCCGTTCACGCCACAACAGACAACTGCAACCGCAGCCGCGCGCGTGCGTCTGTTGACCGACAACACGATGGAGGTCGAGACGGACGCGCCTGCACCCGCGTTCCTCATCACGAGCGACATTTATTATCCCGGTTGGAGCGCGCGCGTGGACGGCGCCCCCGCGCACATCTATCAAACGGACTTCGCCCTCCGCGGCGTCGCCTTGCCGGCGGGCGCGCACGTGGTCCGCTTCGAGTTTCGACCTCGGAGTTTTTATTACGGCGCGGGCTTGAGTGGACTTTCGCTGCTGCTGCTTTGTGGCTGCACGATGTGGCTGCGGCGGCGAAGTCAGGCATAGGCTGGGGGTTTGTTGCCAACTATTCCTGGACTGCCCGTTGCACTTGCGACAGATCCGACGGACGGCGTCTGCCATAAACGAACAGCGCGCCCAACAGCAGCAACGTACAGATAGAGATGATCGCACCGGTACGCGCGGCCGGCGCGGTGTAATGCATCTCCACGCGGTGCTGGCCCGCGGGCAACGAAATGCCGCGCAGCAGGTAGTCGGAAACGTAGATCTGGGCGGGCTGCCCATCAACCGACGCCACCCAACCGGGATAGAAGATTTCACTTACCATCAGCACCGTCGCCGTCGGCGCGCTCGTTTCGATCTGTAAACGATTTGCCTCATAACGCGTGATGCGCGCGCTGCTGTTTGGCGCTAGTACTCCACCCGGCAGTTGTGGCAACTCTTCGGGCCGCACTTCAAGTAAGGCGGTGCGACGCGGATCGAATTCGTGCGCGCTCTCGCCGTTGATGCGCCGCAATGCCTCTTCACCATCCACCGCTTCCGCCTCGGCGACGAGCCACGCGCGCGTTAGGGCGCGCAGGTTGCGCAGGACGAGCACGCCCTCCATCTCCGTCGCAACCTGCCAGCGCGCGGGGTCGAGCGTGGTTGCGTCCGGCGCGTTCGCGAGCGGCGTCGAGCGCCCTGCATGCGCGTCATAAACGGTCGCTTCCCAGAGCGCGATTGACGCGGGCGGCGTGACATGATCGATCTCGATGCGGCTGACCGACGTGCGCGCGCCGAGTGACAGACGCGTCCAGTAGCGCTCGGCGGTGAAACTGCCCGCCGCATCGCCCGGCATGCTATCGAAGACGGGCGCGCGCTGGTGTTGCATCGCGGCCCGCACGTCCGCACGTTCATGCGCCCACTCAGCCGTGTCCACGCCCGCGCGCAAGCTCAACTCGACGATGCGCCCGTCGGTTGTCCAGACGCGCAGGCGCGCGACTGTCGTGCCCTGCTTGATGGCGACGGAATTGGCGAGTGAGGTAACGAGCGCCAGCGTATCACCTGCGCCGTTCGCGCCACGCAAGGTGACGACCTTGTCCGGCTCAACCGTCAGCCCCAGATCGGCGGCGGCGAAACTTATGCCATCGCGCGCGAGCAGACGGGTCTCAGGCATGACGGCAAGATCGGGCCAGGTTACGACGTAACCCGCATTGAGCAGATCGAGCACCTGCGAGCGCGGCTCGAACAGCGCGCGGGTGGCGGCGAAGCCCGGGCGCGGACTGACGCTGTCGAACTCGACGTTGCCAAGCGCGCGGCTGTAGCGCTCGAAGAACAGCGGCTCGTAGCCCGCGACGTTGTGCAGGCCGAAGGGGGCGGTGCGGTCGAGCGCGTCGAAGCGCGGCTCGCGCGCCGTTTCCTCTACCGCCCCGTTGGCGCGCACATAAACGCGGTGCTCTGCGGGTGGGAACTGTTGCAGCCAGCGCGTCGTGCGCCCGGGCGTCGTGAAGCGGGCCGCAGGTTTCGCCGTGCCCGCCCACCACTGATTGATGAGGATGAACGGCTCGACGAAGCAGACGAGCATGAGCGCGCACGTCGCCACCCGCGCCCCCCACGCCGCGGGCGCGAGCGCGCGCCAGCCATAGCCGACGACGAGGGCCGTGCTCAGCGTAAACCACATTTTCCAACTGAGATAACTCGTCTCAGTGCCGCCGTGCTTGACGGCGCGCCACCAGAACAAACCGAGCGCCACACTGACGAGCAGCAGCAGCAGACCGGGTAGAACTTTCAGACCGAAACTTTTGCCGGCGCGTTCGTCCCTGTGTCGGGCATGGGCCCGGGCGCGCGCACTGAGCGCGTCCCAGCCGTAAGCTGCGAGGACGCTGACGGCGAACGTCCACTCGCAGGCGTAGCGTGAGGGGCGGCGAAAGAGATTGAAGACGGGCACGCGATAGAGCAGTTGGTAGAGCGGCGTGCGCCCGCCGAGCAGCAGGACTAAAGCTCCGAGCGCGACCGCGCACCAGAAGAAGACGCGCGGGTCGCGGCGCTCGCGCCGGCGCGCGGCGCACACGACAGCCAAGGCGGCCATGATGAAGACGAGCGGCGCTTGATAGGTCGTGACTTCGAGGTAGTGATAAAGCGGCGCAACGAACGAGCGCAGCGCCTCGGTCGGCGTGAAGCCTCCCGCGCTGAAGCTGTCGTAGCTAAGCGTGCTGCGTATGCTGCGTCCGGCCGCGCGCAGGGTCTCCAGAATTTGCCATGCGGCTACGCCGCAGGCCAGGGCCATCGCGCCTACCACGATGACCAGCGGTCGCCAGCGTACCCACTTGAAGATGTCGCGCCCACGCTCGTTTCCATCAACGCTCGCACCTTCGGTTGTCTCTTCGGGCGTGCTTACTTCTGCGGGCGCAGACGCGACGCCGAGCGCGAAGAAGAGCGCGTAGGCGATGGCGAGCAAGCCCACCTGCATGAAACTCTGGCCGTGGCCCGTAAGGACGGAGAGCGCATAGATCAAAGTCGCGCTGATGAGGCAGGGGATGAAGGACGCTCGCCGCGCCCGTTCGAGCACGACGAGCATGAGCGGCAGCCACATGAGCGCGTTGGTGGGCACGCCGTTCATGCCGTAGCTGTTCGTCATCAGCCCACCGTAGCCAAACGACAAGGCGGCGAGCAGCGCGGCCATGCTGGTGCGCCCCAGCGTGCGCGCGTAGGCGTAGGTGAAGGCGGGCGCGAGCAGAAACGGCGCGAGCACGTAGACCTCTTCCGCCCAGTGGCCAGGCAGAAAAAGGTGTGCCCACGTGAGCGGGTAGCCGAGGCCGAGCGCCGCCATCGCGAGCAGTGGGTAGCCCGACATGACGTGCGGCGTCCAAAGCGGCAGTTGCCCGTGTAGGATCATCGTCCATGCGACCGTGCGCAGCGGGTAGGTGTAGAAAAACACGTCGCCGCCGATCAGAAACTGCCCGCGCCAGATAAAGCGGCCGAAGCATGCGGCGCAGAACAGCACGACGACACCGAGCGCCGCCGCATCTGCGCGCCGCCGCGTACATAAATTTGCCAAACGCGCTTTAAGCATCCGGCCTACGCTCTCGGCGCACGAGTATGAACAGCCCGCCGAGGAGCGCGAGCGTCAGTGCGGAGATGAACGCGCCGTTGCGCGCGCCCGGCGCGACGTAACGCATCTCGACGCGATGCCGGCCCGAACGCAAGCTCACGCCGCGCAGTAAATAATCCGTTAAGTTGATTCGCACGGGTTGCCCGTCCACGGTCGCTTCCCAGCCGGGATAGAAAATCTCGCTCACGACCAGCACGGTCGGCGTCGGCGCGGCAGTCTCAATCACCAGACGGCTCGGCTCATACGTGACGATCCGCGCGCCGCTCTCGGCCACGACCGCGCCGCCAGGCAATTGCGGAAGCTCATCCGCGCGCATTTCGAGCAGCGCCGTGCGGCGCGGATCAAAGTTAGTTGCGTCCTCGCCGCGGATGCGCCGCAGTGCCTCTTCGCCGTCGACGGCTTCGGCTTCGGCGACGAGCCAGGCGCGCGGCAGGGCCCGTGCGTTGCTGAGAATCTGCACCTGATTCTGTTCATAGACGGTCTGCCACGAGTCCGCGCGCATGTCCACCGCCAGCGGCGTCGAGCGCGCGTTGACGGTGTCAACCAATGAAGCCCTCCAGACAGACAGCGTCGCGCCGCGCGAGACGTTCACGATCTCGATTCGATTAACGTGTAGTGGCGCGCCGAACGGGACGCGCGCCCAGTAGCGGTTCGCGGGATAACTGTTCGCCGCATCGCCCGCGCGACTGTCGAAGATGGGCGCGAGCTTGTGGGTGATAATGGCGCGCACGTCCGCGCGCTCGTGCGCCCACTCGGCTGTGTCAAGGCCCGCGCGCAAGCTTAGCTCGACCGTGTGTCCGTC
>Ga0099828_10001966_pt1 | contig 14037 bp, 14 predicted proteins | sample CZO8metaG_2_FD_79338 | JGI IMG/M metagenome (GOLD analysis project Ga0099828, IMG submission 79338) | Vadose zone soil microbial communities from the Eel River Critical Zone Observatory, Northern California, USA - CZOApr15con2H1.8 metaG | ecosystem: Environmental > Terrestrial > Soil > Vadose...
CGTGCTGGGGGAGGACATCGCGGAACACGGCGGCGCGTTCCAGGTGACCGCCGGTCTGCTCGACAAGTTCGGCCCCACGCGGATCCGCCAGACGCCGATCAGTGAGCTGGGCATCGTCGGCGCCGCCGTCGGGGCCGCGCTCACCGGCCTGCGGCCGATCGTCGAGCTCATGTACGTCGACTTCTCCGGTCTCGCGATGGACCAGCTCGTGAACCAGGCCGCGCAGAACCGCTTCATGTTCGGCGGGCAGGCGCGCGTCCCGATGGTCATGCGCACGCAGGGCGGCTCCGGGCGCGGGAACGCGGCTCAACACTCGAAGTCGCTCGAGGCGTGGTTCGCGCACGTCGCCGGGCTCAAGGTGGTGATGCCTTCCACGCCGGCCGACGCCAAGGGGCTCCTCACCGCGTCGATCCGCGACGACGACCCGGTGATCTTCCTCGAGCACAAGCTGCTCTATCGCACGAAGGGCCAAGTCCCGACAGGGGAGCACGTCGTCCCGCTGGGCAAGGCCGACGTCAAGCGTGCCGGCACGGACCTCACGATCGTCACGTGGTCGCGCGAGGTGCTGTTCTCGCTCGAGGCCGCGGAGAAGCTCGCGGCGGATGGCGTCGAGGCCGAAGTCATCGACCTCCGGAGCCTCGTGCCGCTCGACAGGGAGGCCGTCCTCGCATCGGTGCGCAAGACGCACCGCCTGCTCGTTGTCCACGAAGCCATCAAGCGCGGCGGGTACGGTGGCGAGATCGCCTCGATCGTGGCGGAGGAGGCCTTCGACGATCTCGACGCGCCGCCGCGCCGTCTCGCCGGGCTCGAGACGCCGATCCCGTACGCGCAGCACCTCGAGAAGACCGTCGTCCCGCAGGTGGACGACATCGTCCGCGTCGCCAAAGAGCTCGTCGCGTGACCTGGGGGCCGGTCGCCGCGTGAGCGTCACCAAGGTCATCCTCCCGAAGCTCGGCCTGACGATGGACGAGGGCCGGCTCATCGCATGGCATAAGAAGGAGGGGGACCGTGTCGAGAAAGGCGAGGTCCTCTTCGAGGTCGAGACCGATAAAGCCAATATGGAGATCGAGGCGCCGGTCTCGGGCATCGTCCGTCGGATCCTGTTGAGAGCTGACGCCACGGCGCCGGTCACGACGCTCATCGCGCTCATCGCCGACACCGCCGACGAGCCGCTGCCGGCTGTCGCGGAGGTCGCCGCGCCCGTCGCCGCGACTGCGGCGCCGGTCGCCGCGTCGGTGCCCACGTCGGCGGCGCCATCTGCTGACGGCGACCGCGTCCGGTCGTCGCCGGCGGCGCGCAAGCGCGCCCAGGAGCTCGGGATCGATATGAACGCCGTGCGCGGCACCGGGCCCGGTGGCCGCATCAACATCGAGGACGTCGAGGCCGCGGCCGCCGCTCCGGCAGCGCGCCTCGCCGCCTCGGCGGGCAACGGGACGCCGGAGAGGCGCGAGCCGCTCACGCGCATGCGGCGCGCGGTGGCCGAGGCGATGACGCGCAGCGTCCGCGACGCGCCGCAGTTCTCGATCTCGCGCGACGTTGACATGACCGCGGCCGACGCGAAGCGCACGGCGGCCGGCGTGTCGTACACCGACGTCATCGTGTCGGCGGCGGCGACCGCGCTCCGCGCGCACCCGCGCCTGCGCTCGCGGTTCGACGGCGACGCCGTCGTCGTGGTCTCGGAGAAGATCGACGTCGGTCTGGCGGTGGCGCTGGATGCGGGCCTTATCGTCCCCGTGCTGCGCGACGCCGACCGCAAGGATCTCGCAGCGCTCAAGACCGAGCGTGAGGCGCTCGAGGCCGCCGTGCGCTCGGGTCACGCTCGCGCCGACGCGTTCGGCGGCGCCGCCATCACCGTGTCGAACCTCGGGACGCTCGGCGTCGATCGCTTCACCGCGATCGTGAATCCGCCCGAGGCCTCGATCCTTGCGGTCGGTCGCGTCGCGGACCGCGTCGTCGCCGTTAGCGGCGCGCCCGCGGTGCGGCCGATGGTCTCGCTCACGCTCACGGTCGACCACCGCGTCGCGGACGGTGCCGATGCCGCGCGCTACCTGAGCGACGTCGCGAAGGCGCTGGAGTCCTGATGGCCACTGTTGAAGCGTCCGCTGACCGCGTTCGTCTTGCGGCAGGCCACTGGAAGCCGCGCTTCGTCGCGAACGGGATCGATGCGAACGACTTCGATCGCGTCCTTGCTGCGACCGGCGAGTGGCGAGAGTGGGCGCCGGCCTGGAAGCGGGTGGGCGACGAGCATCTCGCGCTGGCCGACGCGGCCGAGCGCGCCGGCCGGACGGTGAGTGCGACCGACGCCTATCAGCGCGCGGCGTGGTGCTACCACCTCGGGAAGTTCCTCTGGTTCGAAGATCGCGCACTGCATGACGAGCTGCGCGAGCGGACCGTCGCGACGTACGCCAGGGCGGTCGGCCGCATCGATCCGCCGGGCGAGCGCATCGAGGCACCGTTCGAGACCGCGGTGATCCCGGGAATCCTGCGCAAGCCGCGTGGCGTGGCGAAGCCGCCGCTCGTCCTCGTGGTCCCTGGCCTGGACTCAGTGAAGGAGGAGCTCTTCGCGATCGAGAACGAGTTCCTGCGCCGCGGCATGGCCACGCTGACGATCGACGGCCCGGGTCAGGGTGAGAACGCGCCGCGCTTCCCGATCCGGGCGGACTGGTCGACGGTCATCACGCCGCTGCTTGACCATCTCGCCTCGCGCGACCGCGGCGTCGATCTCTCGCGCGTCGGCCTGATGGGCATCAGCATGGGCGGCATCTACGGCCCGCGCGCCGCGGTGAAGGAGAAGCGCCTGCGCGCGCTCGTCGCGCTTGCCGGCCCATACGACCTCTCCGAGTGCTGGGCCGCGCTCAACCCGCTCACGCGCGGCGGCTACGTCTTCTACACGAAGTCGCGGGACGAGGACGAGGCCTTCGAGAAGTCGAAGAGCCTCACCCTGCGGGGCGTCCTGAAGGACGTGACCTGCCCGATGCTCGTGATCCACGGCGGCAAGGACCGCCTCTTCCCGCCCGAGCAGGCCGAGCGCATCGTGCGCGAGGCGCCGAACGCGACGCTCCTCCTCTATCCCGAGGGCAACCACGTCTGCAACAACATCCCGTACAAGTACCGGCCTGCGATGGCCGACTGGATGCGCGAGCGACTGGCGTGAAGTCCACGCTCCGCGTGAATGGGAAGACCCGCGAGATCGACGTCCCGCGCCGCACGACGCTGCTCAGCGCGCTGCGGGACGACCTCGGCCTCACCGGGACGCGGTACGGCTGTGGCGCGGCGCAGTGCGGCGCGTGCTACGTGCTGGTCAACGGGCGCGCGGTCGCGTCCTGCGTCATGACCGTCGATCAGGTCGCCGACGCGGAGATCACGACGATCGAGGGCCTCGCGAAGGACGGCGTGCTGTCGCCGCTGCAGCGGGCGTTCATCGACAAGGACGCGATGCAGTGCGGCTACTGCACCAGCGGCATGCTGATCTCCGCCACCGCGCTCCTCGCGGCAGATCCGCATCCGTCGGATGACGCCATCCGCGACGCGCTCGCCGGGCACCTCTGCCGCTGCGGGGTGTACGTCCGCGTGATCGACGCGGTGAAGGCCGCGGCGCGGTGAGCGGCTGGGGGGACCGCCCGTCCGAGCGCGTCGAGCAGCGCATCCGCGTCGAGCCCGACGGGACCGTGGTCGCGCTCTCGGGGAAGATCGAGTTCGGCCAGGGCATCCGTACGGCGTTCGCGCAGCTCGTGGCCGACGAGATGGATGTCCCGATCGAGCGCGTGCGCGTCGTCCTCGGCGACACCGACCAGGTGCCGTGGGACATGGGGACGTTCGGCAGCCGGTCGGTGGCGCAGGAGGCGCCGGCGCTGCGCCGCGCCGCGGCGTTCGCACGCGAGCTGCTGGCGCGCGGAGCCAAGGTCGAGGGCGCGGTGCCGAACGGCGTTCGGCTCCGTCCGGATGCGCAGCGCAGGTACGTCGGCAAGCCGATGCCGCGCCTCGAGGCGCGCGACATCGTCACCGGCGCCGCGACGTACGTCGCCGACGTCCGGCTCCCGAAGATGGCGCACGGTGCCATCGTGCGACCGCCGTCGCGCGGTGCGAAGGTGAAGAGCGTCGACGACAAGGCCGCGCGCGCCATGCCGGGTGTGATCGCCGTCGTCCGGCAGGGCGACGTCGTCGGCGTGGTCGCCGACCGCGAAGAGCAAGCGCGAGCCGCGGCGGATGCGATCGAGATAGCGTGGACCCCGGTCCCGCTCGGTCAGGGCGAGGCGCTCGAGATCCTGATGCGCGACGACACCGGCGTCGAGGATGCGCTCGCGAAGGGGAAGGTCCGGCTCGAGGCCGCGTACACGTTGCCTCCGATCTCGAACGCGCCCATCGGACCGAGCGCCGCTGTGGCCGACGTGCGCGCGGACGATGCGACGATCTACGCCGGCACGCAGCGTCCGTTCGGCCTGCGCGAGCAGATCGCCGGGATGCTCGGGCTCGAGGAGAAGCGGGTCCGCGTCCTGCCGCAGATGCCCAGCGGCACGTACGGGCGCAACTCGTCGGGCGATGCGTCGGTCGAGGCGGCGATCCTCTCGAAGCACGCGCGACGCCCGGTGCACCTGCAGTGGACACGAGCCGAGGAGTTCGCGTTCTCGCCGAACCGTCCGGCGGCGTACCTCGAGATCGCAGCCTCGCTCGACGAGAAGGGCGACATCTCCGCGTGGAAGTACGACGAGCACACCAACGTGCACACCGGCGCCGGACTCGACCCGAGCATCGCGCCGATGACCTCGGGGCGCAATGCGATCCCGCACTACCGGCTCGGCAAGGCGCGCGTCACGCTGCACGTCGAGCCGACGCCGCTGCGCACGGCGTCGTTCCGCTCGCTCGCCGCGGCCGAGAACATCTTCGCGATCGAGTCGTTCATGGACGAGCTGGCGCACGCCTCGGGCCAGGACCCGCTCGCGTTCCGCCTCGCGCACGTCGAGGACGACCGGCTGCGCCGTGTGTACGAGCGCGTCGCGGAGCGCAGCAACTGGGGCCGCCCGCGTGTGGCGCGGCGCGGAGTCGGGATCGCCGGGACGATCTATCACGGCACGTATATCGCCGAGGTCGCGGAGGTCGAGGTAGAAGCAAGTGGCCGCGTTCACCTGATCGGTGTTTGGGCCGCGGTCGACCCGGGGCCGACGCTCAACCCCGACGGCGTGCGCAATCAGATCGAGGGTGGCATCCAGCAGTCCGCGTCTTGGACGCTGCTCGAGGAGCTGCGACACCGCGACGGCCGCGTCGCGAACACCGGCTGGGACACGTATCCCATCGCGACGTTCCGCGACGCGCCGCGGTCGATCGACGTGGTCGTCATGGGCGACCCGACGAAACCCGCGACCGGCGTGGGCGAGCCCGGGGCGGTCGCGATCTCCGGAGCGATCGGCAACGCGGTGTTTGCCGCGACCGGCGTCCGCGTGCGCACCCTGCCGATCACGCGCGAGCGCGCCCGCGGCGAGAAGAGTGCCGGCTAGCCCAGGCGTTCCCGGAGCGCCGCGCCGACCTCGACGAAGGCGCGCCGCGCTGTCGCGACGACCGCGGACCAGCTCATGAAGCTGTGGACCATGCCGGGGTATTCGAGAGTCGCGACGGCTACGCCGTCCCCGCGAAGACGATGGGCGTAGGCCCTGCCCTCGTCGCGCAGTGGATCGCACTCCGCAGCCACGAGGATGGCCGGCGGCAGCCCGCGCAGGTCCTTCGCACCGAGCGGTGAGGCGTACGGCTCGTCACGGCGCGCGACGTCCGGCGCGTAATGGCCCCAGAACCACTGCATCGCTGCGCGCGTCAGGCCCCGTCCGGTCGCGTTCTCGCGATACGAGGCCGTCTCGAAGTCGTGGTCCATAACCGGGACGTGCAGCAGCTGCAGCGCGATGCGCGGGCCCGTGCGCTCCCGCGCCATCAGAGAAGCGACCGCCGCGAGGTTGCCGCCGGCGCTCGAGCCGCCCACCGCGAGCCGACCGGGATCGACGCCGAGCTCGGACGCGTGCTCCGCAGCCCACCGCGTGGCCGCATAGGCGTCATCGGCCGCGTGCGGGTACTCGTGCTCGGGTGCGAGGCAGTAGTCGACGGAGAGGACGGCACACCCCGACGCATTCGCGAGCGCGCGACAGTAGTTGTCCGACGTCTTCACACTGCCCACGACCCAACCGCCGCCGTGGAAGTACACGAGCAGCGGGAGTGTCCCGGCGGACGGGCGGTAGAGCCGCGCGGGGATGTGGCCGGCATTTACGTCCCGGGTCTCGGCCACGTCTTCGAACGCCACGATCGCGTCGACCGGGGCGCTTCCGCCGCGTATCCGCGCGTCCGCGACGCTGAGCGTCTCGATGCCGCGCGGATCCTTCGCCACGGCGTCCGCGAGAAGTCGGGCGATCTGCGGATCGACCGTCATGAGCGCTCTGCGCCCTTTCCACGGACGACGCGCCCGGGGCGCGCGTCAGTGTGCTCGCCGTCGAACAGCACGGGCGTGCCGTTGACCAGCACGTGCCGCATGCCGGTCGCGTACTGGTGGGGCTGTTCGTACGTCGCGTGGTCCCGGATGGTCGCGGGATCGAAGGCCACGACGTCGGCGAATTGACCGGCGGCGAGCGAGCCCCGGCCTGCGAGGCTCAGGTTCGTCGCCGGGATCGAGGTCATCTTGCGGACCGCGTCCTCGAGCGTGAGCGCGTGCAGGTCGCGCACGAAATGCCCGAGCACGCGTGCGAACGTCCCGTAGGTGCGCGGGTGCGGCTGCGACTTCAGGAAGACGCCTTCCGGCGCGATCGATCCCGCGTCCGATCCGAAGCTCATCCACGGGAGACCGGACTCGCGCGCAAGATTGGCCTTCGAGCCGACGAACGCGATCATGCCGACGCGGCTCTCGTCCTCACGCACAAGGTCCATCGCGACGTCGCGAGGATCGCCGCCGCGCTCGCGCGCGATCCGCGCGAGCGTCTTTCCCGTGAGCGGTTTGAGCGCCTCGTTCTTGAACGACACGAGGAGGATCCCCTCGGGACCGCCGGCGTCGTGATAGAGGTTCTCCCAGGCTTCCCCGGCGCGCGACATCTCGGCCTTGATGCGCTCGCGCTGCGCGAGATCGGCGAGGCGGCGGCGCAGCGCCTCGGGGCCGCCGTCGTGCGCCCACGAGGGAAAGCACGCGCTCAGACCGGTCGCGCCCGCCTCGTACGGGTACATGTCGGCGCTGACGCGGACGCCCGCGGCCCGTGCGGCTTCGACCAGCGCGATGGCCCTGTCGAGCTTCGGCCAGTTCGTGCGACCCGACTGCTTGAGGTGGTAGATCTCCGCCGGCACGCGCGCGGTCCGCGCGATGTGGATCAGCTCCTCGATCGCTTCGAGGAGCCGCTCGCCCTCGCTGCGCATGTGGGAGATGTACAAGCCGCCGTACGGCGAAGCGGCAGCGCAGAGCGCGACGAGCTCGTCCGTCGACGCGTACGCCGCGGGTGCGTAGATGAGCGACGAGCCGACGCCGAGCGCGCCGTCGCGCATCGCCTTATCGACGTGCGCGCGCATGCGCGCCAGCTCGGCACCGGTCGGCGGACGATCGTCGTCCGCGACCTCGTGCATGCGCACGGTCGTCGCGCCGACGAACGACGCGATGTTGGTGGAGATGCCGCGCGCGACCAGCGCCTGGAGCGCCTCGTCGAGCGTGGTCCAGGTGATGTCGTACTTGATGTCGCCCTGCTGCTCGAGCCGCTCCTTCTTCATGCGCTCGTTCAGCGGACCGAGCGACCATCCCTCGCCGAACACCTCGAGCGTGACGCCCTGCCGGATGTCCGATTGCGAGCGGCCGTCGGCGAAGAGCGTGTCCGTCGCCCACGACAGCATGTTGATGAAGCCCGGCGCAACGGCGAGGCCGGTGGCGTCGAGCTCGCGCGCGCCGCGCTCGGTGATCGTGCCCATGGCGGCGATGCGATCGGCGTCGATGGCCACATCGCCCCGGACCGAAGGGCCACCGGTACCGTCGTACAGCATCCCGCCGCGGATGACGATGTCGTGTGTCTTCGGCACGAGCGCCGATGGTAGGAGCCCGAATTGTCACGTGCCGCGAAGCACCGACTCTGCTAGCGTCGCCATCGAAACTTGGGAAGAGGAGGGGAGCGACCGTGCTACGTACCGTTGCGGCCGTCGAGCAGCGCCCCTGGCTCCTCCTCGCCATCGTCTTTCTCGCCACGGCGTTCTTCGGCTTCCTGGTGCAGGCGCTTGGCAACGTCTACCTGCGGTGGCGCGCCGATCCGCTCGTCACCGAGTACCGCGCGACTCTCTCCTATACCTCGGCGGTCATCGGCGACGGCGTCCTCATCCCGATGGTCAACGTATTCATGACCAGCCAGCTCGCGCTCTGGCGCCGGCGCCCGATCGCGCGCGAGGTCGCGGGCGCGATCTTCGGCGGCGCGCTCATCACGGCATTCGTGCATCTCTATCAAGCGACGCAGGATCTGCGGAACTGGACGATGACAAAGCCGTGGGACTGGACGCCGCTCGGCTACTACCACGCGCTCTTCATGTGGGCGGAGATCTCGTTCGTGCTCCTCTTCTGGGGTCAGCTCGCGCTCATCGCGAAAGAGAACCCGCGCGCGGTGCTCTCGTATCGCGTCGCGCTGATGTTCGTGTGCGGCGGACTGTTCCTGCGACTCCTCTTCGCGGACTACGGCTACATCAACTAGTCGTCGCCATAGAGCTTGCCGGGGTTGAGGATCCCCTTCGGATCCAGCTCCTTCTTTATCCGCTTCATCACATCCAGCGCCGGTCCATGCTCGGCGCGCATATAGCGCGAGCGGACCGCACCAGTGCCGTGCTCGCCGGTCACGGTGCCGCCGACCTCGATGGCCAGCTTGTGGAGACGATCGGCCAGCTCGTCCGCGCGGCCGACCTCGTCGGCGTCGTCGGGGTCGATGAGGATCGCCGAATGGACGTTCCCGTCGCCGAAGTGCCCGTAGAAGACCACCGCGACGCGGAGCTCGGCCGCGATCTCGCGCGCGCGCCGAACGGTGCGCGGGATCTCGGTGAGCGGCACCGCGAGGTCCTCGCCGGCAAAGATGCGGTGCTTTCCGGGATGGGCCAGCGCTGACGCCGCCGCCATGCCGCTGCGGGCGGCCCAGAGCTTCGCCACCGCCGCCTCGTCCTGGGCGAAGCGCGTGACCGTCGCGCGCTTGCGCACGATCTCGTCGACGTGGCGCACCGCGGACATGACGTGGTCGGGCGTGCCCTCAACCTCGATGAACAGCACGGCCTCGCCGTCGGGCAGGTTCAGGTCCGGCTTCCACTTCTGCAGCGCCACGACCGCGCTTGTGTCGAGGAGTTCCGCGGTCGAGGGGAGGATGCCGGCGGCGAAGAGATCGTCCATGGAGCGGACCGTGTCCTCGAGGGCTGCGTATCCCGCGAGAACGACGGCGCGTGCCGGCGGCCGCGGCTGCACACGCAGACGCAGCGTGGTGATGATGCCGAGCGTCCCCTCCGAGCCGACGAAGAGCTTCGCCAGATCGATCCCGCTCGAGCTCTTGAGCGCCTTCGAGTGCGCGCCGCCGGTCCAGATCACGGAACCGTCCGCGAGAACGACCTCCGCGCCGAGCACGTACGCCGACGTCGTCCCCCAACGCACCGCGTGCGGTCCGCTGGCGTTGTTCGCGGCCATGCCGCCGAGGGTGCAGGCGCGGCCGCTCCCGGGATCGGGCGGGAAAAAGAGGCCATGCGGGCGCAGCGCCTCCTGGAAGTCGTTGAACACGAGGCCCGGCCGCACCACGGCCTGAAGGTTCGCGCGATCGATGTCGATGACCTCGCGCATCCGCGCGAAGGAGATGACGATGCCGCCCTGCGCGGCCACCGCGCCGCCGGTCTGTCCGGTACCCGCGCCTCGGGCAACGACGGGCGTCGCGGTCTCGTCGGCGAGCTTCACCACGCGAGCGACCTCCTCCGTTGTGCGCGGGACGACGACGACGTCGGGGAGACGCTGCTGGCGCAGCGACCAGAAGGACGCGTCGTAGGCGTAGGGGAGCAGCGTGGCGGGATCGTCGATGACCGCGTCCGCGGGAAGGATCGCGCGCAGACGATCGGCGAGCGCCGTGGACCGCACACCCGCCGTCGTCATCGAACGTATCCTAGTTACATCTCCGCCCTCTCCACTCACTCCGTTTCACCGGCGCATGTGCGCCCCGAGGACTTGGCCACCTGCGTCGCGTGCGGTCTCTGCCTCAACGATTGCCCGACCTATCGGGTGCTCGAGGACGAGGCCGATTCGCCGCGCGGGCGCATCCAGCTCATCCGCACCCTCGTCGCGACGGATGCCGCGCCAGATGAAAGTCTCGTCGGCCATCTCGACGCCTGCCTGGTCTGTCGCGCCTGCGAGACCGCGTGTCCGTCGGGAGTCCCGTTCGGCCGGATCATGGAGGGCGCGCGCGAGGTGCTGCACGAGCGGCGGCGCGAGGGATTCGTGCGTCGCACCCTCACGCGCATCGGGCTCGGGACGATCGCCCACGGCTCGCGGCTCGCTCGCGCGAGCGCGCTCACCGACCTCTACGCACGCAGCCCGATCGCCACGCTCGTCCGTCGCGTCGGTCCCCGCGCGCTGGCGTGGGCGTCATCACTCGCCCCGAAACGCGAGGGCCGGCCCTACGAGCCCGTCGAGCGCGAGGACGCCGACGTCGCCTTCTTCGCGGGGTGCGTGATGCGCGAGAACTTCGGCGACAGCGAACGGGCGACGGTCCGCGTGCTGGAGCGCTCGGGCCGTCGTGTGGGCGCGCCGGTGGAGCAGGTCTGTTGCGGCGCGTTGCACGCGCACTCGGGCGACGGCAACGGCGCGCGCGAGCTCGCGCGCCTCAACGTCGACACCTTCGCGGGATCGGATATGCCTATCGTCGTGAACGCCGCCGGTTGCGGCGCGCATCTGAAGGCATACGGTGAGGTGCTCGCGGAGGATCCGGCGTGGGCCGATCGCGCGCGCGCGTTCGCCGCGCGGGTGCGCGATCTCAGCGAGGTCGCGAAGCCGGAGCCGCGATCCGCGCCGCGTCCGATGCGCGTCGTCTACCAGGACGCGTGTCATCTCGCGCACGGGCAGCGGATCCGTCAGCAGCCGCGCGCACTGTTGCGCGCGATCGACGGCGTCACCCTCGTGGAGATCGCCGATGCGGAGCGCTGCTGCGGCAGCGCCGGCATCTACAACCTCACGCACCCCGCTGTCTCCGCGGAGCTCCAGCGGCAGAAGGTCGAGCGCATCCTCGCGGCGCGCCCAGATGTGGTCGTGAGCGGGAATCCGGGGTGCATCCTGCAAGTCGCCGCGGGCCTGCGTGCGGCGGGCGCGCACGTGCCGGTGGTCCATTTGGCGCGGTTTCTGGACGACCCCGCGGCGAACGTTTAGCGCCCAGCGCCTGCCTGCCCGGCAGGCCCCACAGGAGCACGGTTTCGTGCGAAAATAGATGCACCGATGAGTGTCAGCCGTTCCACCTACCGCCACCGCCTCTCCTCCGAAGACGTTCGCAAAGCCCGGATCCTGATCACAAAGGACGCTTGGAAGCTCTTTCCGGGGCCCGGCGAGCGCGTCGCGCTCCGCATCGGCGCCCGCCGCTTCGACGCCGAGATCAAGGCTGAGATCTGCTCGTGCGTCCCGCCCGAGCATGAGCACTACCACCTGATCTGCCAGGCGCTCAAGGGCCAGACCGGCTTCAAGAGTGGCGCTCTCGTCGTGATCGCGAAGGATTCCGATGGCGGCTACCGATTCGTCGAGGAGCGCGGCTAGTCCGGCACGGCAAGCCCAAGTCGTACTTTCTACGACCCAGCAAGCCCACGTCGTAAACTTCCAAAGATGCCGGGCCCGTCGTACATCCTCATCCACGTCTTCGGCACCGTGCGGGATGAGCTCGACCGCGAGGATCGCGGCAAGCGCACGTACTCGGCCTGGCTTCGCGAGTACGTCTCCGAGCAGCCGCAGCGACTCACCGAGATCGCACGCTTGCTCGACCTGCTCTCCGAAAATGGCTGGCGTCAGATCGGCTCGCCCTACGACTGCGATGTCATGCTGCAGCGCGACGTGAGCCGCACTAGCGCCGAGGAAGAGCTGCGCCGCGCGGAGATCTGGGACCGGCTCGTAAAGGTCGTGTCACCCGACGACGACGGACACAGCGTCTGGACCGAGCATCCCGAGGGACGTCCGGCGCCGCCGCGCCGCCGCCGGAGGGTGCGCCGCCCGCCCACACGCGAGCAGGGGAGCTAGATCCCACACCCGCTCGGCGACGAGCTGACCGAGCTCCATGTTCATCTCGGCGGTTCGGTCGACCCCGCCGCGCTCTGGGGTATCGCGCACCAGCAGGGCATCCGCCTCCCGACGAAGGATTACTGGGAATTCGTCGACCTGATCACCGTCGGCAAGCGCGAGCGCAAGTCCTTTGAGGCGTTCCTCGCGCTGTACCACTGGACCGAGCTCATCCAATCGAGCCCGCTCGCGGTCGAGCAATCGGTCTACGACGTGGTGAGCGGCGCCTACCGCAAAGCGAACATCACGACGCTCGAGCTCCGGTACAACCCGATGAAGCGCAACCGCGGCGGCGAGCAGGACCTCGATCACATCATCTACGCGTCCATCCGCGGCCTCGAGCGCGCGTCGCTCGAGTACCCGGTCAAGGCCGGACTCATCTTCAGCGCGGACCGGACGTTCAGCTACGCGCTCAACGAGATCATCGTCGACAAGGCGATCGCCTACCGCCACCGCGGCGTGGTCGGCGTCGACATCGCCGGTCCGCAGAACCCGGACTTCCATTACAAGGACTACGCGCCGCTCATGAAGCGTGCGCGCAAGGCCGGGCTGGGGGTCACCATCCACGCCGGCGAGGACGAGGGTTGGAAGTCGGTCGAGGAGGTCGTCGACTTCCTCGAGCCGGACCGCATCGGCCACGGCATCCACGCGGCGGAGAATGCCGCGCTGTGCAAGAAGATCGCGGAACGCGGCATTCTGCTCGAGATCTGTCCGAGCTCGAATCTTCACACGCAGGTGGTGACGGGCCCGGAGGAGCTCGGAGAGTTCATCGCGACCTTCAAGAGGAACAAGGTCCGCTTCAGCTTCAACACCGACGGCCCGGAGCTGCTCCAGACGACGCTGCGGGACGAGCTCAAGCTGGCCATCCGGTCAGGGTGGGTGAGCAAGGACGAGCTCGCGGAGCGCGGTGAATGGGCGCAGGCGGCCTCCTTCGTGCACGCCCGAAAGTCGTGACCCGAGAGCAGGCGCAGCTCGTGCGGCTCCTCCTCATCTGCGTCGCGTGGGCGCTCGGCCAGACCCTCACCGTCGTTCTCTCCATCCAGTTCGCCGACATCGTCGTGCCCGCCGCGCTCGCGATCGGCGTGTATGTCCTCACCGACGACCTCGGACGCCAGCGCCCCGGTGGCGGCGACGGCAGGTACTGGCGTGGTCGGCGCATCGAGGACGATCGTCGCGGCCGAGGTCGCTTGAACTAGGGTCGGCTACTTGCCACCTTCGACCGCCTTCGTGCCGGGCTTCACCCCGGGTCGCTCACCAAAAGATGCGGCGCGCAGCGAGTCCATCTCGGCGGTGTTGTCGGGGCGCATCACGAACGGCGCAAGGCCCCAGACGATCGCGCGCAGCGGCTCGGGGTCCGCGATCGCGCGCCCAAGCCGCTCGCTGACGAAGTGCAGGTACTCGTTCGGTCCGACCAGCAGGCGTACCTCCGCGCGCTCGGTGGCGGCCTCGGGGACGTGCTCGGGGTGCGTGAGCGCGAAGCCGTGCTCGCCGCGGCCATCGGCGACCCACGACACGATCGCGATGGCGGGCGCGACGATCGCGTGGCAGACATCGCGGATGAGGTCGTACGCGGCCAGCGGCGTAGGAGACGGTGCTCGCCCGACGCGCGAGGTTGCGCCACACTCGCGCGAGTGACCGAGCGGACCGGCTCGTGGGGCAAGGTGCTGCGGGTCGACCTCACGCGGCGCACGACATCGGTGGACGAGATCGACGAGGCGTCCTACCGCAAGCGCCCGGGCGGCCGCGCGCTCATCGCGCATTACCTGCTCACCGAGATGAAG
>Ga0099828_10001967_pt1 | contig 14037 bp, 12 predicted proteins | sample CZO8metaG_2_FD_79338 | JGI IMG/M metagenome (GOLD analysis project Ga0099828, IMG submission 79338) | Vadose zone soil microbial communities from the Eel River Critical Zone Observatory, Northern California, USA - CZOApr15con2H1.8 metaG | ecosystem: Environmental > Terrestrial > Soil > Vadose...
GGGACAGATACAATGAGCCCCGCTGGAGGGAAGCATGCAACGGCAGAACATTTCGAGCGGGGCTCCCTGGGAACCGATCGTTGGTTATTCACGCGCTGTGAAAATAGGGCCGCATGTTCATGTGGCGGGGACTACCGCGACTGGTCCGGATGGGAAGATCGTTGGCGTTGGGGACGCCTATGCTCAGGCGGTGCAAACGTTGAAAAATATCGAATCCGCTCTCCGGAAGGCGGGGGCAGGTCTCACAGACGTAGTGCGCACGAGAATGTTTGTCACCGACATTAATAACTGGGAAGAGATCGGCAAAGCGCATGGAGAATTTTTCCGCGACATACGCCCGGCAACCTCACTGGTCGCGGTAAGCGCATTGGTCACACCGGAAATGCTGGTCGAGATCGAGGCCGACGCTTTCATTTCGCAATAGCAGGCGTACAATCGTGCGTTCCGAGGACCAACTATGACAGCATTGCGACGGACGATGATTTTCTGCGTGGCTATGATCCTGTGGGCTCTTACCGCAGGTGTATCGGTTCTCGCTCAAGAGAAGAGTGCCGCTTCAGCCTCGCAGCAGGTAACGTTGATTCGGGCGGGCACGCTGATTGATGGCAAGTCAGATTCGTCGCGGCGCAATCAGACCATTGTTATTCGCGGCAATCGCATTGAAAGCGTCTCCGATACTGGCAACGCGAAAATTCCGGCGGGAGCGAACGTCATCGACCTCTCGCGTGCGACGGTGCTACCCGGGCTAATCGATTCGCACACCCATATTTTTCTCCAAGGTGAAGATCCATCGCGGGGCGGCTACGATGCCAACATTTTGAATTATCCGTTGTCGTTCCGCGCCGCACGGGCTACGGTCGCGGTGCGAAGAGCGCTGGACCAGGGATTCACCACACTGCGCGACGTCGAGACTGAAGGCGCGGGTTACGGGGACGTTGGCATCAAGAAGGCGATTGATGAGGGCTACATCCCGGGACCGCGACTGTTTATTTCAACCCGTGCAATTTCAACCACGGCAGGCTATCCGCTTGAGGGTTATGCGCCGGAATTGGAGATGCCCACGGGAGCCCAGCTTATTGATGGTCCTGTAGAGGCGCGCAAGGCCGCTCGTGAGCAGCTCGGTCATGGAGCCGACTGGATCAAAGTCTACATGACACATCGCTCGTGGGCGGGCCAGAACGGTGAGTTAGTGTCGCAGCCGACGCTCACCGTCGAAGAGCTAAAGGCCGTAGTAGACGAAACCCACGGCTGGGGCAAGAAAGTTGCTTGCCATGCCTATGGCGGGATCGGTCTGCACCGCGCATTGGATGGTGGCTGCGACTCGATCGAGCATGGACTCGATCTGGACGATGCGGCCATCGCACAAATGCTGAAACAGGGAACATGGTATTGTCCGACGATCAGTGTCTACTACTACGATTGGGAACCGGCGGATACGCCTGCCGGCAAGCGTGACCGTTTGCGCGCCTCGCTGCATGCGGAGTCGTTCAAGAAAGCCATGAAGGCAGGCTTGAAAATAGTGTTCGGTACCGACATCGGCGGGATTCCCTGGACTGACCCCATTGCTCAGGAGTTTCCGCGCATGGTGGAGCTTGGGATGTCTTCTATGGCGGCCATTAAGAGTGCCACGTCGCGTCCGGCGGAAATGCTCGACATGGCGGGGCAGATTGGCGTAATCGCGCCTGGCGCTTACGCCGACGTAGTAGCCTTGGCCGGCGATCCGCTGCAGAACATTAAACAGCTAGAGCAAATCGGCTTCGTCATGAAAGATGGGAAAATATTCAAGAACGAGCTGCACTGAGAGACGCTAGATGAAAAAAGCGCCCTTCAAGAGTAAGAATTGACGCCACACCGAATCTTAATCGAATTGAAAAGATGACAAGAAAAAAGCCTCTTGCTTGCGCAAGAGGCTTGGGGGATGCTTGGGCCTTTACGGCCCTGCTGCTACTTGGGAGGCGCCTGCTGCTGCTGAGTCGCAGGGGCGGTTGCCGGGGCGTTGGAAGAAAGCTGCTCCAGATTGTTCTTCAGGAGACTGATTTCAACCCGCCCGCCAGTGGTGCGCTTGGGTTTGGCTTCGCCAGCCGCCGCGGGCTGTGCTGGGGCATTGCCCATCCCGACAAGATAAATGCGATAAACCGGGATGTCATGATTCAGCACCAGGTACCGCACTACCGACTCGGCCATCTTCTGCGAGTTGGCAATGGCGGTTTGACCGTGGCCTGAGGAGAACCCCTGCACTTCGACGATGTAGCCACGCTGGTCCTTCAGCGGGGTCGCCATCTGGTCGAGAGCGTCCTTGGCGTTCTTGCTCAGAACACTCTGTCCCGGACGGAAACGAATTTCGGTCTGGGTGGTGGGCTGATACTGATCGATGTTGGTGACTACCTGCTCGACGGTCTGGATGCGGGTCGTCGCCTGCTGCGCGGTCTGTTGCGCGGCATTTGCGCGGTTGCCGGCGTCAATGGCGTGCTGGTCGGCTTCATTGGCTTTGGACGAAGCCAGCTTGATGCCTTCTTGGGCGCGTGAATCGACGTCCTTGATCATTTTGCTGTTGCTGGCGGTGAGCTCATCCAGTTCGTTCAGCCGATCACGGATGGGCTGGGTCTGACGCTGCACGTATTTCTTACGGGCGAAAGGATTCACACGTCCCCAGAAGCCCTCGCGAGCTGGCGGCTGGAGTGGCTTGCCGGTCGCACTGGTCGCCGGGGCGCTCTGGTCAGAGGAACTGGTCGCCGGACTGGCCGACTGGGTTGTGGGCTGCACGCCCTGCGATGAGGTCGCAGCGGGCTGCGTCCCTTGCGGAGATGCCGCCGGTTGCGACGGAGTCGCGTCCGGAGACTGGGTTGTGGCCGGCTGGGACTGAGTGGCTGCCGGTTGGCTTTGAGTACTGGAATTGTCCTGCTGCGCGAAGGCCGGAATTGCGAGAACTGCGGCCAGAAGCAGCGCTACAAATACACGGTTCTTCATATCAACTTCCTCCGAAATGGGGGAGCGTCTGGGCTCCACTCCAGCACGCCTAGCAGGCGTGTTGCGTGATTTTTGATTGCGTCCCCTAACGGGTGAACTGAGGCAGGCAGTTTCGGCCTTGCCCGGCATGCGCTGACGCTACGCAGACCCTGTAACCCACCAACGTCGGTGCTACACGAAAGTACAGCACCTGCTGTGCTACTAACAGGTCTCATGCCAAACTCTCGGCCCCATCGGAAAGATAAATCCTTACTGTGCAATGACATCGACGCCGGTATTTGCTCGTCGCAGATCGCAAAATCATGCGGCAGAGTAATTTTGGTAAAAACTGATATAAAAACTGCGTGGACTTATGACGGAAGTAACCCTGGTTTGTCGGCCCATAGGAGGCGGAATGCCCAGTTCTGATTTGCAACGTTTTTTCGTCGGTGGAGTCGCCCTACTCGCAATCTTCTCAGCCACATTCGATCCCCTCCCTGCAGACGCCCAGGATGTTGCTGGGACGAAAGCTGAGCTAGCGTCTGCGAAAATTCCTGCACAGCGGATGAAGCAGTATTCCGACTTGGCGGTGCAATGGATGGAGGAGTATCTGCGCATCGACACCACCAACCCTCCCGGCAATGAGAAGCGCGCGGCTACCTTCTTCAAGAAGATTCTCGACCAGGAAGGAATCGAGAACGTCGTATTCGAATATGCTCCCGGCCGCGCAGACCTTTGGGCGCGTATTCCGCATACCACCGCCCAGGCACAACGCCCCATCATTCTGCTGAACCATATGGATGTAGTCACGAGCGACGCTTCGCACTGGAAAGTCCCGCCGTTTAGCGGCTCCATCGTCAACGGATCGATGTACGGGCGAGGTGCTCAAGACATGAAGGATGAAGGTCTGGCGCAACTTGTGGTCATGGTCATATTGAAGCGAGAAAAGACGCCGCTGAACCGGGATGTAATCTTTCTGGCGGTAAGCGATGAAGAAGCCGCAGGGACGGGCACCGACTGGATGATCGGCCATCATCGCGACTTACTGGGAAACGCAGAATTCCTGATCAATGAAGGCGGGGAAAACCTGCTGGAAAATGGCAAAGTCAGGTATGTTGGCGTAGATGTGGGCGAGAAAACTCCTCTTTGGCTCCACGTGGTGGCACATGGGCGCCCGGGACACGGCTCGCGCCCCAATGCCGATTCAGCGCCCAACCGGCTCATCCGCGCGTTGGAGCGGGTGATTCAATACCGGACGGCGCTCAAGGTCCTGCCGGTGGTTGAGGAGTTCCTGCGTGACATGGCACCCTACGAACCGGCGGAGCGGGCACAGCAGTTCAGGAATATCCGGGACGCCATCCAGGACAAGAATTTCCAGGAGCAAGTGGAACGGGATGAGTCGCTCAATTTTCTGTTGCGCAATACCATTTCGCTCACGATGCTGGGCGGGTCTGAGCAGACCAATGTCATCCCACCCGACGCCTGGGCTAATCTAGACGTTAGATTACTGCCGGGTGAAGACCCCAAACAATTCCTGGAATCGATCCGGCAGGTGGTGAACGATCCCAATGTAACCGTCGATCCCCAGAACGCCGAATTCCGTGTGGCGAACGCATCGCCGACCGATACCGCCTTATTTGACGCCATCCGGCGAGTGGCGCAGCAGTATTTCCCGGGCACTCCTGTGGTACCCCGCCTCACCAGCGGATACACGGAAAACCAGAGATATCGTCCTCTGGGAATCAATGCCTATGGATTTTCTCCCTTTACTGCAACCCAGGAAGAGGGCAACACAGAACATGGCAATGACGAGCGCATTCGCGTGGAAGAACTGCGCCGCGGACCCGAAGTCTTGTATGACGTTGTGACTTCCGTCGCCGGGACCAGGTAGAGGACATTGCGCACGAGAATTTCAATTCCAAATTGAAACCCAAAGGTGTGCGATGCAATCCAAATTGTATGCAGAACCTGAGGGGACTCATGCGCGGTTGCTCCGTATTGCTATTCCTGGTCTTTCTTGCCGCCTGCACACACGCGGAGAAATTAGACATTGGCCGTCTCAAGCCCCCAGCCGGATTTCACATTGCGATCTACGCGGAGGCGCCTCATGCTCGCATGCTGGTATTTAGTCCGGGCGGTGCACTGCTGGTAAGCGAAACCGAAGATGGCAAAGTAGTCGCCCTGGTTGACCCCAAACAGAGCGGACATCCACAGCGGACTGTCACGGTAGCGGACGAACTCAATGCGCCGCATGGCATGGCCTTCCACAATGGCAAGCTCTACGTGGCTGAGATCAACCAGGTGCGGCGTTATGACTGGGACGAATCGCAGTTGCGCGCCACCAATGGCCAGGTGATTGCCCCGCTCCCAGGCAGCGGCGGCGGGCACTCCACACGCACATTGCTGTTTGCCAACGGGAAAATGTATGTGGCCACGGGCTCGAGTTGTAATGTCTGCGTCGAGCAAGACAAGCGGCGTGCCGCAGTATTGGAGTTCAACGAGGATGGCGGCGGTCAGCGAATCTTCGCCTCTGGGCTACGTAATGCGGTCGGGATTGCGGTGAATCCGAAGACCGGCACGGTTTGGGCCACTGACAACGGCCGCGACTGGCTGGGGGACAATCTTCCGCCGGACGAAGTCAACGACCTTGGACAGAATGGCGGTGACTTCGGTTGGCCGTACTGCTATGGGCGGCAAGTACCGGATCGTTCTCAGCGCAAAGATTACGACTGCTCTAAAACCATCGCCTCAAAGGTCGACATCCAGGCGCACTCTGCCCCTCTGAACCTGGCCTTCTATAACGCAACCATGTTCCCGCCGGAGTATCGCAATAACATTTTCGTCACTCTGCACGGTTCCTGGAATCGGAGCATACCAACGGGCTACAAAGTGGTGCGGATCAAGCTCGACGAGCACGGCGAGCCCAAAGGCGTTCCAGAAGACTTCATCACTGGTTGGATTCGCCCCGGTGAAACGAAGAAGGGTGTATGGATGGGCCGCCCCGTCGGAGTCGCGATCGGACCGGAAGGCGCTATGTACATCAGCGATGACTCGGCTGGGGTGATTTATCGGATAACGTGGGAGAAGTAAGCCGGACTGGGCGAGCCCCCAGTCTATCTGACCATCACTTTCGGCGGCAGTACTTTTCCCATTGGTCGTAAATGAAGTTATCAGTCATGCCGGCAATGTAATCGCAAACCACCCGCGGCAGCGGCTCTTGCTGGGCCTTTTCCTGATAACTCTGCGGTAGCGATTCGGGTTGCTCCATCCAAAAGTTAAAAAGTTCCCGGGTAATGCGCTCAGCATCGTCCTTCTCAGGTTCGAGCACTGGACTGAAGTAAAGATTTGCAAAGAGGAATTTCTTCGCCTCCCGTTGTTCCTTTTCAACGCCGGGACTGAAACTCGCCAGCCGGTGTGGGCAATTGCGAATATCGTCAAGCGATCCAACTCGCGATTCCTCAATGCGCTTGCCGGTGTTACGAATTAAATCGCTGACCATCCCGTCCAGCATGCGCTTGACAGCTTCGTTGAACTTCAGTTTTTCAATCGCATCGGGATATATTTGCTCAACATCGCGGTAGTAACGTTCAAAAACCGGCACCCCGGCGCGAATCGCTTCCAACGAGAGCAGCCGCGCCTCGTAACCGTCATCGAGGTCGGCAGTGTCGTAAGCGACCTCATCCGCGAGATCGATTAGCTGCGCCTCGAGTGGGGGTTTCTTGTCCAGCAGGTATACCTCCAGTTCCGGAAACTGCTCAACCCTATAGTCGCGGGAATGTTTGATGATGCCCTCGCGAACTTCGAAAGTTAAATTCAAGCCGCGAAAAGCTGCATAGCGAATTTCGAAGTCCTCAACGATCCTGAGGGCGTGCAGATTATGATCGAAGCAGTAGCCGTGCTCGCGCATCGCTGTGTCCAGGGCCTTTTCCCCGGCATGGCCGAAAGGAGGATGACCTATATCGTGCACTAGTGCGAGCGCCTCCACCAGATCTACATTCAGGCCCAGTTGAGCGGCAACCGTGCGTGAGATCTGTGCGACTTCGATGGTGTGAGTTAGACGATTGCGGAAATGATCAGAGTAGCGACGGGTAAAGACCTGCGTCTTGGAGTCAAGCCGGCGAAAGGCGCGAGCATGGACGACGCGGTCACGATCGCGCTGGAAATCGTTACGGTAAGCATGTTTCGGCTCGGGATGGCGGCGTCCGCGGGAGCCTTCCAGGCTTACCGCGTAGTCGGCGAGCATAGGGGCAGCTATTGTTTCTCCGGCTGGTCCTTCGCGAGTTTCACCTTGGCTGATTCGAGCTTTTTCTGCACCCTGGCAACGTCGGTGCTATCCACCTCGGCGGCTATCGTCCGGTTCCATTCATTTAGGGCATGCTCCCAATGGGCAGCCGCCAGCTTTAGCCGGCCTGTCTTTTGATAGAGATCCCCGAGGTGGTCCTGGACCGTGGGATCGCTGTTGATGCGCTGCGCGGCCTTTACTAGATTCTCTTCCGCCAAATCATACTTCCCCAATTTAAAGTAGGCCCAGCCCAGTGAATCGAGATAAGCACCATTTCCGGGGTCCTGCTCTAGTGCCTTCTTAATGTAGCCCAGCGCTTCTTCCAGCTTCATACCGCGATCGGCGAGCATGTAGCCGAGATAATTCAAGGTCATCGTGTTCTGCGGGTTCACAGCGAGGACCTTCCGGAACATCTCTTCGGCTTGATCGTACTTCTTTTGCCTCTCGTACGTAGATCCGCGGAGGAAATATACGTACTCCTTCTCGTCCGGCTTGCTGGAAAGTTGTTCTGCCTTGTCGAGTGCTTCTTCGGCATCATTCCAGCGCTTCAGGCGGGTGTTCATCTGAGCGAGCGTGATGTAAACATCGCGATCTTCGGCCCCTCCCTTCAGCATGGAGCGGACATCTTTGAGTGCCTTGTCAGGCTCCCCGGCATCGGCCAATTGACCGTCCAACACCATACGCAGATCGCGGTTGTTGGGCAGCTTCTGTACCGCCTCTTTGGCTACCGCGGTGGCTTGCGGCCATTGCTTGGCCTCGCGATAGCTGTCAATAATCTGCTGGTAACCGCGAACCGCGTTCTCATCGCCCAGAGCGAGCATTTTCCGGAACGTCTCGACCGCCTGCTGAGTGTTGCCCTGTTCACGATAGATACTTCCTAGCCTCTCCAAAAAGACGGCCCGGTTATTACGATCGCTTTGCGAGTAGCTGCCATCAGGCTTCTCGGTCTTCTTCAGAAGGTTTTGCAGGACCTGCTCGGCTTCCTCAAAACGTCCCTGAGCTTGGTAAACCGCGGCCATGCTGTAGGGCACTTCGATGGAGTCCTGCACCATGGACTCTGCTTTCTTAAGATTTTCGAGCGCCAGATCGTACTTACTCTGCTTGCGATAAATATCGGCCATCCGTACGTACGTCTGGGCGTCTTCGGGGTTGGCATCGGCAATAACCTTGTACTGTTCCAGCGCAGCATCGGTCTGGCCATCGTTCATCAAGTTTTGCGCCAATCCGCGGATAGCGTCGAGATTGTCACGGTCGAGCTCAATAGCGCGCCGATAGGCGGCAATTGCATTCTTATATTGCTTCTGCTGCTCGTAGGTGTAGCCCAGCGCGGAATAGAGCTTGGCGGAACGTCCGGCTTCCGGGATGGCGCTCAATACCTGAGTAGCGCGGGCTGTGTCGCCCTCCTCGTTGTAGAGATAGGCCAGCGTGGTGACGGCCTCTTCGGAGTCGGGTTGTAACTTGACCGCCGTCTTAAACTCGTTCTCTGCCTTCTGCAGGTCGTTATTCAGACGATAGAGGCGGCCGAGCAGCAGGCGGTCATCCACGCTGTCGGGCTCGATCTTCACGATCTGCTCGTACTGCTCGATGGCGAGCTTCAGAACATTCTGCGAACCATTGCTGGCTTGCATGTCTCCCAGTGATCGCAGATAAATTCGGCCCAGCAGTTTGCGCGCCTCGATATTATTCGAATCGCGTTTCAGAATGTCCTGTGCTTCCAGCACCGCATCGCGAATGCGGCCAGTCTTGGCGTAAAGCTCCGCAAGTCCCGCGGTCAGGTAACCGGATGTCGGGTCAGCTTCAATTGCCTGGCGGTATTCTTCAATGGCTTTGTTAGCCAGATCGCTGCGGCCGTAGACTGCCACCTGCTCCTCATACATATGGGCGAGGGTGTAGTGGTAATAGGCGGCAGCCCGGTCCACCTTCCGGGGCGGCGCTGGCGGGGTCGGCTTAGAATCGGCAGCCTTGTCCGCTTTGGCTGCTGGCGGTTTGGAATCCGGAGCTGCGGCCGGAGCCTGCTGAGAAAATGCCGCTGAGAAAGAGACCAGGACTACAAAAAATAGCCGAATTACTTTATTCATGAAGGACCTTTGGATTCCCACAAACCATCAACGATTGGATGCTGAAGCGCTGTGGGTGGGTGCTTCTATTGTAAACCTCAGGCAACGCACGGATGGTAAAAAGCGGGAATCGGAATCGCGGAACTAACCACCAGAAGTACAGGGACGGCGGACTTGGGGATTGTCAATTCTCATATTGACGATTCGCGTGTGTTTGACAGGTGTATCCCCGCTCGGCTATCAGCAAGTTTTAATCGTCCCAGTCTAGTGCCTGAAGTGCCTCACCCCGGTAAAAATCATGGCCAGGCCCAGACGGTCGGCGGCATCGATTACTTCTTGATCGCGCACCGAGCCTCCGGGCTGAATGATCGCCGTAGCACCGGCCTTGGCAATTTCTTCAACGCCATCGGGAAACGGAAAGAACGCGTCGGAAGCCGCCACCGTGCCGGGAAGCGGCAATTGCGCCTTCATGGCGCCGATCTTGCAGGAATCCACCCGGCTCATCTGCCCAGCCCCCACACCAACCGTTTGGCCATCCCGCGCGTAGACAATAGCGTTCGACTTCACGTGCTTGCAGACTTTCCAGGCAAACAATAAGGCACGCTTCTCCTCCGGAGTCGGAGCGCGTTTGGTGACCACCTTGAGATCCGATTCGTCCAGGATCCGTAGATCGGCGTCTTGGAGCAGGATACCCCCGGAAACGTTCTTGAGAACCCATTTCTGTTTGGAAGGGACGACTTCGACCAAACGCAGATTCTTCTTGCCGGCAAACTTCGCCTTGGCGGCGTCGTCGAATGAGGGCGCGGCAATCACTTCAAGGAAGAGTTTGGCCACCTCCTCCGCCGCATCGCCATCTACTGTCCGGTTCACGCCAATTACGCCCCCGAACGCGGAAACTGGATCGCACTCCAGCGCTTTCTTGTAAGCCTCAGCCAGTGTTTCCCCGGTGCCGGTCCCGCATGGATTGGTGTGCTTGATAATTGCACAGACCGGCTCGGTAAATTCTTGCGCCAGATCCCACGCGGCCTGGAGATCCACGATGTTGTTGTAGGAGAGCTCTTTGCCTTGCAACTGGCGACCATTAGCTACACCCGCAGCAGATCCGTCCGAATACATGGCAGCCTTCTGGTGCGGATTTTCGCCGTAGCGCAAATCCATCGTCTTCTGAAATGAGAGGCGCAACGTCGGCGGGAAGCTTTCCCCCGGATGCAGATCAAAACGTCCATTAGAACTTATTCGCTCCAGCGTGGATGCTATAGCAGAGTCATAGGCGGCGGTGGTGGCAAACGCCTTCTGCGCCAACCGCCATTTGGTCGCGACGGAAATTTCTCCGCTGTTGGCGGCCATCTCTAGTGCAATCGCGTCGTAGTCCGCAGGCGAAGTTACAACTGCAACATCCTGAAAGTTCTTGGCGGCGGATCGGATCATCGAAGGTCCGCCAATGTCTACGTTTTCAATCAACTCTTCAAATTGGACGCCTGGCTTGGCAGCAGTCTTCTCAAACGCATACAGATTCACTACCACCATATCGATGGGCTGGATGCCATGTTCTGCGACTGCGGAGCGGTGCTTAGCATCCTCGCGACGATGCAGGATCCCGCCATGGACCTTGGGATGCAACGTTTTTACCCGGCCATCGAGCATTTCCGGGAAGCCGGTGAGCTCGGAAATATCCTTGACTTTGATCCCCGACTCGCGCAGCAGCTTGGCAGTCCCGCCAGTCGAGATGAGTTCAACCCGCAAGTCAGCGAGTTTACGAGCGAACTCCACCAGGCCGGTTTTATCGGTCACGCTAAGGATGGCACGCTGAACCTTGGACATATGGTAAGTCCTCGAAATGCGGAAAGGATTATGTGCCCGGCAGAAGGCAGACCTAAAATTCTACCAGTAGTAAGGGTAACGAAGGTTGGGGTGTCTGATTAGGATGGAATATTAGTGAGGACCAGTCGAAGAGGAGTGGTTCCAACTAAATTTTTGCTTTGGCCTTGAGCTTCACCTGCCCATTTTCCATCTCTACGGAATATTCCACGTTGTGGCAGCCGTAGTCTTTGCGGATCTGGTTGGTCTTTTTGTTCACAAACTTCGTGAAAGAGTCCAGGTTGCCTGAGATCGACTCGCCAGCCTTCTTCTTGGCATCCACCAGCGCTTTGTAGAGGGATTCGACCCTATCCCGTTCGGCGGATACATCGGAGCACTGCACTGTAAAGGGCCCGGTCTCGGTTGCCGGAGCGGCTGCGGCGCTGCCGTGCCCGACTCCGTAGGCAATATGGTGCTGGGCTTCATGCTCCTCGGCCGGGCGGACTCCCTGCACCGAAAGAATTGCGTCCTGCGGGCGGCGATAGCCCTCCTCGCGGATACGCGTTTTCTTCCGCCATAAATCGCTATATATCGCATAGCGCTGGGCCATTTCATTGTAACGGTAACGCTGGGAGAAGCTTATGCGCGCGCCGTCGCTGAATTTCCGCAGCAGGCTCAGCACCTTCCATTCGATATCAGAGGGAGGTTTCTTGGTGGGATTGCTGAAGTAAATCTCGTACTCGATCTTCAGCCGCCGCAGTTGCTGGTCGAGAAGGTTCAGTTCCTCATCAATGGTCACAGGGCGGCTTCTCCTGCCACAAGTCTAGAGGCTCAACACCGCGGACGGGAGATTCCGTTGGGTCACAGAAGGGATAGCACGAAAGTACTCAAGGGAGCTCGTAGCAGGAACCTTAGACCAGCGCAGTAGCCAGGCGCTACCTGCCCACCGTCGCCGCCATTTTCTTCACCATGGCCAGGACCAGCTTGCGGTCGCTGTCATTGAGACTGGCGGCATAGCGGCGGATTTGAGTGAGGAAGCGTACTTCGTCATCGGAGAGTTGGGGAAGTCCTTTGGAGCCGTTGGTGTGTCCAGATTCGGAGAAAAACTGTGACAACGGGAGTTCCATCGCACCCGCGATCTTGGCCAGCGTATCCAGAGAAGGAATGGTGTGGCCATTCTCCACTCGCGAGAGATAGCAGCGCAGCAGTCCGGTGCGCTTTTCAATATCCCCCTGGGACATGCCTTTTTGCAGCCTGTAATTTCTGATGGTCTCGCCGATGTTCATAGAAAACATGCAATTGAACTTCTGAGGAATGCTGCATAGTAACCAGAGTAGTACCTTCTGGCAAGTAGGAAATTAGCCGTACAGCAAACCGTGCGCCGTTACAGGCTTGCGTACCATAATGGAAATTCCTGAGACGATTTCCACAGCCAAAAACTTTCCCCTAGCTATTTTTTCAAAGTGCCAGCCAGGAAATCCACGGTGCGCTTCCAGGCATCGGCCGCATCCTCGGCGCGATAGCCAGCTTTATTGTTCGGATTCTCGAAGGCATGTCCGGCGTTGGGATAAATCACGATCTCGACTTTCTTTCCCAACTGCTTCAGCGTCTGCTCGAATTTCTTGACATCGTCTACCGGGATACCGCGGTCCTGGTCACCAAATATGCCGAGAATGGCCGCATTAATCTTTTTCAATTGCTCGGGATCGGTGGCCAAGTGACCATAGTTGATGACCGCCGCCGTGAGCGTTGGTTCCTGGAGAGCTACGTCGAGCGAATATCCGCCACCCATACACCAGCCAATTGATCCAATGCGGTCTTTTTTCACATTTTTCTGCGATTTGAGGAACTCCACTGCCGCGTGCAAATCGCGGCTAGCGCGATCTTCCGGGACACCTCGCATGAACTCGTGCGCCTCCTCGGGAGTGGTTGCCACTTTCCCGCGATAAAGATCGATGGCCAGAGCCGCGTAGCCCTGGTCCGCCAGTTTGGAGGCCTGCTCCTTAACCCAGTCATTAAGTCCCCACCATTCATGGATGACTACGAGCCCTGGAAAGGGACCTTTACCCGCGGGCACGTAAAGCACTCCCTGCACGGTTTCATCCCCGCTCTTGTAAGAGACGTTCTTGCCGTCGGCGGCGAGTAACGAAACGGAGAAAAGGAAAACGGAGGTCAGCAAGAAAACGCTTTTCATTGGAATACCTCGGGTTTTAGAGTTCCAACTCCATATACATCGCGCCCGCAATCGGATTAGACCGATAAGGCGCAATCTCCTTAAATCCTAACTGCCTGTACATTGCGACAGCATCTCTCATTACGGGCTCAACAGTATCCAGACGCATTCGCGTGTACCCAATCCTGCGAGCTTCACTGATAACGGTCTCCGCCAAGGAGCGCCCCAGCCCTTTGCCTCGAAAACTGGGACGTAAGTACAAGCGCTTCATCTCGCAAATTTCAGGCTCTAGACGATGCAATGCGACACAACCAGCTAATTGACCCTCATATTCCGCCAGCAGCAATCTGCCGTCAGGAGGGGAGTAATCTCCGGGCAGTCCCGCCAGTTCTTTGTCGAAGCTCTGGAAACAGAGGCTGAAGCCCAGAGAATTCGCGTACTCCAAAAAGAGCTCGCGCGCCCGCCCGATTTGCTCAGCAGATAACGCTTGCTCCGTCTGTAAACCCGGAATCTGCCCTACCCCATGAGCATCCCTCCGTTTACATTCAGCACGTGTCCAGTGATATAAGACGCGTCATCCGATGCCAGAAAGCAGACAACACGCGCCACGTCGTCAGGGGACCCAACTCGGCCCAGCGGAATCATCTTCAACGCGTCTTGCTTTAAGTCTTCGGAAAATCCGGCTGTCATGGCGGTTTCGATGAACCCGGGTGCGACTGCGTTACAAGTAATATTCCGCGATGCAACTTCACGCGCGATCGCAATGGTGAGCACAAGCAGCA
>Ga0099828_10001970_pt1 | contig 14032 bp, 10 predicted proteins | sample CZO8metaG_2_FD_79338 | JGI IMG/M metagenome (GOLD analysis project Ga0099828, IMG submission 79338) | Vadose zone soil microbial communities from the Eel River Critical Zone Observatory, Northern California, USA - CZOApr15con2H1.8 metaG | ecosystem: Environmental > Terrestrial > Soil > Vadose...
ACACCAGTTAGAAGACCTTCTCCGCGCTGCTGATGAGCAACGGAAAACTCTACGTACGCAGTGGCAACACATCCAGGCGCGCATTGTCACAGCTCGTAAAGCATGTGCTCAAGCAAGCGAGTTTGTGCAGACGATTGAACGAGATATGGCAATAAGCGAGGAGCGCGTTACCGCACTGGAGCATCAACGCGGTGAACAGCAGCAGGAGGAGCGGCGTTTACGTGAACGCCTGATTGGCGCGCAACAGCATGTAATCGACCTGGAAGAGCAGTGCGACCTTGCCGATGAAGCGCTAGATACTAGTGCAGCAGCGATGGCGACATTAGAGGCACAGGTGGCCGCAGCGCAGAAGAACTACGAGTTGGATGAACGGCGTCTGCGTGCAGCGCAAAGTGACCTGATGCAAGTGCAGGCTCGCCTGGGTGCCAGTCAAACAGACCTGGGGCGACAGCAGAAACACCTTGGGGAGCGCAACCGCACCCTGGCAGTACGGCGAGATACCATAGCCCAATCGCAGCAGTCTCTGCGCATGTTGGAGACACGTCTCGTTGAAGAGCGCGCATCGCTCAATACCGCCCGCAGTGAAGAGCAACAGGTGATTCGACGCAAGCAAACGCTGCTACGTGCTATTGCCGACGCCCAGCAAGAGATCGAGCGCCTGAAATCGACCCTGGCTGAAGCGGAGCGCCAACGGCGCATCGTGTCTGATCGATTGAACATGCTTAAAAATTGGCGTCAGAGCCTGAGTGGGTATAGTGATGGCGTACGAGCATTGCTACGTGCACCAACGGGTAGGCTAACCGGCCTGATCGGCCCTGTACCGCAGCTTGGTGTAGCTTCTGCTGGCATGGAGATAGCATTGGAAGCCGCACTAGGTCCTTATCTACAGGCAGTGGTAGTACAAACATTCGCTGATGCCTGCACCTGCCTCGATTACTTGCATGCGGCTAAAGCTGGGAAAGCCATGCTGCTATGGTTGGATGGAGAGCATGTGCAGGAAGAGTTCGCAGCGATGCATGATGCACAGTTCCAGGCAGAAGAGGATACGCTCAATGGCCTGCTTGAAGAGCAACGCGGACAGCAGCAAGGGCCCACCCAGGGCGGAGGCAAGCTCCCCCACCTCCCCCCACATCCACCCCCGCCCCTACATTCCCTTGCCCCTACACCTCTGCTCCTACGAGAACATGTGCATAGCCTCGCGTGGCGTTATATACAGTGCGAGCAGCGCTACCTGCACCTCTTCCACAAGATGCTACAAGGCGTGGTTCTGGTGAAAGACCTGGATAGCGCAAAAGCCTTGCTGACCTTGCTAACGACAGCGTACGACCCCGCTTCCAACGGCATTCGTTTCGAGACAGTGGTAACGCTCGGCGGCGAAGTATTACATGTCGATGGTTGGCTCAGTGGCGGGAGTGGTAAGGATGGCGCTCAACAAGGGTTGCTGGCCTATGAACGAGAATTGCACGAACTGCCACAGCAGTTGAGCGACCACGTAGCATCGATCGATCAGTTGAATAGCATGATTAGTGATGTGCAACGGAGCCAGGAGACACGCCGGATTGAGCAGGTTGCGCTGGACAAAGAACTGCAAAAGGTGACAGCACGCATCAATGGGCTGAACAAAACGCTAGACACTACGCAGCGGGAGCAAGAGCGCATACAGACCGAACTGCAACTGGCTGCATCTATTGAGCAACAATTGACGGCTGAGGTTGCCGGATTGGAGCAAGAGGTACAGGCAGCGCAAGAACGTGTACGCGCCCATGAGAAATCTCAGCGTGAGCTGGCGGGCTTGGTCGAGCAACTGCAAACCGAGGTAGAGGAACGTTCCAGTGTGTATCGTCGCCAACAGGATGAGCTGGGGCAGGCACGCACCGCACTGGCTGTGAAGCGGCAGGAAGCCAGGTCACTCCGCCAGCAACTGGCAACACAGCAGGCACAGGCACAGGACCTGAAGGCGCAACTCGAGCACCACATTGCTCGCATGAAAGAAGCCGAACAGCGGCAACAGGTACTATTAGAGACGATTACACTCCATCGTGCTGAGCTTGAGCAGGCTCAAGCGCGAACACACACACTGACTGACGAGCTGCATAGAGTGGAGGCAGAGGCCAGCAACATCGATCAACAGGTGCTGGCCTTGGAACAGCAGATCTTGCAGCAGCGTCATGTGCTGGCCGAGTTAGAGGTATCCTATCGGAGTTGTCTGCTGGAAAGTCAGAAGGCTCGCGATGCCGTTGAGACATTGCTGGAGCAAATGCGCGAAGAGATGGGCGTGACCGATCCGAGAGAGCTGGCTCGCAACATTGAAGGGTTAGAGGTGGACCAACAAGACGACACCCAAATTGTAGTGGCAGGGGCCCTTGCGGCTGCCAGGTTTGCGGAAGAAACACAACTGCGACGGCTCCGACGGCGAGTCGAGGGCTTGCGCAGTCGCCTCAAGGCGCTGGGAGGCTGCGATCCCGATGCTCCGCAGCAGTACGAGGAGACACGCACACGCTACGAGTTTCTCTCCTCGCAGACCGCGGATACGGAGCAGGCAGCACAGCATCTACACTCGATTATTGAGCAACTCGATGTGATGATGGCAAAACAGTTCGAGGTCACTTTTGAAGCAGTAAACACTCGTTTCCGCGAGCACTTCACCACACTATTTCATGGCGGTAATGCACGCCTTGAGTTAACGACTTCCCGAGGAAGCGAGGATGATACTTCAACAGCGTCCAATATGCCTTCTGGTGTGGAGATCATCGTACAACCTCCTGGCAAGAAAGTGCAGGACCTGTCCCTGCTCTCCGGTGGTGAGCGTGCGCTGGTCTCGGCGGCGCTGCTTTTTGCCCTGCTCGAGATCAATCCTCCGCCGTTCTGCCTGCTTGATGAGGTAGATGCCGCACTGGACGAATCGAACGTAACGCGCTTTTGTGATATCCTGAAACAATTGGCAGAGCGCACGCAATTTATTATAATTACCCACAACCGGGTAACGATGACCGTGGCACAGGCGATCTACGGCGTCTCAATGGGAGGTGATAGTGTCTCACGCCTGCTCTCACTGAAACTTGAGGAAGCTGCTGTGGCGGGTGACCGGTGAGGGGAGAAGATACCATGAATATGGTTGCTGGCTTTTTGACAGTAATGTTCCTGTGACAACTCCCCACGGCGTCGCGCGCCGGAGGCTTCTCAGGCAACGCTGCACCCATCGGTGTACGTTCGCGCCTGAAGGCCATGCCCTGGCCTAGCAACTTTGAGTATATTCTTAGCAGCGTTGACATCTCGATCCTCAACGTAGCCACAGAAAGGACAGATATGCGTACGGACGCTCAAAGACTTGTGGACAATCTCCCCACACCGATAGCATTTTTGCGAGGTGTAGCGGGGGTTCACTCTGATTACCTCATGTCCAGCACTCTCAGCCTTGGCAGTGAGGATGTCGAGGAATGCACCCCAGGAGGCGTCCATGATGCTTTTTGCGAGATGATGATTTTTGACCATGCCATCGATGTTGAGGTTCTCGACGGCAATATGATGGTACTGTTCGGTGTACTGTTTAGCGACCTTGTAGTGAAAATCACGTCGTTGTCGCTTGATCTTGAGGTGCGTTTGTGCGGTGCTCTTGGCGGCTTTTCTACGCCGTTTCGACCCCTTCTTCCGACGAGCAATCGTGCGTTGCTTGCGTCGCAGCGTAGCCTGGCTCTTGCAGTAGTAGCGTGGGTTCTCGACGGTGTGCCCTTCGCTATCGGTCAGGAAGGATTTCAACCCAACGTCAATGCCAATATCAGGATGTTCGCACGTGCTTGGGGAATGCTCCTGGTGTGGTTCCGTCTCACAGACAAGCAATGCATACCAATGCCCATCAGCACGCAAGATCAGGTGGGCCGTCTTGGGCACTCCTTCAATCGGACGGTGCAACTTGATTTTGACGGAGCCACCCACCTTCTTGGGGACAGAAAGATGCTTGCCATCGGGAGCAAGCGAGAAATCGGTCTTGTGCTGTCGCAATTGTATGGAATGCCACCTATTCGGTGTCTTGAACCGTGGGAAGCCTACATCAGCAATACCCGCCTCACGGGCTCCAAGAAACCGTTTGAGAGCTCGACTCAGCCGATCAGAGAGCATCTGTACGGTAGAAGCAGGAACATGTTCCCTATGACCTGCGAATTGTTTGTTCAGGTCGTATTTCGTCGGGAATGTGCCATCCTGCTCGTACTGTGCCTTGAGTGTCGAGAGCATTTCGTTGTAGATGTGACGCGACTCGATCAAGCACTGCATGAGCAAGTGACGTTGCTGCTTAGTCGGATAGATTCGGTACTCGAATGTTTTCATGTCTTGCATTTTCCTAGAAGCCAATTAAATTGTCAAGTGGTAGGGGTTATTACCCAACCACTCCTGCCCCGAACAAGGAACGCGGCTTATATCAAGAGGGACGTGCTCGATAAATCGGCACTCTACGCCACGGGGTTTTACGCCGCGGTGTGATAAAAAGGATCAAGGAGGCTCCTATGACAATCATTCTTGCTCAGCTTGTACTCATAGCTATTATCGGCTACCTGTGGGGATCTATTCCCTCTGGCTATTGGATGGGGAAACTGCTGCGAGGCAAAGATTTTGATATAAGGAACTATGGCAGTCACAAAACGGGTGCTACCAATGTTCGACGTACGCTTGGCAACGGCCCTGCTGCGCTAGTAGTCGTAGTCGATCTCTCGAAAGGAGTAGGACCGGTTCTCCTTGCCACGTTTATACCCTTCTTTTACATTTCAGGCTGGGGACCAACGGTAGCCGGTGTGGCTGCTCTGCTGGGACACTGCTTCCCCATCTTCATCGGCTTCAGGGGCGGTCGCGGCGTCTTGACTGGTGCTGGTGCCATTCTCGTTATCTCCCCCTTGACATTCCTGATTTCGGCTATCACTACCATCAGTACCATAGTGATCTCACGCTTTGTTTCTCTCGGTTCAATTGTAGGAGCGATGACCTCAATCATTTGTGGCATCGTTTTCTACTTTGTAGGCCGGGCCAATCCCACCTTCTTTGGGCGGGTCAGCCTGGCTCAGATGATCTTACTTGTAGTTGTTCCTGGACTTGTGATCCTTTTCCACTACGATAATATCGGTCGCCTATTGGCGGGGAAAGAGCGTAAGTTAGGGCAAAAGGAGGTTGTTGCCTCTTCATCCAACGCAACGCCAGACGTGCAAGCGTAACTCCATTTGGAGTGTGTAAAACCGGTGTAGGCAGGCGTCTCAACTGGTCTTGCTCGTTTCACGTTCAGGTTGGAAGAGTGGGAGCGCCCCAATGAAGTATTCGACACCGGACATGATGGTCCAAAAAACAGCTACAAGTAGAAGGACATCGGCAAGCAGTAGCATGATATTAGCTGCATTGAGTGTCTGGCTGTTAAAAACGAGCATTAACGGGAAGAGGGACAAATTGTGGGCGCCCAAACCTTTTGCTAGCAGCACCCCGCCTATGGCAACCAGCGTAATAAACGTCTTCTGCTTCCCCCAGACTCCTGCTGGAATAACCTTCCCCTTGGCCGCTGCCATAGAGCGTAGGCCGGTAACCAGGAATTCACGGGCCACAATGATGATGACGATCCAGGCCGGGACAAGATTGATCTGTACGAGGCTAATTAAAATGCCAGCGACGAAAATTTTATCGGCGGTCAGGTCCAGGAAGACTCCCAGAGAAGATCCAACGTGAAAGCGGCGTGCCAGGTAGCCATCAAAAAAATCTGTTACTGAGGCGAGCAGAAATAGCACTGTCGCTATCAGAAAAGACCAGGGCTGATTGATAAGCACGAACGCGACTACCAAAGCGGTTGCCACCAGTCGACTCAGGCTCAGCAGATTAGGCAGGTTTTTTTTCATCCTATAACTCTCCTTATGATTTAGGCGTGCGATGCCAAAGTTGATAAGTACTACTGCTGCTCAGTATGCCACCGGCAGCCTGAATACGAGCAACATCCGCGGCAGTGCGGATAAAGCCCCCGGCAATGAAAGGACCAGGGAGCAACTGCTGAAGTGTTGGGGCAACCTCTGGGAAGATGATACCAGGGAGTACTTCCACGAAATCGGGGGCAGCCCGGGCAATAGTGCGTACGCCACTTTCTAAGGCGGAGTCATCCAGCAAGAGGAGACGCTGAATAGTTATCAGTCCTTCCGCACGCCCGGCGGAGACAAGTTGAGAGCGACTGGTGATGACAGCGTCAACACCAATCTGGTGTAAATACTGGATACCGGCACGGTCTTTGCCGATACCACTGACCAGATCAACATGGACTACCAGCCCCTTACCACGCTGGTGGGCCTGATTCACGAAAGGACCGAGTTGGAATGCATCGCCCTTAAGCACAAACAATAGCAATGAGTCGGAGTTTAAGGCCATCTGCATATCTTCACTCGATTTTATTGCTGCCGCCACCGGGTAAAGACGGGCCAAACGTAGGAATTCTTGTTTGATCATATCTACCTTGCCAAAGTATGTGTTTGTGATGTTGGCAAAAAGGGGCAGGGGCCTAACATCACTTGACAAAAAGGAATATACCGAGTAACATAATTATAAGCAAACTCCGCAGTGTTGTACAGTTAGTATTTCCGTCTTGGTATCTCTACGGCGCATACCTTGGAGACTGTTTTTACTGCTTATGTGAGAACAGTTACAGGCAGGTTTTTTAGACAACTGAATATGTAACATAAGGACAGTGAAATGAAAAGTCCTGAGCCGATCCTAATTAAGAAGGCTTAGGACTTTATTGTTTTTCTGCTGCTACATGGAGGTGCAGCATGCTTACTCGGTCCTGTAGGTCATTGCTCGATCTCTCAGCGCGGTGCAAGATAATACCAGTGATAGAAAACCGCGTTCAGTTTGTACATGCCTTTGATGCATCACAAGTTAGCGCCATCATTCTGCGACATTGCAATCTTTTTGAATTTGCAACATTATTTGAGCGCGCTCGTCGGAGTGGGTTGTCAATCTATGTGAATATTGACCACATTGAGGGTATTCACGCTGACTCTGCTGGTCTGCGTTACCTCGCTGATCATTTTCACGTGGCTGGATTTATTTCCAACAATCCACGCACGCTATCGTTGGGCAAACAATTTGGCCTGGAGACCATTCAGCGTATCTTCGCTGTTGACTCAACCGGCTTAGAGACTGCCCTCGAGTCAATGGATACGCAACACGTTGATCTGCTCGATATTTCTCCAGCACTCGTCATTCCCTACGTAGTTCCGTATTTAGAGACACCCTTGCCACTACCTTTCATTGCATCTGGCCTGATCAACTCATCTCAGCAGGCGCAGGCGGTCCTGCGTGCTGGTGCATTAGCAGTTACAGTTACCCGAAGCGAACTCTGGCAGTGATAGCTTGTATGGAGACGGGTATGAGAGTTGGGCCCGGCTGGGCTTCGTCTGCAAGGCGACCCCCATGCGGATAATTCTCTCTTACGTTGTGGTCCCCGCGCAGACAATGATGCCTGTGCCAGATAAATTTAACCGCTGTTCAATGAATGTACACAAGAAAGAGGGCTAACTATGGCAAAGTACGTACTCGCCCTTGACCAGGGCACAACCAGTTCGCGAGCGATCGTCTTCGATCACGACGGCGCGATCGTCAGCGTAGCGCAGCAAGAATTTCCACAGATCTATCCAGCACCGGGGTTGGTTGAACACGATCCAGAAGCGATCTGGTCGAGCCAAATCGCAGTCGCCCACGAGGCAATGAAAAAGGCCAAAGCTTCAGCCTCTGACGTCATAGCGATTGGCATTACCAACCAGCGCGAAACGGCCATTGTGTGGGACAAAGCCACAGGCAGGCCGGTCTTTAATGCGATTGTCTGGCAGAGCCGCCTGACCGTGCCTATTTGCGATGCCTTGAAGGCGAAAGGGTTCGACAAGGAGATCCGTGCACGCACGGGCCTGGTGACCGATGCGTATTTTTCCGGTACCAAGGTCAAGTGGATTCTTGACAACGTCCCTGGTGTGCGAGAGAAGGCTGAGCGGGGCGAGGCACTCTTCGGCAACGTAGATACCTTTTTGATGTGGCGGCTCTCCAAAGGCCGTGTGCATGTCACCGACCCATCCAACGCCTCGCGTACCCTCCTCTACAACATCTACCAGGGCGACTGGGATGATGTCATTCTCAACGAATTAGGAGTTCCTCGTGCCATGCTGCCTACCGTGATGCCGTCCAGTGGCGTCTTCGGCACGGCCGACGCTGAGTTCTTTGGTGGACCCATCCCAATGGCAGGCGACGCGGGAGACCAGCAAGCCGCCACTTTCGGGCAGGCATGTTTCGAGGTGGGCATGTCGAAGAACACCTATGGTACGGGCAACTTCATGCTCATGAACACTGGAAACAGGGGCGTTCCATCGCAGCACGGGTTGCTCACCACCATCGCCTGGGGCATAGGAAAAGATGTCATCTATGCGTTGGAAGGGAGCATCTTCATCACCGGAGCTGCCGTGCAGTGGCTACGTGATAGCCTCGGTGTCATCAAAGCTAGTAATGACGTTGAAGCGCTGGCCACCTCCGTGCCTGACAATGGCGGTGTTTATTTCGTGCCGGCCTTCGTCGGTCTGGGTGCACCATACTGGGATTCCTACGCTCGTGGCACGATTGTTGGCCTGACTCGCGGTTCAACCGCTGCCCATATTGCTCGCGCAACGCTTGAGGCCATGTGCTATCAGACCCGTGATGTGCTCGAATCGATGACTGCTGATAGCGGTGTCCATGTGAGCACCCTGCGTGTTGATGGTGGTGCAGTCGTGAATAACCTGCTTATGCAATTCCAGGCGGATGTCCTTGGCGTGCCGGTGCAGCGGCCAAAGGTTGCTGAGACCACCGCCCTGGGTGCCGCTTACCTCGCAGGACTGGCGACGGGCTTCTGGAGCAGCCAACAGGAAGTGGCCGAGCAGTGGGCCGTCGATCGCACATTCGAGCCCCAGATGAGCGCCGATCAGCGCGACAAGCTATACGCCGACTGGAAACGAGCGGTTGAGCGCTCACAGAAATGGGAGCAGGCGTAATCGGATAGTGGGTGGCGGCCCTATAGGCGCGACCGTGAGGAGCCAGGGGATGTGTTTCATTTTTTGCGCGGGGAGTCCTGGACCAGGGCGGAGGCAAGCAAGTGAGACCAGGGCGGAGGCAAGCTCCGCCCCTACTAACCACGCAGCAGGCTCCGAGGAGGACAGTAGGGGCGTGAGCGGGGAGACCAGGGCGGAGCAGGGGAGACCAGGGCGGAGGCAAGAGACCAGGGCGGAGGCAAGCTCCGCCCCTACTAACCACGCAGCAGGCTCCGAGGAGGACAGTAGGGGCGTGAGCTTGCCTCCGCCCTGGGGAGTTGGGGTGGCCTGGCTTTGCCGCTTGCGTTCGCCCTGCCAGCTTGTAGTGCAACTTCGTAGTGCGGAACCTTGTTGTAAATGTCATCATATAGCGACAACTTTCAGTGTTCGTCGCCATTACTTCAACCACAGAAATGGAGTGAGTATCTATGGCAGCTCAAACTGGAGTTAGAACTCCTGCACTTGGCGGCGTATGGGGTGAATCAATCGCAGAGTTCTTTGGTACGATGGTGCTGATCCTCTTCGGTGATGGCTGTGTAGCGGGCTTTGGGCTCTTCAAAGACTTAGGTTTCACGTTTACCTGGCCGGTCATCATGTTCGGATGGGGTCTTGCTGTTATGCTTGGCATCTACGTTGCTGGAGCAATTAGCGGTGCCCACATCAATCCGGCTGTAACGCTCTCCCTGGCTGCGACCCGCAGATTCCCCTGGAACAAGGTGCCGTATTACATCTTGGGGCAGGTTCTTGGTGCTTTCGTTGCTGCGGCCATCATCTACTTCGTCTACTACGACGCGCTTCAGCACGCGTTGGGACTGGCCCACAGCACAGACTTCGTGAATAATGTTGGGTACGTTTTCTTCACGTTCCCTAAGTCGTTCGTGAGTTACTTTAATGCCTTCTGGGACGAGTTCTTAGGCACGGCCCTCCTCGTCGGCCTGATCCTCGCCATCGTCGATGGACGCAACCAGCCCGTCCAGGGGAACCTCAACCCGCTTATCATTGGTTTCTTGATTGTAGCGATTGGTGCCTCCTTCGGCCTCAACAGTGGATACGCTATCAATCCTGCTCGCGACTTCGGTCCGCGCCTCTGGATAGGCTTTGTGACTGGCTTTGCCAGCTTTACATCAGGCTACTGGTGGATTCCTATCGTCGCACCGATTCTCGGAGGTGTCGTCGGTGCCTTCATCTACGACTACACTGTTGGCAAGGTGCTGGCGGCAAAAGGACTGATGAAATCAGGTGAGGCTGTAACGAAGGGTGAGGCTGTACGAGAACCTTCTGGCGAATAGTCTCGCAAGCACGAACACACGAAAGGACGAAGATACGAAACCGTGACGGGATGGAGACCCTCAGCACGTTCGTATCTTCGGGGTTATTCTATCATGCAACCACTATCTTCAACGGTGCGCAAGCAAAATCTGGCTACTCTGGATAGCGAACACTTCGATGTGCTTGTGATCGGTGGCGGCGTTACTGGCGCTGGAGTCGCCCTGGACGCCACGGCACGCGGTTACAAAGTCGCGCTCGTCGAAAAAATTGACTTTGCCAGTGGCACGAGCAGCAAAGCAACAAAGCTCGTCCACGGAGGCATTCGTTATCTATCTAACTTTGATTTTGCTCTGGTGCATGAAGCTTTGGTCGAGCGTGGCCTTCTGCTGCAAAACGCCCCATTCCTGGTGCATCCACTCGCATTTATCCTGCCGATCTATAAGGGTGATCGTCACCCGGTGGGCATGCCATTTACCACGCCTGGAGGCATCGGGTTGAGCCCGATTCTCAATCTTGGGCTCTGGCTCTACGATGTATTGGCAGGACGACGCAACGTGAAAAGGCATCATCATTTGAGTCGCAATGCTGTGCTGAAGCTGGCACCAGACCTTCTTCCCGAGGGACTGAAAGAAGGCTTCGTCTACTATGATGCGCAAACGCATGATGCCCGCCTCACGATGGCGCTCATTCGTACTGCCGCTCAATACGGTGCCACGATCACCAACTATAGCGAGGTGACTTCCTTTGTCACCGAGCAGGGGAAGGTACGTGGTGCCCGTGTACGTGATCGTCTTGGTGATCAAGAAGTGACTGTCTACGCCCGTCACATCGTCAATGCCACAGGCGTCTTCTCCGAAGAGGTTGAGGCGCTCATCGACCCTGAGCCACAGATTAAGATTGAGCCGAGTAAAGGCGTGCATATAGTTGTGTCATGTGAGGACGTCAAACTTGGGGATATGGCGATTGTTTTGCCAGAGACCGATGATAGGCGCATTATCTTCATCGTCCCCTGGGAATCGCGCGCGGTTATAGGTACTACCGATACAGGCTCTGGTGATCTTGATCACCCAGTTGCTACGCACGAAGATATCTCATACCTGCTGCACTATCTGAATCGCTATCTCTCAGTCCACCTGACGGAAGCAGACATCATCAGCACCTATGCCGGTTACCGTCCGCTTCTAAGCTCACGTAGTTCAAAACACTCAACTGCACAACTTTCGCGTTCCCACTCGGTGCTGGAGAGCCCATCGGGCCTGGTCTCGATTGTCGGCGGTAAGTTGACAACGTATCGGCGTATGGCACAAGACACCGTTGACGTTCTCAGTCGTCACGATGGCTCGGTGCCGCTCCATCCTACCCAAAATCTCCCTTTGCACGGCAGTGCTGGCTGGCCTGTTGTGCGACGTGACATGGAAGTCAAAGGAAAAGCCCTTGGACTCGATCCTCAGACGATAGCACAACTGGGGAGTAGTTACGGGTCTGAGGCGAACGCTATTTTGAGTCTCGTAGAGAAAGATGCATCGCTAGCCACGCGTCTTGTCGATGACCTCCCTTATATCCGAGCAGAGGTGGTGTATGCTTGCCGTCAAGAGATGGCGATGACCCCCTATGACGTGTTGGCTCGCCGTACCTCTATCACCCTGCTGGATCGTCAACGCGGTTTAGGTATCGTCGATGAGGTTGCTAAGCTCATGGCGCAGGAGCATCAATGGTCGCCTGAGCAGCAACAGGCCATGATCGATGCCTACCGTGATGCTATGCAACAACAGATGGCTGCCGAGACGCGAGTGTGAAGTACCCCACAGCTAAAGCTGGGGGCTTCTACGCAGTCCCACTTGCGGAACGTACCCGCAAGGGCTTACGTGGGACACTTCCTGCCCCGTGTGTTCGTTGCAATCTCGGTAGGTGGCTGGTGGGCTCTGCCTACGTCAACGATTGGCACACCGAACGGTTTGGTTCGCTAGTGCTTTTACCCAAGGGAGCTTACCTTGGAACCGGCAAACACTATTGGGTTGTCAGTGTGCATCGGGTGCCTGCCCTGGGGACGAGCCTTGCGGTCTCACGGTACCCAAGAGAACACTCATACTATAGCACATTGACACCTACCTGTCAACATGGTAGACTTTGACCATGAGAAAGAAACAAGCCAATGTCACCACTATTCGACTCGAACCGACAGATCGAGAAGCCATTGCCCATATCAGGGAACTGTATGGGTGTCCTTCAGACAATGCCGCTATCAAGCTTGCCTTGCGCATGGTGGCACGCGGGGAGGTACCCCCCCCCATCACGCCCCCAAAAGGAACGAGCCTTATATCCCTGTGACTGAAGTCAGGGGTTTTACGGCTCGGTCTGATAATTCGACGTGGTACTCGCTGTGGGTGCCAGGTTAACAGTAGATGACACACATCTTAAGTCAACATACATCACACATGACGTAGAAGGAGAAACCATGAAGAAACTAATCAATAGGCCAGAAGATGTCGTTAAAGAGGAACTGGCGGGTATGGCGGTAGCTCATGCTGACCTTATTCGCGTGGACATTGAGCAGCAAGTGATTGTGCGTAAAGATGCTCCGGTGCAGGGGAAAGTAGGCGTTATTTCCGGTGGTGGTAGCGGCCACGAACCAATGCACGGGGGCTTTGTCGGACATGGCATGCTTGACGCTGCCTGCCCTGGCGCTATCTTTACCTCACCGGTTCCTGACCAGATGCTCATCGCTACACGCGCCGTAAACGGTGGCGCGGGTGTGCTGCATGTCGTCAAGAACTACACAGGTGACGTACTCAACTTTGAAATGGCTGCTGAGTTGGCCGATGCTGATGGGATCAAAGTAGCGAGTGTTGTCACCAATGATGATGTGGCCGTACAGGATAGCCTCTATACGGCAGGACGGCGTGGTGTCGGTGTGACCGTGCTGCTGGAGAAAATCGTCGGTGGTTTTGCCGAGACGGGAGCACCATTGGAGCAGGTAGCAGCGTTAGCCAGGAAAGTGAACGATCACGGTCGCAGCATGGGTATGGCACTGACCTCTTCCATTGTGCCAGCTGCCGGGAAGCCCACCTTTGAGCTGGGTGAAGACGAAATGGAGATTGGTATTGGCATCCACGGTGAGCCGGGCCGTCGGCGTGTCAAGCTTGCTCCTGCCAACGAGATCACTGAGATGCTGGCTATTCCCGTCATTGATGACCTGGGTCTCAAATCTGGTGAGCAGGTGCTCGCGATGGTTAACGGCATGGGTGGTACGCCACTCATTGAACTGTACGTGGTCTTTAATGCCTTGCACAAGATCTTGCAGGGTAAGAATATCACAATTACGCGTTCTTTGGTGGGCAACTACATCACCTCTTTGGAGATGGCAGGCTGTTCCATTACCCTGGTACGCCTGGATGACGAATTGACCAGGTACTGGGATGCGCCTGTGCATACCCCTGCACTGCGCTGGGGTATGTAGGGGCCGATTATGGATTTTAACAAATTAATCTGGACATGCCTTTGGATTTCCCGGAGGCCGAAGGATTGAAACGCGCTCCGCAAGCTGCGCTGAGGGTCCCTACGCACTGTCCATCGCTTCGTGTATGGGTTACCCACATCGTGACCCATGTTAGGTACCAACATCGTACCCTCTCGATGAGCGCCGCTGCTGCACCTACAAGGGATACGATGTACGTACACAGCAAGGGTCACGAGGTTGGTAC
>Ga0099828_10001971_pt1 | contig 14028 bp, 17 predicted proteins | sample CZO8metaG_2_FD_79338 | JGI IMG/M metagenome (GOLD analysis project Ga0099828, IMG submission 79338) | Vadose zone soil microbial communities from the Eel River Critical Zone Observatory, Northern California, USA - CZOApr15con2H1.8 metaG | ecosystem: Environmental > Terrestrial > Soil > Vadose...
CCATGTGTACGCTCACTTTGGTTCCGGCAGAACATGGATACTTGGCTGGGATGAATCGGGACGAGCTTCTGAGCCGTCCGCAGGCTCTCCCCCCGAAGGTCTCTCAGCAACATAGCGTGGAAATTGTCTACCCGCGGGAATCCGCTGGCGGGACATGGATCGCCTGCAATGCGCAGGGTAATTTAGTCGCGCTTCTGAACTGGAACTGTGGCGAATCTCCATACGTGGGCGAAAAGCGCCGGACGCGTGGCCTGGTGATTCCGGAGCTGATTGGCGAGCCTGATTTGTCCGCGACAGACTCTCACTACAGGCACATGAATCTTGATGGGCTATTTCCCTTCCGTTTGGTTGGGGTTTTCTGGAGGGAACAGACCATAAACGAGTGGCGCTGGGACGGCGCTGCTTCGCGGAAATTCGAAATTCCCTGGGCTCGCAAACACTGGTTTTCCTCGAGTCTCTCGGATTCCTCTGCGGAAAAAGAACGCGGGCGCGAGTGTGCGGCCGCCGCGTCGCAACCAGCGATTGGGAGCAAAGGCTGGCTCCGCAGCCTCCATCGTTCCCATATTCCCGAGCCGGGTCCTTTTTCGGTTTGTGTCCATCGGCCGGATGCGGCCACGGTCAGCTACACGGAAGTCAGGTGCCACGGCTCATTGATCTCCATGGACTATCTCGCCGGAAATCCTTGCCTGAAGGAAGGGTTTGACGAGCACGCAAGCATCTTCTTGAGGGATCCAATGATTCACAGCAACTTGACTGAGCTCTAAGTCTGATGAAACTTTTGTTAGTCTTACTGCTCTCATCTCCTGTACCAACAAACTGTGGCGGGGTCTGCGTGACGATATGAAAGATAAGGTCGTTCTCATTACAGGCGCCAAAGGCGGTCTGGGGTCGTTCGTGACCCAACGCTTTCTAGCAACGGGCGCGACAGTCATTGGAACGTCCCGAAGCATCTCCAAAGAAGATTTTCCCGGGCTCAATTTCGTTCCCCTGCCTGTCGACTTCACCAAAGCGGCTGCCGTTCGCGAGGCGGTCGAAACGGTCGTGAGCCGCTTCGGCGAGCTGGATGTCCTGGTGCACGTGCTGGGTGGCTTCGCCGGCGGACAGACCGTCGCGGAGACGGATGACGCGACATGGGAGCAAATGCGCGACCTCAACTTGACGTCAGCATTTTATGTCCTGCGTGCCGCGATACCCCATCTTCGGAAATCCGGGAACGGCCGCATCATCGCGATTGGAAGCCTGACCGCGGTTGAACCTCACGCCGGACTCGGTGCTTATGTGACTTTCAAATCCGCGCTCGCAACGCTGGTCCGCACCGTGGCCCTCGAAAACAGGGACGCGGGAGTGACGGCAAATTTGATTTTGCCAGGAACGATGGATACACCGGCCAACCGTAAGTCAATGCCCGCTGCTGATTTTTCCAAGTGGGTCCGGCCCGGCGACGTGGCTGACTTAGCATTGTGGCTCGCCGAGGATCACGCTGCACAAGTCACGGGTACGGTTATCCCGATTGATGACACCAATGAATGAGCGAATCGTCGTCCTCCTCGTTAACACATTCTATTTGTATGCGCTGCTCGGGGTAGTCTTTGCCCTTGCGTTCCTGACTGTCGGAGTAAAGCGCATCGATTCCCAAGCCAAGGGCAGTAGCGCAGCATTTCGCCTGTTAATTTTTCCAGGATCGGTCGCTTTCTGGCCGCTGCTGCTTCGCCGGTGGATTGCGGGAAAGAGTGAACCGCCGGAGGAGAGGAATCCGCACCAATGATTCAGCCTCTCCGCAAGACTCATCGTCGCATTTTTCTAGCGCTTGCGTTGTTGCTGCCGACGCTCTTTCTGTGTGGCATCACCTTCCGCCACTCGTGGCCAGCCTCTCCAAAATCGAAGAAGCCCGCCGCGCAGTCAGCTCCCTCGGGAGCGACGCCATGAGCCACCAATATCAAGCCGTTGGTTGGAATCGCCAAAAGCGAGTGTACGACATAGTGCTTCTCACCGGAGTCGCGCTCTATATGGCGCTTTTCATCGGCTTCGGCGCGTTGCTGTTTCCCTACGCAACGGCCGAAACCCTTATCATTCGCGCCGCAGGCTCAGCAGCATTTCTGCTGTTGCACGTGGTTTTGTGTATCGGTCCGCTCTGCCGGCTGGATTCCCGATTTCTCCCTTTGCTCTACAATCGCCGTCATTTGGGAGTGGTCACTTTCTTGTTGGGCGCCGTACACGGCGTCTTTGCGATCATTCAATTTCATAGCCTGGGAGATAAAGATCCACTTATTAGTCTTTTGACTTCAAACCAGAATTTCAGGAGCTTGCCCGATTTCCCCTTCCAGCAACTCGGTTTTCTAGCTCTTGTAATTCTTTTCCTCCTGGCCGCCACCAGCCACGACTTCTGGCTGAGAAACCTTACCCCACCGATTTGGAAGACTCTTCACATGCTCGTTTACGTGGCTTATGTCTTTTTAATTGGCCACGTCACTTTGGGACTACTCCAGTCTGAGACCAGCCCAGTTTTGGCGGCAGCGACGGGCACTGGTTTGTTGACGGTTTTGAGCCTGCATCTTGCCGCAGCGTGGCGCGAGCGCCGGACGGATAAACAGAAGCTCAGTCCTGTGGCGAATGGGTTCGTTGACGCTTGCGCAGTGGCAAGTATTCCGGAAAAATGCGCGGCAGTTGTCTCGATGAACGGGGAGCGTGTCGCGATATTCAAGTTTGAGGGAAAGATTTCCGCCATTTCGAATGTGTGCCGCCACCAGAACGGTCCGTTGGGCGAGGGGAGAATTATCGACGGATGCGTGACTTGCCCCTGGCATGGCTATCAGTACCTGCCAGAAACTGGAGCTTCGCCGCCACCGTTTACGGAAAAAGTTTCGACGTTCCAAACACAAATCGTGAACGGACGCGTATGGATCGACCCCAAACCGAACCCACCGGGCACTCGCGTCGAGCCATCCAGAATTCCGGACACTGGAGTGCCGGCATGAACGAATTCTACGTCGGGTATCTTCCGAAAGCACCTGTTGGGATCGCACGCCGCATCAAGGTTGTCGTCCTCTTCCTGCTTGTTTTCGCGGTGGTCGCAGCGATCGTATTCGCCACAGTGCAACGAACATTTGCTCCATCCGTTTTCGAATACGGCAAAGTGCACACCTTTGAAGGCACAATCGAAAAGAGCCCCTATCCTACTCTGATGGTTGCGACGCATGGCTCAGCGGAAGCGGGATCTTCACGCTATCTTCTGGTGGGAGAAGGCAAGCATGGAGCCGATAGCCAAGTGGCGGCGTTCGCTGGAAAAACGATACAACTGCGGGGCACGCTGATCCATCGCGACGACCAGGCGATGATTGAGCTGGTGAGTGGTTCGATTTCGACAGTGGGTGAATCTCATCCACAGCAGCCACTTGCAAGAGACTTGGGGAATTTTGAGCTGACGGGTGAGATTGTGGATAGCAAATGCTACCTGGGTGTCATGAATCCCGGAAGCGGCAAAGTGCACCGAGATTGCGCCGTGCGTTGTCTTAGCGGGGGCATCCCACCCGTGTTTGCGACCAACGATTTCAACGGCTCACCGGCGATTCTCTTGCTTACCGACCCCAATCAGAGATCTCTTCCCAAGGATGCTTTCCTAAATCTTGTGGCGCAACCTGTGCACATCCGCGGAAGAGTGGTAAAGAGGGGTGAAACGCTGTACCTGGAAACTGAGTCTTCCGCCATTTCTCCCTTGCCTTAGAGCAGTCCAAGCTGCATGCGCCCGCCGGATTTCTGAATCCAAGTACTCCGCTTCAGCATCAGATGTGCATCGTTATTGGGGGTCCTGTATAGTCCTGTCCTGGTTTATCTCACATGGTAGGGCTAATCTCGCTGAGAGGTTCCTTAGATGGATGACATCTACAAAATCAACGTAGCCAAGACCGAGTTTCGAGAGGCTTATAACACGGGGAATATGGACCGCCTCATCGCCGTGTTCGCCAGCGAGGGGTTCACGAACATGTCCGAAGGTGGACCAAGCCAATTCGGCGGCGGGGCCCGCGCCAGCCTTCGTGAAGAGGCGGCGAAGTTGTTCGCAGACTATTCAGTACAAATGAGCGTAATCATCATCGACATCGTCGTCCTGGGGGACACTGCTTACGACTACGGGTGGCACGAGTTCACATTGAAGCCGAAGGACGGTGGGGAGCTAGTACGAAAGAGGAAGCGATACTTTGAGCTTTGGAGCAAAGATTCTTCAGGAACCTGGAAAATTGCGTTTCATATGAATAATCAGGATGTCCGCGAAGAACTCGGGGGCAGCGTGAGCCATTGGTTCCTCAGTGAGGAGCATGCCGCGACCGTCAACTGAGAGTTGCCTTTGCCGTCATGCGCGGGCCGGAAAGCGCTAGGACTGGTTCGTCGCTATTTGGCCTTGATCTTGTCGTATAGGCGCTTGCTGAATCCTTCGGGCATCTGGTACTCGACACCATCAGCCACCAGCTTCACAACGTTCTTGGTACCGTCGAGGATTGCCGTGCAATGGGCGCAGACCTTGAAATGCGCTTCCATGCGGGTCCGCATCTCTGGGTCAACGTCACCGTCCAGGTAGTTGGAGATCTCTCGCCAGACCTCAAGGCAGCTTATCTCAATCACCCTCATTGGATACGGAGCGTCCCTTTTAGTTTCATGTCTCTAACGCGGACCACTCTTACCACGGCCGCACCTTTTCGTACTCCTGTTTGCCCGAGTACCAGCTCCCGTCGATACCCGGTGCCAGCGCATCCCGCATTTGGAAGCGTGCCCGGAGAAGCCTGGTCTTTACACTGCCTTCTGTAATTCCCAGAACCTGAGCAGTTTCCTGAATACTGAGGTGCTGGACATCCCTCAGTATAAGCACTTCTCTGTATTTCGGGGGCAGGGAGTCTAGTGCCCGCTTCAGGGCTTCTCTTAACTCCTTCCGTTGGAGCGTTTCAGAGGGGATCTCCCGCCAGTCGGCAAAGTCTTTCGGAAAATAGTCGCCTTGCTCATCCGTCTTCTGCTCATCAACGGACTCATAGAGGTGTTTGCGGTCCTTGCGAAGCTTAAGCCGGGCCTCATTGATAGTGATCTGGATCAGCCAGGTGCTGAACTTGGCCTCCCCACGGAATCGTGGCAGGGCTGAGAAAGCCTTCAAAACAGCTTCTTGCGCCACTTCCTCGGCGTCTGCGGGATTATTGAGAATCGACATGGCGGCGGTGAAGACGCCGCGTTCACAAGGTTGAACGAGGCTATAGAAAGCCTCCTTGTCACCCTTGCAAACACGTTGGATCAGCTCCGACTCGGTTGTGTCAAAGTTTGGCTTGGCTGTCCGCGTCGACACGAAGTTCCGCCTTAACTAACACTGTCCTGGAGTTTTCCATGCTCTGCAATGTCCGATAGCCTGAATGATTCCGGTGTACATCACGAAAACATCACTCTCGAATGCCTATCGGATGTAGCAACTTCCAGAAGGTCGCAAGTATTTTCAAGAAGTTTCGATCAACATCAGCTTCCGCACTTCCAAGTTTTTCCTGTCGGTCACTGTCACTTATTGCACCCATCCGAATCCTATCACGCGTGACCGACATGCACATCTCGCCAGGGCCTGCCACACAAGGCAGTCTCAGTGCGACTTTGCCCGCCCGCGAAAAGGGGGCATCGCTCGCCCGTACCGCCGGCCATGCATTGGCTCGGCATTGGCCGGAATACCTGATGGAGAGTGCTGAGCTCGGAATCTTCATGATCTCGGCGTGTGTCTTTACAGCTTTGCTGGAGCATCCGGCATCTCCGGCTCTCCGGTTGATCCCCGACGCGTTTGTGAGGAATACGCTCATCGGCTTGGCCATGGCGCTGACGGCTGTGTCCATCATTTACTCCGGATGGGGAAAGCAGTCGGGCGCGCATATGAACCCCGCCGTGACGCTCACGTTCTTCCGGCTAGGAAAAATGGAACCCTGGGACGCTTTCTTCTATGTAGTCGCGCAATTTGTTGGCGGAGTCTCCGGTGTGACAATTGCTTCGCTACTTCTTGGAATGGTGGTATCACACCCCACCGTGAACTACGCAGTTACGCGCCCGGGTCCGCTGGGCGTCAAAGTCGCCTTCTTTGCCGAGGTGGTCATCTCCTTCGTACTGCTTCTAACAGTCCTCACGGTTTCCAACAGCAAGAATTGGGCGCGTTACACAGGACTTTTTGGTGGAGCTCTGATCGCAATTTACATCACGTTTGAAGCCCCGCTCTCCGGCATGAGTATGAATCCGGCGCGCACCCTTGGGTCCGCGCTTATTGCGAAATCTTTCGATGCCGTCTGGCTCTACTTTGTTGCGCCTCCGATCGGAATGCTGCTGGCCGCCGAGCTGTTTGTGAGGCTTCGCTCCATCCGAGCGGTGCATTGCGCCAAGTATCATCACAACAACAACAAGAGGTGCATTTTCCGTTGCCGGTTTGCCGAGATCGAGAACTCAAAGACTTTGGGAGCTGCCGAATAACATCGATTTGAATTGAGAACAGGGGAGGCTAAAGCGATGGTCCAGGATAAGCACTACGACGTAATTATCATCGGAACCGGCGCGGGCGGCGGAACGCTGGTGCACGCGCTCGCCTCCACGGGAAAAAACATTCTGATTCTCGAACGCGGCGATTACGTGCGCAGGGAGAAGGCCAACTGGGATTCCCGCGCGGTGAATGTCGATGCCAAATACCAGACTAAGGAAGAGTGGCGCGACATGGACGGCAAACCGCTCCATCCGCACACCAACTACTACGTCGGTGGCAATACCAAATTCTACGGCGCCGCTCTGTTCCGCTTACGCAAAGAAGATTTCGGCGAAATTCGCCATTTCGGGGGAATCTCACCGGCCTGGCCAATCGAATACGATGATCTCGAACCATACTACCTGAAGGCGGAAAAGCTCTATCATGTCCACGGAAAGCGCGGCGAGGATCCTACGGAACCTCACGCGAGCGGCCCCTATCCGCACCAGGCTATCAGTCACGAGCCGCGGATTCAGCAACTGAGCGACGACTTCGAACGGCTTGGATTGAAACCCTTTCATACACCGCTCGGCCTGCAGCTCAACGAGCAAGATCCGCGTAACAGCAGGTGCATCCGGTGCGACACCTGCGACGGCTATCCCTGCTTGGTGGATGCAAAGTCTGACGCGCAAGTGCTCTGTGTGGACCCAGCGCTACGCTTTCCCAATGTGACCCTGCTGACCAACGCATATGTGGAACGCCTGGAAACAAATGCCTCAGGTAATGAAATATCGCGAGTGGTTGTCAGCCGCAACGGCGCGAGAGAAGGCTACTCCGCTGGTTTCGTGGTGGTGTCGTGCGGAGCGATTAATTCCGCCGCGCTGTTGCTTCGCTCCGCCAACGATAAACATCCGCGAGGACTGGCCAATAGCTCGGACGTGGTCGGCCGCCATTACATGGGGCACACCAACTCCGTCATGCTCGCGCTCTCGAAGTGCCCGAATCCCACGTTGTACCAGAAATCGCTCTCCGTGAATGATTTCTACTTCGGCTCCAAAGAGTTCAACCACCCCATGGGCCATATCTCCTTCGTCGCAAAGCTTGACGGAACCGCACTCTCTGCTGGTGCGCCGGCCATCGCTCCCGGGTGGACGCTGGACCTCATGGCCAAGCACACCCTCAGCTTTTGGATCACCTCGGAAGACTTGCCGGATCCCAAAAATCGCGTCACCGTCGACCGCGAAGGCAAGATCGTACTCCAGTACACACCCAACAACGAAGAGCCCCATCGGCGATTGCTTGCCAAGCTCAAAGAGCTCATGAAGCAGCAGACCAAATGTGGCATACACGGTCATGAATGCCATGAAGGACTGTTCGCGAGGAATTTATTCCTCGGAGACCGTATCCCACTCGCTGGCGTTGCTCACCAAAACGGCACGATCCGCTTCGGAAAAGATCCCAAATCATCCGCGCTCGACATCAATTGCAAAGCGCACGAGCTGGACAATCTTTATGTCGTCGACGGCAGCTTTTTCCCTTCAAGTGCCGCTGTGAATCCAGCCTTGACGATCATGGCCAATGCACTCCGTGTCGGAGACCACCTGAAACAGCGATTGGGCGTCACAGCCTCCTCGGCAGACAACTCCCGACTGTCGTTTGCAGGAGTTCAAAATGCGGTCTAAACCACTCCTGGCACTACTTCTGGCTACGACGCTGTCGTTCGGATGGACGTTTTCGTCATTCACTCAGGCAGCGGTTCAGAGTTCTTCTGCTGGCGGAGTAAAGATTCTCAGTATCGGCACCATCCTCATCACCGTGGCGGATATGGACCGATCTCTGGATTTCTACTCGCACGTCCTTACATTCGAGAAGGTGTCGGAAACGGAGTTGGTTGGAGACGAAGTCGAGCACCTTTTCGGGGTGTTTGGGGCACGCGTGCGGGTGGCTCGAATGAAACTTGGCGACGAATCTATCGAGCTTGTGCAGTTTCTCGCTCCGCATGGACGTCCGATTCCTGTCGATTCCCGCAGCAACGATCTTTGGTTCCAACACATCGCCATCATCGTAAGCAACATGGACCGCGCTTATCAGGTCCTTCGGCAAAACAAGGCCGAACACGCTTCCTCTGGACCGCAACGCCTACCCGATTGGAACAAGAATGCCGGTGGTATCAAGGCGTTCTACTTTAAAGATCCGGATGAACACCCTGTCGAAATCCTCGAGTTTCCAGAGGGTAAGGGGGATCCGAAGTGGCATCGCGGCACCGACCACCTGTTTCTCGGGATCGATCACACGGCCATCGCCGTTTCGGACACAGATGCAAGCCTCAAGTTCTACCGCGATTTGCTCGGTTTGCAGGTTGCCGGCGAGAGCGAAAACTACGGAACGGAGCAAGAGCACCTCAACAACGTCTTCGGCGCCCATCTTCGCATCACCGCGCTACGCGCCCCGGCCGGGCCCGGAATCGAACTTTTGGAGTACTTGAGCCCGCGCGATGGGCGCAGCTTCCCTGTTGATGAGCACGCGAATGACCTCGTCCATCGAGAAACGCTTTTGGTAGTGCAGGATGCGGATGCAGCCGCACTTAAACTGAGCGCTGCAAGAGTGAAGTTTGTATCTTCCGGCGTTGTCGCGAATCACATGCGAAGGCTCGATTTTAACAAAGCATTTCTCGTGCGCGACCCCGACGGCCACGCAATCGAAATTGCGGCGCAATGAGCAGTTCCGGAAGTAGGAGTGTGGTTTTTGACGAAGCACGAAGATAAGAATGAACAGCCACTTTTCAAGGTTGCGAATCACGAAAGACCGATACGCTTCACCAGCGAATTGATTCATGAATTCACGAATATGCTCACTGCTGTGATCGGTTATAGCGAACTGGCGCTTCACGCGATCGAAGATTCCCATCCAGCGCGGGAATGGCTGGAGAAAATTCGCAAGCACACGAGAGAACTGGGAGCATTGCTCCATAAATTGATTGCTCTGAAGCAGTCGAAACGCGGTGAACAACTATGAACGCCGAAGAAAAACGTCTCGAAGAAGCCCGTACTCGCAAAGCGCATTGGAAGCGCTGGGGCCCGTACATCAGCGATCGCGCTTGGGGAACAGTGCGCGAGGACTACAGTGCGACCGGAGAGGCCTGGGAGTATTTTCCGCACGATCACGCGCGCTCGCGCGCCTATCGCTGGAACGAGGACGGCCTCGCCGCGATTTGCGATCGCCACCAATTCGTCTGTTTCGGCCTCGCCTTATGGAACGAAAATGATTCCATCCTCAAGGAGCGTCTGTTTGGTCTCACGGGAAACGAAGGTAATCATGGCGAGGATGTGAAGGAGTATTACTTCCACCTCGACAGCACGCCGACGCATTCCTACATGAAGTTCCTTTACAAGTATCCACAGCGCATTTTTCCTTATGGACAACTGCTCGAAGAAAACCGCCGCCGCTCGAAAGAAGATCCCGAGTTCGAATTGCTGGATACCGGCATCTTCAATGGGAACCGCTACTTCGATGTCTTCGTCGAGTATGCCAAGGCCGCCACAGAAGACATCCTCATTCGTATCACCGCGCACAATCGCGGACCGGAACCGGCTCGCGTCCATCTCCTTCCCACCATTTGGTTCCGTAACACCTGGTCTTGGACGGAAGGCCAGACCAAGCCGGTCATAAAAAAAGTCGACGCTGCGGGCAGAGTAACCACGCTCGCACTTGAGCACCCTGAAGCCGGCAAGCTCTGGCTCCATTGCCAGGACGCCGCCGAGACGCTCTTCACCGAAAATGAAACGAATACGCAGCGGCTCTACGGGCATCCCGGGCCGGCTTACTCCAAGGACGGTATTAACGACTACATCGTCTGGGGCAGCAAGGATGCCGTTAATCCCGCGCAATCCGGCACGAAAGCTGCCGCGCACTATTCCTCCGAAGTTCCGGGAGGTGACAGCGTCACGATCAAGCTGCGCCTCACTAAGGAGAATCCCGCCGCACAGAAGAACCCGTTCGATAACGATTTCGATCGCATCTTCCTGTTACGCCAGAAAGAGGCCGATGAGTTCTACGCCAAAGTGATGCCCTCCTCGTTATCGGAAGACGGCCGCAATGTTCAACGCCAGGCCTTTGCTGGTCTCCTGTGGTCCAAACAGTTTTATCACTACGCGCAAAGGGACTGGCTGGCCGGTGATCCCGCGCAACCAGCGCCCCCCGAACAACGTAAGCACGGCCGCAACAGCGATTGGTCTCACATCTACAACGCCGACGTAATTTCCATGCCCGACAAGTGGGAATATCCCTGGTATGCCGCGTGGGATCTCGCTTTTCACTGCGTGCCCTTGGCGCTGGTGGATCCGGACTTCGCTAAGGAGCAACTCGTGCTCTTCCTTCGCGAATGGTATATGCATCCGAACGGCCAGTTGCCTGCGTATGAATGGGCGCTCGGTGATGTAAATCCGCCGGTTCATGCCTGGTCCGCATGGCGAGTCTACAAAATTGAGAAAAAATCGCGCGGCAAAGGGGATCGTGCATTTCTCGAACGTGTTTTCCAGAAACTCATGCTCAATTTCACCTGGTGGGTAAACCGCAAAGACGCAGAAGGCATGAACGTTTTCCAGGGCGGCTTCCTGGGCTTAGACAATATCGGTGTCTTCGATCGCAGCGCGCCGCTTCCTACCGGTGGCCATATTGAACAGTCCGATGGGACAGCCTGGATGGCTATGTACACGCTCAACATGCTCGCCATCGCGCTCGAACTCGCCAGCGAGAATCCCGTCTACGAAGACGTCGCCAGCAAGTTCTGGGAGCACTTCCTCTACATCGCAAACGCCATGAGCCATCGCGGCGACGGCATGGACTCCATGTGGAACAGCGAAGACGGTTTTTTCTACGATGTGCTCCACCTCCCGAATGGCGCACGAACCCCGATGAAAGTTCGTTCCATGGTTGGCCTTATTCCATTGTTCGCGGTGCAAACTCTGGAGCCGGAACTTCTGGATCGACTTCCCGGCTTCAAACGCCGGCTGGAGTGGTTCTGCGAAAATCGGCCCGATTTGACGGCGAACGCAGCCTGCATGCGTACTCCAGGACTCGGCGAGCGAAGATTGCTCTCTATCGTTGACGCCGAAAAGCTCCGCCAGGCGCTGCGCTACATGCTGGATGAAAACGAATTCCTCTCGCCTCACGGTATTCGGGCCCTGTCACGCTATCACATGGACAATCCGTATGTGCTCAGCGTGCATGGCACGGAACACCGCGTGGACTATCAGCCCGCGGAATCCAAGACCTCACTGTTTGGCGGTAACTCCAATTGGCGGGGACCCATCTGGTTCCCCATGAATTTCTTGCTCGTCGAGTCTCTCCAGAAGTTCCATCACTACTTTGGAGACGAATTTAAAGTGGAATTCCCAACTGGCAGTGGGCAGATGTTCACTTTAGCCGAAGTGTCTGGAGAGATTTCTAGGCGTTTGAACAGAATCTTTCTGCGCGGTGAAGACGGGCGCCGGCCCGTAGCCGGTAATTTGGAGATCTTCCAGAACGACCCGCACTGGAACAACCTCATCCTGTTTCACGAGTATTTCCACGGCGACACCGGCAGCGGTGTCGGTGCGAATCACCAAACAGGATGGACCGGACTTGTCGCCAAGCTGCTGACCCAGAGCGGCGAAGCCCGTGAGAAGAAAAATGAGGTTCGGTCAAAAAGCGCAGCGAGATAAGAAGAATCTCGTGAAAGCGGTAGCTGTATTACCTGCCCTGGCTCCGAGTCTCTATGACCAGATCGGCACTTACAACATGTTCAAGAATGACACTTACTTTGAGCCTGGCATCAACTTGCGCCAAGTCAGAAAGATCTTGACTCTGGACTATACTCCAAGGTGTAGCTTTTTGGAGAGGAGCCAAGCTGATGCAAATCGGGGCCATAGCAAAGAAGATCGGGCTCAGTGTTGATGCGATTCGGTTCTACGAGCGTGCCTGCCTGCTGCCGCGTCCGCCCAGAACACAAGGTGGCTTCCGTAAGTACGGCGAGAGTGATGTCGAAACACTCGGGTTCATTCGCCGCGTACAAGACCTAGGATTCACGCTGAACGAAGTCCGCGAACTCTTGGAGTTGCGGCGAAGCCGCTTGCTGCCCTGCGCTCCGGTGCGCCGCCGATTGGGAAAAAAGATAAGCGAGGTTCATCGGAAACTCTCTGACCTTCGGAAGTTGGACCGCGAGTTGCACACGGCTTTGCGAAGTTGCAATAGAGAGATGCGCCGGCGACCTACTCATTGTCCGCTACTTACAAAAACTGACCAAGGAACTAGGAGACTGCCTAGTGAAAGTTGAGGTGCTCTATGTGCCTGACTGCCCGCATCGTGTTCCAGCCGTGAGCTGCTGAGAGCTGTCTTGCTGGCACAAGGCGTTCGGACTGAAATCAATGAGGTGGCTGTGATAGATACAAAGACGGCGGAGGAATTCAAATTTCCTGGTTCTCCGACCATCAGAATAAATGGGCGAGACATTGCTGGGGAATCGCATTCGCCGATGTCCTTTGCACTTGCGTGTCGCATGTATCCGGGATCTAAAGAGGCAGGCGTTCCACCTTTGCAAATGATGCAACGTGCCGTGCGTGAGGCTCTTGTGGGAGAGAAGACGTGAAGCAAGGGTCAGGCAGCTCTGCTTCTTTAGGCGCGATTCTGAGTTCGCTCGCGACTATGGTTTGTTGCTTACCTCTTGCCTTTGCGAGCGCAATCGGAGCGGCGGGTGCGAGTGCCTTTTTGCTTAAATTTCGGCCCTGGTTTCTGGGGCTGTCTGTCGTGCTCCTAGGCATCGGATTCTGGCAACAGCGCCGCGCCAGGCAATGCGCAGTGAAGGGCCGAATTGTAGGACAGGTGTTGCTTTGGGCCGCAGTTGCCGTCGTTGTGGGGATGATTCTATTTCCACAACAGATTGCGGGATTCATAGCGGACAGGCTACCCGGACCATGAAAATAAAAAAAGGAGCCGTGGTCCTTGCGGCACTCGCCGCGCTGCTGTTTTCTGCCGCTTGGTACGTCTGGGGTCCATCCGAGACTCCACCAACGCAAAAGCCACTCTTAATACTCTCGATGGCAAACTTCAGCCAATTCGAGAGTGCTTTTGACGACCCATCCGATTCTCCACGTTTGGTTTTGCTGTTGTCTCCGACGTGACCGGCCTGCCTGCGGGGGGCCTCCGCAGTCCAAAAACTTCTCGATCGTCATTCAGAGCCAAAGCTACGTGTCCTGGTTGTTTGGGAGCCGATGCTTGCCACCGACTGGGGCCCGCCGAGTCGGAGCACTCTGGCACGGATCTCAGATCCCCGAGCTAGACAGTTTTGGGACCCGAATCATGTTTTATCGCAGGAACTGAGTCGGATCGCTAAGGCAAAGCCCGGGCAACCGCAACCCGAATGCTGTGAGGATAAAGGATTCTTTTGGGACGATGCGATTCTCTACCGGCCGCAAACCCGGTGGAAGGAATTGCCAGTTTCAGATTTCTGGAATGGTCCAGTGTGGAAAATCATTCCTGGCCTCGAAAGGGCGGTCGTCAAAGAGTAATAACCCCTACGCCAGCACTCCGGCTCTGCA
>Ga0099828_10001973_pt1 | contig 14025 bp, 12 predicted proteins | sample CZO8metaG_2_FD_79338 | JGI IMG/M metagenome (GOLD analysis project Ga0099828, IMG submission 79338) | Vadose zone soil microbial communities from the Eel River Critical Zone Observatory, Northern California, USA - CZOApr15con2H1.8 metaG | ecosystem: Environmental > Terrestrial > Soil > Vadose...
ACACCGCGGAGTCCGGGCAAAGCCTTCTCGTCGACCTGTTCGTGGGCCAGCAATTCCGGGTCATAGAGAAAATCCCGCAGGAACCAGCCCAGCTTCCACATCGCTTTTTGCGTGCAGTAGAGACGACCCACGATGGACTGACCGGCCAGGGTGCGGGGCTCGAGAACGGAGAGTCGGAGGACGTAGAACGGTTTATGGGCGTGCCAGCGGAACTGGGCGCCATCAACCCGAACGAGGAAGATGCCGTCGGGAATCTCAGGACGAGAATCGCGGACAGTTTCTGCAAGGCCAGGGACTTGGCGTTTCATACGAGCACTTCCTGTTTCGGGTGTGCGTAACTATTGAGCTGGCAGAGCAGTGCGTTTCGGTCCTTCTTGGCCCAGTCGGCCAGTTGCTGGACGAAGTTCTCAACCTGTTCGCGGGTGGCATCTCGAAGCGTCTTCGCACCGCAGAAGTCGACGGCATGGCCTTTACCAGTTCAGGGTTGAGCTTGTGTTGACGGATGATCTGGCACAGGCGGTCCCGAACTTTGGGACCAGTGCCGTTCCCATTGCCATTCGTATTCTGTGGAGGGAGCTTCTCGCCCGTGTTTGGTATTGTCCCGATTTCCTCGACCGAGCAAATGCTGACCTGCCCGGCCATTTTTGTACCAAGTGGAATGAGAGAGAGTCCACTTGGAGGAAAAGCGGGTCATGCCCATGCAGAGGTACAAACCAGAGCAGATCGTGACGATGCTGCGGCAGATTGAAGTCAGCATTGCCAACGGAAAGACCACCCCACAAGCTTGCAAGGAAGCCGCCCTCACGGTGCAGACCTTCTACCGCTGGCGCAAGGAATACGGCGGGTTGAAGATGGACCAGGCGAAGCGGCTGAAAGAACTGGAAAAAGAAAACGGCAAGTTGAAACGGCTGGTCGCGGAGCTGGCGTTGGACAAGCAGATCCTGAAGGATATTGCGGAGGGAAACTTCTAAGCCCGGAGCGACGTCGGTGCGCCGTAGAGCATGCCCGTGAAGAGTACGCAGTGAGTGAGCGGCGGGCGTGCCGAGTGGTGAGGCAGTGGCGAGGAACACAACGCTACTTGCCGCAGCGGCGCACGGACGAAGACGAACTGACACAGACGATCCTGGCCCTGGCGGCGAAGTATGGGCGTTACGGCTATCGGCGCATCACGGTGTTGTTGCGAAGCGCAGGATGGGCGGTGGGGAAGGATCGAGTGCAGCGGATCTGGCGACGCGAAGGGCTGAAGGTGCCGCAGAAACAGCGGGCGCGAGGGCGCTTGTGGCTGGGCGATGGTTCGTGCGTACGGTTGCGTCCGGAGCGGGCGAATCATGTGTGGAGCTACGACTTTGTGAAGGCGATGACGCACGATGGACGAGCGCTGCGCATTGTGGTGGTGATCGACGAATACACGCGGGAGTGCCTGGCGTTGCGTGTGGAGCGGCGTTTGGGCAGTTTGCAGGTGATCGAAACGTTGGCGGATGTGATGCTGGTGCGGGGAATACCGGAGCACATACGTTCGGACAATGGGCCGGAGTTCATTGCCGGGGAGTTGCGGAAGTGGCTGGGCAAGCTGGGCACGAAGACGTTGTACATCGAGCCGGGAAGCCCGTGGGAGAACGGGTACTGTGAGAGTTTCAACGGGAAGTTGCGCGATGAGTTCTTGAACGGCGAGATCTTTTACTCGCTGAAGGAGGCACAGATTTTGACGGAGAGGTGGCGGGTGGAATACAACACGGAACGGCCGCACTCGGCGCTGGGCTACCGGCCGCCGGCACCGCAAGCCATCATTCCAAAACCCGGGCATGGAGATGTGGAAAACGCTCCGCGTTTCCCACATCTCCACACCCCCGACGACGGCGGCCGCGGACAAATGTTCAACGAGGCGTTACACTAACATTCCACTTGGTACAAAACATCGGGCAGGTCAGCTTCACCTCGGCTGCTGCATAATCCTATTGAGGTATTTGTGAGAGGGCTTCTAGTCTGCGTGAGCCGCTCGCTTTTCAACATAGCTCGTATGTTCGGCGGGAATCTTCCTTAAAGAACCGGGCAAGCTTGACCACCCCTGAGGTACTGGAAATGACACCGTGCGAGATTGTTCTGACGTTTCCAAGCGCTCACAGACTCCGAAAAAAGGCAAATTTCTAGTCACTCCAAGCAAAGCTGCGGCTTTGGACGATAATGGAACTGATGAAGTTGAATGTGGAATGTTATGCGGGCCGAAAAGCTGACGAACAACCTATTCGGTTCCGGCTCGAAGGAAGACAGTATCACGTCGAGACGGTGCTGGACCAGTGGTACGACCCAGAGAGCATCCTTTATATGGTTCGCGCCGATGACGGGAACCTCTATGTTCTTCGGCAACAAACTTCTACGCCTGATGGAATGTGGGATTTGGTTTCGTTTCGCCAGAACACTGACACATCGGAAACTACCGGAGCCGGGCGATCCACATCTGCCGGCCATAGAGCGCAAGGTTCAGAGCGCAGATGAACACCCCTGCAATCGTCAGGGCTGTTGCAGAAATGTCCGGGTAGACCAACTTATCCAGATAATGGAGCAGGAACCCACCCCGGTACGGCTGAACTCCAGCCTTGGCTTCCAGCCAGTTCTCTAGCACCGTCACAGGACACGGCCAAGGAAGTAATTCCGTAAGAATTCCCCAAACAAGAGAACAGAGATGCAGCCAGCGCAGAATTGGGCGCGAGCGCGTCACCAAAGCTCCGAAGACTACCCACAAAATGAATAGCGCATGCAGGAAGAGCACGGAAACCGCGAGTACAGAATAGAAACTCGAAGCTGCATGCATTCCTAGAATCTACAGCAACCGCGGTTTACGATCGGGCCGGATACATGTTTGAAAGTGTTCTGGAGCACAAAATAGTATTGTTGGCAGAAGATTGTGCGAAAAATCATCCATGTCGACATGGACGCGTTCTATGCTTCGGTCGAGCAGCGCGATGATCCGCACCTGCGCGGCAAGCCCGTAATCGTCGCTTGGCGGGGTAACCGCTCTGTCGTCTGCGCTGCTTCGTACGAGGCAAGGAGTTTCGGTGTGCGTTCGGCTATGCCGGCAGTGCGCGCGGAACGCTTGTGCCCTGGCGCTACCTTCGTGCCTCCGGACTTCACACGTTATCGGGAGGTTTCGCGCAGCGTGCGGGAGATATTCAAGCGCCACACCGACCTGATCGAGCCACTGTCGCTCGACGAAGCCTACCTCGATGTTACCGAGAACAAGACCGGCTTGCCGACGGCCACTCTGGTGGCACGCACGATCCGTGAGCAAATCCGGCAAGAATTGAATCTGACAGCCTCTGCGGGCGTAGCACCCAACAAGTTCCTAGCAAAACTCGCCTCTGACTGGCGCAAACCAGATGGACTCTTCGTCATCCAGCCCGAGGATATCGATGCATTTCTGCTACCACTGCCCGTAGGACGTCTGCCAGGCGTCGGCAAAGTGACGGAAGAAAAACTTGCGAAGCTTGGAATAACGACAGTTGACGACCTGCGAACTCTCGATTTGCCATTGCTCGAAGACCACTTCGGCCGCTATGGCCTGCGCCTTCACGAACTCGCCCGGGGAATCGACGACAGTGCAGTCGTCCCAGACCGACCGACGCAGTCGATATCCGTCGAGGACACCTTTGAACACGATGTGCCGTTGGCAGAAACCGAACCCATGATCCGACGCCTGGCAGAAAAGCTTTGGTCTGCTTCGCGCAAAGAATCACGGATCGCACGGACGGTGGTTCTCAAGCTGAAAACCAGTGAATTCAAGATTCTTACCCGCAGCCACACGCTAGGCCCTCCTCCCTCGTCCTGCGAAGAATTGACGGAGATCGCGCTGAAGCTAAGACAGCGAGTGGACCTGGGTCCACAACAACGCTATCGGCTGGTTGGCATTGGTTTGAGCAATTTTCGGGAACCTGAAGACAACGTTGCACAGCCGGGACTTTTCGAGTAACCGCACGTTTTCGTATAGCCCGTCCGCACACGGCTATTAAGGGCCTTCAACGTAATCAGTCCGTTTTCAATCCTGAACGCATCTGGCAGTAATCGTTCTCCAAGGGTCTCGTTTCGCCGAATCTATATTTCGCACCTTTGTAAAGCGCTGCAGGACTAGCTTCGCCTCGAATTCCTCTCGCCCACCGAACAAATCGCCGAGAGCTTAGTCTTTTAGAAGAATGAAGCCGGCCTCTCTGTCTGCGCGCTCATTTGCGACCCTGTTGGGTGTCGCGTGCCAGCTTCTCCTCTACTTCTTGCTGGAAATCTTCCTGCTCCTCCTTACTCCCTTCTGTGAAAATCTTCCAAGCCTGCGGATCGACCCCTTTGGCGAAAGCCTGCTCGGCATGCCTGACTGCCTTAGTCACTTCTTCCTCGCCGATCGCCTTGACGATGGTGTTCAAGCGCCGGTTCGCATAATCCCGAGTGCGCCATTCGGATGATCCCGTGCAGCCGTTAAGGAAGTACGAAAAATCTAGATCAATGATCTCGGCCGTCCAGTGCTTGACGATCTGGATCAACTCGTATTTGGTGACCACATAGCCTGGCACTTCCACGCCGCCTTCGCCGACGATTTCGTCCACTCGGCCGATTACGAATGGGCCGGCTTGCATCGGGCCCAAGTCGCGGGCATCCTCGCTCAGTCTCTTGGTTCCGTCCGCCGTGCTCCGCGTCACGGATATTTCTGTGTTGTTGTTTTCTTGCGACATCTTTTCCTCCTTTAATAATTGCCTTCGCCCTTGCGGCGGCTACCAAGTGACGCATCTGCTGCTAGCGCACGCACACGCGTCGCTGCGCCAGCGTGCCGTTAGGACACAACTGGGACACAAAACTCAATGTTTGGAATCAGAAACTTGCGGGAACCGCGAGAAGCGAGTCAACCGAATCAACTAGATATGGTCGGGGAGAGAGGATTTGAACCTCCGACCCCCTGGTCCCGAAGTAAGGAGTTTAGTCTGTAACTGATTGGTCTGGTTGCGCTTACGAATCAGTGATGGAGACTCAAATGCGCCCTTGCGCCCTGAAGGTCAGAGAGCAGCTTGGCAATTTCGCTGTTGGTCAAGACAGCGGGTTCACCGTCCAGCATGTAAGGCTTGGCGGAGACGCTGGCGATCAGCCGCTCGAGCCTCTACTATCAGCGGCAACCGCGCGGGAGTCGTGCGGATCGCTCGCGCGACCAGGAGATCATCACGGCCTGCGGCGAGAAGCCGGCCTACCGCTATCGTCGTGTGGTCTGGTGGCTGGGGAATACGCAAGGGCTGGTGGTGAACGGCGAACGGGTGTTGCGCGTCATGCGAGAACGCGGACTGCTGGTGCGCCAACGCCGCTTCCGGGTCCCGCGCAGAAAGGACTGGGGGCAAGGTGGAAGCGCTGTATCCCAATCACGTCTGGCAGTCGGACATGACCAAGGTTTGGGCGGGGCCGAGTGTAGGCTGGGCGTATCTGGTCGCGGTGATCGACTGCTGCACGCGGGAGATCGTCGGCTGGGATTTGAGTCTGCGCTGCCGCACGGAAGAAGCTCTGGCCGCGCTCAACCGTGCCGTGCTGGAGGTTTTGCCTTTCTGTTCTCGTGGAATGGGTTTGACTTTGACGACTGACAACGGCACGCAGTTTACGTCGGCGCGTTATGTCGAAACCCTGAACCGGCCGGGCATCACCCACCGCCGCACGGCCTACAACCATCCCGAGGGCAACAGCTACATTGAGCGGTTCCATCGCAGCTTGAAAGAAGGAGGAGGTGTGGCTCAACGAGTACCAGAACTTCGACCAGGCCGAGTGGAGCATAGCCCGCTGGATCGAGGAGTACAATCACGACCGTCCGCATCACGGACTCCACGGACGAACCCCGCACGACGCTCGCGCTCGGTTCGCCCAAACCCTTACTTCAAACACGGCCCCATGTGTCTAGTTCTGAGGGGTGCACTACACGGACCTGGCAACGATAGCCTACAACCTAAAACGCACGATCAACGTGCTCGGAGCCGCAAGCCAGAGTCGAACGCTCGCGGCAATCTCTTAGGCCTCACCGCACCTCAGTAAGCCCCGGCCAAAACTTGCTCTTCAAACAAAAAGCGATGCTCCAAATCGCGGAACATCGCTTTCTTCGAATTCATCCTAACTAGGTTCGTAACAGCCTGAGAATTGAGCGGCTTGAGTTCGTAACAATCCATTTACGGGTTACGCACAAAGCCGTGAGACACAAAGTTCGAGTCGGTGTATGACCCCGTCGCCGCACCCGATGGGGTGATGCTAATCGCGCCTGTCCCCACGGCCCCCGGCGCATCGAAGATGACAATCGTGCCATCAGCGGTGCGCACGAAACCGTGAGACACAAAGTTCGAATCCAAGTATCCTCCCGTCGTGGCGCCACTCGGATTAGAGCCCGCGGGAATTGTCCCCTCAAAGGCCCCAGTCCCGGCCTGCGGTACGTCAAATGTGGTAAAGGTGCCATCTGAAGCACGCAGGAAACCGTGATTCACGTTGTTCGAATCGACGTAATTTCCCGATACCATGCCTGTTACGTTAATGGCCTCGGGAAAAGTCCCCTGGCCTGGGCCTGTCCCCGCGTGCGGCGCATCGAAGGTGACAATCGTGCCATCAGCGGCGCGCAGCGCACCGTGGCCTACGGAGTTCGCATCAACATATTGCTCCACGACAGTGCCTGCCGAATTGATGCCCAACGTGTCTGCAATCACGTAAGCGCTGCCCGGCGGATCGAAGGTGGCAAAGCTTCCGTCGGCGGCACGCACGAAGCCGTGAGTCATGTAATTTGCATCCCAATACATTCCCGAGACCGTACCCGCCGCATTTATAGCGGCAGCAAGGGTGCCCTGGCCGGGGCTCGTCCCCGCGCCCGGCGCTCCGAAGGTGACAAACTTGCCGTCGGGACCGAGCACGTAGCCCTGCCTTACGCGGTTGGTATCCCTGTAGAACCCAACAATCATCGCTTGAGTCATGCCCAGGGCCTGCGTACGCCGAGCCCCTGGCACATCGATAGTTGCGAATTCACCCTGGGCAGTCCGCACGAAGCCGTGGGTCACGAAATTGCTATCCACGTAGTTTCCGACAATTGTCCCCGCAGCGGTCATTTGGTTAGGCCCGGTGCCCTGGCCGGGCCCCGTTCCCGCGCCCGGAGCGTCGAAGCTGGTGAATTCGCCCTGTGCTTGCAGCCACGGGGCTGACGCAAAACAGGCGAAAACAACGAACATCACAAAGCTGATACGTCTCATGATCTCCTCCTGGAAAAACCTCTCGTTCTACTACACGGACACGCGCGATATTTTCCCGCTAAAATTTTGCTGGGAGCCAAGCCGCTGTCTGGCGCCTATTGCGCAGCCTTTGGCGTTGGCGAACCAAGGCCGCCGCACGGAACTTGTGCCACGTGACCGGCCCAGCGTGAACGGCTCCTATGGCGTGCAGTTGAGCTTCTGGATTTCGTAGCTGAAGGGCATCTGGAACTGACCGCCCGCCACCCACGTGCTCGTGTGCCCCCCGGTTTTCACAACCTCTGCAACGCCGATCCGATACCACGTCCCGGTGCTGTCCAGCAGCGGCGACACCGTCCAGGTGCAGGCGTTGATCTGTTGCACTTGCATCGGCGAAGTCTCGGCCGCTTGGTTGGCGAGATCAGGCCCGGTGCCTCCGCTGCAGCCCGGAACCACAGGGTCGTAAATCGTCGTTGGCTTAAACCAGGCATCGCCGCCGCTCACCGTGGCGCTCAAGGGATTGAGCTTCATCCCCGAACAGGTGACGAACTGCCCGTTGGAATACAGTGCAGTATTGGCCATTTCATTGATCTGCTGTCCCTGCTGGTGAATTTTCTGCCCGGTCAGGTCCACTGCGCCGTCGGCGGTATCGGCTGGGGCCAGTGGCGCAGAGAAATCGAGGTTCAGGTACCGGACAGGCGACTTGGTGCCGCGCAGGTTGAGGATGAAGTCGTTCGTGCCGTTGCAGACCTGAAACTTGACGTACACGCCGCCGATGCCATCCTGATACTGCGTGCCGCCATTGAATGCCGGATCGTTCGGGTTGTTGTATATGGACACGCCGTCGCCGGAAATGCCCCCTTGACCAGGCGTCTGCGGCGCCACGATCAACAGTAACGGGACATCGGAGCAGGTCCCACGGTTAGCGGAGGGCGGAGCGCCCCAACTGGGCAGCGCGACCAGTGTTGCGAATGCGAACGTCAGTAGCGTGCTTTTACTAGTCATAGTCTCTCCCTTTCTTTTCCCCAAACTAAAAAGGCCGCGGATCCGTTTTTCGGACCAGCGGCCTCCGAGTGCTTCGGTTAGCCCTATTCAGTTGGACTGCCAGTTAAGCGGATTTAGCGGAATCCTAAATGCGCAAAAATTTCCTAGCGAGTAGTCACGCTGAAAACCGTTCCGCTGTTGTAAGAGCCCCCTGTCAACGTTGTGCCGTAGAGGTTCCTTCCCTTGGAATCTACGATCAATGCACCTGAATAAGGATGGCATCCGTCGCCGGGATAACCAGTGAACATATGAAGAACAGTCTCTACTCCGGAAGGTGTCAGCCGCCAGGCTGTCCCGCACTGAGTGGAATCGCCTCCCTGGTAGGTGCTTCCATAGAAGTTTCCGTGCCCGTCCAGGAGCAATCCTGCATAAGGAACTGCCCCGTCGCCATTTGAGTTGGTGAAGCTGTATAGCAAGCTCTCTGCCCCCGAAGGACTAAGCTCGAATACGGTTCCCCAGTTATAGGAGCCGCCGTATGCAGTAGTTCCATAGAGGTTGCCCATCTTATCCATGACCATGGGCCCCGCATATGGCTCTGCTCCGTCCAAGGGCGAACCGGAGAAGTCGTAGACGATGCTGTAGCTGCCTGTTGGCGTCACCTTAAACACTGTGCCCAGACCGTAAGTACCGCCGTATTGTGTGGTGCCGTACAGATTGCCAGCCTTGTCCATGAGTAACGGCGCAACAGGCTCTGCTCCGTCCGCGCCCTGGCCTCCCGACTGAGGGCCAGAGAAGCTGTGGAGCACGACCTCAATTCCAGATGACGTCAGCTTGTAGACCACGCCCAGACCTGACGGACCGCCGACAAGTGTGGTGCCGTAGAGATTTCCGGAACTATCCATGATCACTCCGGAATATGGGACTGCACCGCCGGTATTTGCGTTGTTTGCATCGTAGCTGGCAAAGCTGTACAGCACGCTCTCTACTCCAGAGGCTAGTTTCCAGACCGTGCCGTAGCCGTAAGCCCCGCCGTAGGCGGTGGTGCCGTAGAAATTGCCAGCCTTGTCCGTGATGAGAGTGACCACGTAAGGCGCTACGCCGTCGCCAGGACATCCGGTGTTAGGGCAGCCTGCGAATTTGTAAAGGATAGTCTCGACTCCCGATGGACTAAGCTGATAGACCGTGCCGTAGCTGGGTCCATTGACATTGTTAGGTGTCGTGCCGTACAGGTTCCCCGATTTGTCCATGATCACGCCGGCAAAGGGTCCCTCCGCGTCGGTCCCGAAGCTGTACAGCAGAGTCTCGGTCTGCGCCTTTGCGACCGGAATCGCGGCCAGCAAAACAGCACAGATGAGCAAATGGATGCGGTGTGTTGCCGTTCGTAATCCGAGTAGCACCTTCATTATGTTCCTCCTCCCAGAATCGGGTTGTCTATAACAAAAAGGCCGCCGCACCGGCGCTTGCCGGCGTGACGGCCTCCGAGTGCTTCGGTCAGCCCTAATTAGTTGACCTAGTAGTTATGCGAACTTCACTTTTTCCCGGACGACATCCGCGATAACGGGGACACCGTCCTGGATCTTTAGTTTCTCAATCTCACCGTGGCCCAGCTCGGCGCAGTAGCGCATCAGACGCTCCCATGCCGGATGGACCACAGATCGCGTTCGGTCCTGCCCACTGCGTCCTAGCGTTAATTGCAAATTCGATCTCGCCATCTCCGCCATTTCATCACCTAATTCTTCTTGTACACGTACACCTGCCCAGCTGGCGACGTTGTACCCACGTCTCGATAGTGCTCGCCAATGAGCATGAGAGGATACCCAGGCGCGAGGCCAACACTGTATCCATACTCGAACTGCTTGGAATTGACGAGATTTGGCGGTTCGAAGACATAATTCGGCTGTTGCGAGGAGGCATAGGGAGACGTGAACAGCTGCAGGGCACCCACCGAGATCGGGCATCCGTTACTGTTGCTCGCGTTGGGAGTGCCGACCGCCACCGCTCCGACTGATTGCAGGTTGCCAACTGCGAAATCCGGAAGGGCCCAATTATTGGACAACCCGGTCGCGGGCAGCAGTTGATTGGTGTAGCTGGCGCCCGCATGCACGACGCCCGGAAAGACCAACGTCTGACCCGACTTGGAGCCTCCGGTATTGACCAACAAGTCTGGGAAACCATCCAGGTTGACATCCGCGATTCCGACTCCTTCGCCAAAACCCGGTCCTGGCCCCGAGAGGGTGAAATGGTTCGATTGCGATGCGGGGTATGGAAAAATGTAAACCAAGCCGTTCGTACCCGCGCTGTCGGCTCCGACTGCCAGGTCGTTGCCTGCACCGCCGCTAACGTTCCCGATCGCAACTGCCCCGCCATAAATTCCCCCGCTAAAATCCGATGTCTGGCTGCCGGTCGGGTCCTGGATTTTCTCCCAGAACGTGACCGCACTGCCTGTGTACTTGAAGATGAAGACGGCGGGTACTACAGCTTGCTTGCTGCCGGGGACTGCGCTGACCGCAATCTCGTCCTTACCGTCACCGTCCAGATCGCCCAAGGCTACCGCCCTTGCCCAGGTAGATGGCGCGCCGGCAGGCGGCGAAATTTTGTACGCGGTATAGCTCGGGGTGTAGGCAGGCGATCCACTTACAGCGCCGACGAACAAATAAGCAACTCCATCCGCGGGGCTTCCCAAGGCGAAATCGGGTATGCCGTCGCCGTTGACGTCCCCTGCCGCAGCGTGCCTCGATTGAACTCCAGTCAGTACCTGCAGCGGGTTCTGCCAGGCCGCGCCGGTCACCGGGTTGGTGGCCTGGAGCTGCCCTGTCACGGGATCCAGGAAGAAAACGTACGTTCCCGGAATGGAGCCGTTTTGACTTCCAGACGTAACGAACGCCACGAGTGTGTCGACGACACCATCCTTATTCAAATCCAGGGGTCGGACTCGGACCGCGTTACCCAAGATCAACGTGGTGACCAACGCCGCTCCGTTCGACTGAACCGGATTGAGTACGGCGGTCTGGGTGAATCCGCTAGGCGTGCCCGTGGTCGAGCAACCGATAGGTGTTCCTGCAGAAGTCACCGTGAACGCATCCGTGCCCTTGCCCGTGCGGCCGTCGGTATTGGTGACGACAACGTCAAAGCCGCTGGTTACCGCGCCGCTAGCCACGGTGATATTCGCCGTTAAGCTGCTTGACCCGTTAAACGTCGTCGAATTTACGGCTACTCCTCCCGGGTTCGTGGTGCCGGTTACGTACCACGCAATCGTCGCGCCCTTCTTGAATCCACTGCCTTTGATCGTCACGTTCAAGTTCACGGTGCCCTGCGGTGCGGCAGCCGGGTTGGTGGAAGTGACCTGGATTTGTGCTGTGGCAGGCAATATGCACAGTGCGATGACGAGCGGCAAAAGGATCAGCAATGCTGACGAGTAGCGCTTCGATGTCATTTGTAATCCCCAGAGGAAGTATTCCCGGCCGGTCTTGCCTCAGCCGGCTTTCTCTTGTTCTCTTACACGGACACACCATCTAATTTTCCGCACTTAATTTATCGGTCCAGACATCACAAATGCCGCCCAGTAATAAGGATGACGGTAGCGGGCATCGCCGCGCCGGAGTTCCTGTTGTGACTTGGCCAGCGCCTCCGCCCCATTGCCGGCAAGCAGATGACGGTAAAACTTGAGCATCAGTTCCCGAGTCGACTCGTCGTTTACCGCCCACAAACTCGCAAGAACGTTGTGTCCTCCGGCGCCAAGGAATACTCTTGTCAGCCCCACGAATTCATCTCCACCGGGCGTTTCGGTGAAATAACCTTGACCAAGTCCGGTTTCGCAGGCGCTGAGTGTAATGAGCCGCGCATGCAACTTCATGCCAGCTATCTCATGCAGCTCTAGACGACCATCACTTTCTTTGTCAGGTTCAAGTTCCAGTGCGGATAAGGACGGAGCATTTCGATTGAGGCTGCCGTGCGTTGCCAGGTGCAGGTAGTCATATTGACCCGCGATCTGCATGAACAGAGTCTTTGTGGCTCCCTTGCCGACAACGACGCGCGAGGCGGGACCGAAGATCTCTCCTATCCCTCGCACCTCGGTGGGCGCATTCGGCAGATGTGCATCCGAGGGAGCCATTGCCAACAATTTCCTGCCGCTGCTCGTTTTCGACTCCCTCACCAAGGCTGCCGCGGCGGGAAGATACGCAATCGTGAATTCGTCTCCGAAAAATCGGTGCGTTTTGGCCGGAAGCGCGGCAAACGGCACATAGTTCAGAACGCCATCGGGGACGATCAGAACCTCGCGGGCCTGAGCAAGGTAGCCAGCGGTTTGGAGCGGATCCACCAACAACTTGCGAAGCGCTCTCGCCGGATCGATCCACTCGGGACTTTTCTCGGTGATGAGGTCGCGAAGCAGCTCCGTGCGGGAGGACAGATTCTCAGACGAGATCTGAACCGGTATGCCGATGACCGAAGTCGGCGTAACCAGCAGGATGCTGACTGTCTGCTTGCCAACCACGTATTCAATCAGCGCGGCATCGCGCGGTAAATAATGCTGAATTTCTGCGGTGGAAGGAACACTTTTCGTTGCGCGACTGCTTGAACCCGCAACAGAAACACGGGAATCGTCCAGGAGAGTCTCGTAATCCCGCTCTGCCTGCGCCAACTCCGAAGAAAATAATTCGAGGGCTTGCGCGCGCCTTTCATTTTGCGGACTCGAATACTCTTTTTGGAGCGCCCGCCGCAGAGTGCGAATCTGTTCGCTGAGTTCCCGGATGCGCTGCTGGGCGCTGGGATCATCGACGGCCGGAGCGGCCGATCCGATCTGATCAAAATAGGCACGTGCCCGCAGTTTTTCAGAGTAGAAAAGGGCGTCTCCAGGCTTGTGAAGCTTTAACAGGAGTTCGACCAGTGCCACATATACCTGATAGCGGTCTTCAATATAGCCGGCCTTGTAGCGCTCCTCGGCAATCCCCGATCGTGTTTCTTCGATAATTCGGATCGCTTGTTTATAAGCGTTGATTGCGTCGTCGCTTTTTGCCTGAGCTTCGAGCGTTTGGCCGCGGCCATAGAGAATCCGCCACCCCAGCTCGGGATCCCGTAATTGCTCCTGTATGGTTTGTGCAGTTGAATACTCTTCAATGGCTTGCTGAAGCTGTCCTTGCGATCTCCGCACTTCGCCGAGCACGTAACGGGCGAGCGCCATATCCGGGCGATTTCCCGAGCCCTCCACGCTTTGACTGGCCTCGGAAGCATTCTGCAATGCTGACTCATAGCTCTTCCGGTCAAGGTTGTTCAGTGCCTCTCGCAGCAGGGCGGAAATGATGGTGCCATGTTCACCGACAGCTCGTGCCTTCTCCAGCGCCTGTTTGAAGTACGCGTCCGCCGAGTCATATCTTTTACGTCGGCGTTCCAGGTCGCCGAGGGCAATCAGGCTCGCCCTCTCGCCTGATCCATTTCCGATCTCACGCGCCAATTGCAAAGCGTGCTGAAAGCGCGCCTCGGCTGCATTGGCATCTCCCAGGAGCTCATAGACGTATCCCGTGTCGGCGAGCGCTTCGACCAGTTCACGCTTCAACCCCGCGTGTTCGTAGACTTGCTCGGCTGCAGCATATTCACGAAGCGCGGCCTCGAAGCGGCCAAGCCCAACCAGGGTCGTCCCCTTGCCTTTGTGCCAGTCCGCCTCTTCTTTCGGCAAACCGGTGTCATGCGCGACTTCTAATGCGCGATCGAAACCTTTGAGGGCGCCATCCGCGTCCCCCGTACCCGCCAGGCAAAGCGCGATATTCCCGAGATCGTCACTGGACGCGGGCTTGAGGCCGAGCCGCTCGCTGATCGCTAATGCCTGCTGGTAATAAGG
>Ga0099828_10001977_pt1 | contig 14017 bp, 9 predicted proteins | sample CZO8metaG_2_FD_79338 | JGI IMG/M metagenome (GOLD analysis project Ga0099828, IMG submission 79338) | Vadose zone soil microbial communities from the Eel River Critical Zone Observatory, Northern California, USA - CZOApr15con2H1.8 metaG | ecosystem: Environmental > Terrestrial > Soil > Vadose...
CGTCTCAATCGCGCCCGGCTCGTAGGATTTTGGCAATTCGTGCGGCATCAGAAGGTCGCGTGGGACCGGGTCTCAGACCCGGTCATGCCGAGCAAAGCTCGGCTGAAGCACTCCACTCAAGATGAATCTTTGATCTTACAGTCGCAAGAAAAGAAGGGTCAAACAGCTAAAGAAAAAGGGCTGGCAGAGATGCCAGCCCTCAGACAAGTTTACCGGTTAGAAGGTGAAGTGGACGCCGAATTCACCCCAGATCGATCGCGGAATGAACGTGGCGGCGGGAGCAAGGAATCCGGTGGGGTGGCCAAATGTTGCCGCGCTGGCAATCGAGTTGCCGAAATTGTTCCCGTAGTTTGCGCGATTGGTAAGGTTGAAGGCCTGCGCTACAATCTGCACTTTCAAGCGCTCTCCGAATTTGAAGTTCTTGGCCAGCTTGGCGTCGAGCTCGAAAAACGGATCTCCGCGAAGCGGGTCAAACTTGGCAATTTCGCAAGTCGTCGTCAGGTAATAGCAGTTCTGCGCGCTGGTGTTGTCTCCAGCAAAAGCAAACCAGTTTCTCGGGTCGCTTTTGGGCACTACCACGGCGGCAGCGGTTCCACCACCAGTATTGAGAGTGTTCGAAGAGTTAGTCAGATTGTAGGGACGAGCCGTTCCGAATTGCAAGATGGGCGCGAACTGAAATCCTTTTGGCAACTCGATGAGTCCGCTGACCGTGATGTGATGACGCTCATCGGTCGTAGCCGGGCCCCACTCTTGCGGACTCAATGGGTGATACCCGTCCCGTGAGTAGTTACGGAAGAAGGTGTCAGGACCACCGCCGGAGTCGTAACCATACGCCCAGGCCAGCGTGTAATTGGCGTTCAGTGAAAAATGACGGCTCATGCGCTGGCGGAAGCTGAAGTTGAACCCATCGTAGCGGTTGCGATTGATGGATTCATCATTGCGCACGCTATTGAGCACCGGCTGGCCGGCAGCTGCAAATGCATCGGAGAGCGGCCGCGTAAGGATTACATTTCCGCTACCGTCGGTCCCCGCCGGTACTTTCTGGTCGATGTTGATCGTCTTGTTCTCATGCAGACCGAGCACGTGGGTATATTCCGCTTCGAAGACGGAGCTACTGTTGAGAGCCCAGGTATAGCCGAAATTGAATTCCTCGGACACCGGGTTCCGGTAGTTGGGGTCAATGATGCGGCCGACGGCGCCATCCGCGAGCGTCGTAGACGGAGGCGGAAGCGTGGGCAGTGGACTTACACCATACTGCCACTCTCCCAGCGTCAGGCCGGTTCCAGGCACTGGGTCGGAGGGGCTGGACAAGCTCAATACCGTTTGGAAAATGGTCGGATTGGCATGCTGTTCCATGAACAGCGGAATGTTCTGGAAGGAGTTGCCATAGTACAGGCCGAAACCGCCGCGCAACACGTGCTTCCCGGCTCCCGTTAGATCATAGGCGAATCCAACGCGCGGGCTGAAGTCCTTGGTGTCGTCGTGCGGTAAGTGCCGGATGTAGTAGTCCGAGATTGGGTTTGGTGAGATGGCTACCAGTTCCAGATAGGTGCGGCTCTTGGGGATATCTGTCTGGCCCAGAGCGTTAAAGTCCCGATCCCAGCGGAGGCCGAGATTCACCGTCAATCGGGGTGTTACTTTCCAATCATCTTGGAAATAGAACCCGAGCTGCTTTGTGGCAACGATAAATTTTGGATCGCCGTTAGAGAACGACATGCTGCCGATTAGGCCCGCGGTGGCAAAACCATTCGGGTACGTAGACGGGTCTGCGAGGATAACGCTGGGATCCGTCGTAAAGTCGATCTCCAGGGTCGAGTTAAACTCGAAAAATCCGCCTTCCACCGGGTTCCAGATGTAGTCAACGCCTCCCTTTAACGTGTGCTTGCCGATCGTCTTGGAAATGTCATCTCTGAACTGCCACTTGCGCTGGAACGACTGCTGCGGGACGTTACCGTTCGTGCCAAACGCTGCGGGGCTCGGGAAAGTAACGAGCGGGGCGTTGGTATGGCTGGCGATCAGGTTGTTCCAATACTGCCAGCCGAACGTGAACTGGTTGACAGTGTTGTTGGAGATCTGAGAAGTCAAAGTAAGGTTGGCAATTTGCAGGTGATTGGTAGTGAAGTTGCCTGCCGTCAGGTCCTGCGTTCCGTCAGCCTGGTCGTTCAGGCTGTCGTTGGCCTGCGAGCTGTAGCTGACATAGGCAGTGTTTCTGTTGTTGATTGTCCAGTCGAGGCGACCGTTATAGCGCCACTCATGGAATGGCCGGGGAATGACCAAGGCCGGTTGCGCGGCAAGTCCCGCGTTCTTCGCGAGTACAAGCTCGGCATACGAATTGCCCGACTCCGCGAGTCCCTGGCTCTCCCGCTGACGCTCGATGGCGAAGAAGCCGAAGAGCTTGTCCCTTTTGAAAGGACCACCGACCGCACCGCCGAAAAACTGCCGGCTGTAATCGGGATTGGAGGGGGTGGAAGTACCGTCTCCGTTGGGAACCTTTTGATCGGTGTCGAGAGCCGAGTTGCGGAAGTATCCGAACACCGAACCGTGGTACTGGTTGCTGCCAGACTTGGTGATCATGTTGATGGCGGCGCCCTGCGAGCGGCCGTTCTCAGCCGAGAAGCGTTGCGTGCTGATCTGGAATTCCTGAACTGCTTCCAGGGGAAGCTGCATCACCGCGCCACCAACCGTGTTGTCCTTATTGTCGATGCCGTTGACCGTAGTGTTTATGTTGCGGCCATCGGAACCATTGATGGAAAGAATGGCGTAGCGATTCTTGGTGGGATCGTACGAGTCGGCCGCCTTTACTCCAGGAACAAGATAAGCAAGATTGGCTGCGTCGCGGCCGACGAGAGGAAGCTCTTCCACTTCGCTGGGCGTTATGTTCTGGCTGACGCTGGTCTTCGCAAGATCGACCACCGGCGCTATGCCACTCACTTCCACAACTGTAGTCGCTGCCCCTGGGCTCAGGGTTATATTGACTGTCGATGACTGGCCCACCTGTAATTCGGTCGTTTGAACCACGGACGCGAAACCCTGTTTCGTAACCTTCACTTGGTAGGTTCCGGCCGGCACGAAATCAAACCGGTAGGTCCCCGTGTCACTTGTCGTTGCGGTCCGGGTGACACCGGTCGCCTTGAAGGTAGCAACGACCTCGGCACCCGACACCACGGCTTGTGATTGATCGCTTACGGTACCCTGGAGAGTGCCAGTCGCGGTGGCTTGGCCGAACAAGTATCCGCCGCCGAAGACCGCCACAAGTAACGCCACTAGCAATGCGTGTGTGTACCTTTTCGTGTAGACCATGGTCGCTTCACCTCCCCGGTGGTTGTTCGCCTTGCGGCTGTAACTTCGTTCGTATGCCCCAATAGCAAAGCGAGAAGAATTCTTAACCTAGGTTCAATCCACGCAGCGCCCGGTCAACCTTATGAGTTCGCAGAACTGTGCGGAGACACGGGTAGGCACAATACCCAATCGTTAGCCAAACTGTCAAGAACGGTGATTGAAAATAATGGTGATCAAAGCACGCATGGAGTGTCTGTTTAAGTGTTTCGGACACACGTACGCCAACAGTGTCGTGGAGTGTTAATGGTCAAAAACACTGGCAGGGTTCAGCTTGCTGCGATTGGTCTCTGGATTAGGCAGGTGCTGTCCAGAGGTAGACTAGTGACAGAAATGGGAAAATGCTGAGAACTGAGAACTGCCCTACTTCTTCTCCCCCAACTTCCTCGAAATCTCTTCCGCGATCTTCGGCCGCAGCTCCGCCAGCACGCTATCCACGATGCTGGCAATGGCTTTGGGGTCGGGACCAGGCGCGCCTTCTTCGGGACTCTTCTCAGCTCCGGCAGCGACCGCCATCGCGGCAGGTTCTGGAGTGGCAGCAGGTTCATCATCCTCATCGTCTTGCCTGCGCGGTTTTGCGGAGTCCGGTGTTCGGGGCTCGTCCGAGCGAATCTGCCGCCAACTCGCCCAGGCCGCCGCGGTCGACGCGTTCAGTTCTGAATCTTTTTTCTCGGCCATCTCTCGTATGCCTCCTGCAGCAGATTCGTTCTGTTGCGGTCCCTCGGCCACGGCAGCAACCGGGTCCGCGGACTGAGGTTCGTACGTGCTCGTACTGGAAGCTTCATCCGCCGGCGTGGACGGTGTGTTTGCTTCAACGCTTCCTGGATATTCTTCCTTCTCCGGCTCCCGCTTAGCGTGCGCGTGCGCTTCTTCCGCGATGCCAGAAGCCAGCGCCTCAGCCTGTGGGATTTCCACAGCCTGCACCGGCGAAGCCAACTCCGTGGTGGCAACCGACGGCATCGACTCGCCGTGCGGCGCCGCCAGTTCGGTTACAGCCGCCGTGACGGCCTCTGCCGCTACATTTGCCGCCGCGCTCAACGCGTGCGCCAGTTCAGTCTCTTCATGGGTGGCCGCACGAGCAACCGGTTCTGTCACCGGCGTCGCCGCAACCGCAAAGCCGTCACTAGATTCCAGCACCGCTGCGGCCGCGACTACAGGTGCTACATGAGCCGGCTCGTCTACAACTAATGTCCCCTGCGCCTTCTGCATCTCTTGTTCAAGAGAAATCGCGGATTCGGCCGCATCAATCGACACCGCCACAGCGGTCCACCGTGGTCCCGTCGGACTCCCAACTGCCGTAGATGCCGCCGCCATCGAGACCGGCAATTCCGCTGACTGGACAGCGGAATGTCCCGCTCCATTTCCAGAGCCGGTCGTGTTCCACGCGTTTCCCTTCCCGGATTCCAGCGCCGAGATCGCGGGCGCATCTTTCTCGTCTTTATCTTTCTCGTCTTGATCTTTCGCCGCGATGACGTCGGAGGGGCCGAGGTTTTCTTCGCTTTTGTGTTCAGCAAATGTGGCCCGCGAAACTTCCGCGGCCTCAGTCTCGCTCTTCGCTTCCACTTGCTCGTTCTTGTGTTCCACACTCGCAAATTCGGCAGCAGAACTCTTCGTCTCCACCAACGTCGCTGAAGTTTCCTTCGAAGCCGCACTTGCGCCTTGCACCTGCGCCGCCGCTGCCGCGATCGCCGCGATTTCCTCCGGCGTTACATCCTTCGGCAAGCTATCCTTGGGGAGTTCTGCGGGAGCCACCACCGCCACATCCACTGTGCTCTCCGCCGCCTTACCCGCGTCTTCCTTACGCGATGAAGCGTCTTCCTTTTGCACCTGTTCGCGCGGGACAACGGTGCGCAAATCCCGATTCACGGCGTTGTAACTCGCCGGCTCGTCGCCGTTCTCCCCCTCTTCCTTCTTTTTCTTCTTGGACGGAAACGAAATCCGGTTCTTCCACCCCGAATCTTCTTCCAGAGGTACAGTCTTGTCGCGGTTCGATTGCTCCACCGACGCAATCGCCCGCGCAAACCGTCCCGGCTTCGATGGTTCCGAGCGAGGAACAATCTTGTCTTCCAGCTTCGACAAGGCACTCAGCAACTCACTGGCTTCAAAAGGCTTGACGATGAAGCCTTCCGCCCGTACCCGCTTGGCCTCTTCCGGCTTGAATGGCTCGAGCTTGCCCACGGTCAGAATTACGGGAATTCGGCTTGTCTCCGGCACTTCTTTGAGGCGCTGGCACACCTCCAGCCCGCTGTATCCCGGCATGTAGACATCGAGGACGATCAGATCAGGCTTGTGCTCTGCGATCTTTTTCAGCGCCGCCGACCCGTTATTGACGGTAATGACTTCGTAGCCCGCATCCGCAAGGATTTTCCGCCCCATATTCTGGGCGGTGACGCTGTCATCGGCGAGCAGTATCTTCCGGGCCAAAGGTTTTCCTCTGATGAGGGGAGATATCGCGAAGGTAACCTGCCCTACAACGTAAGTCAATGAGCCAGAAGGGAAGTAACACGTTACTACTGGTCAGCATCTAGTGCGCGGAAGGTCGCAAATGTGGCGCGGGTGGCTAATGTGCGCGGGCACCCCGCCCGCGAGAGCTGAAAGCTGACGGCTGATAGCTGACAGCTGTTTTAGAACGGCATCACCTTCTTCAGCCCCTTCTTTTTCTTCTTCTTGCTGCTGGAGATGTCCTGGTCGCTCGCCAGACTCGAAGAATCAGCCGACGCCGAACTGCTGGACGACTGTCCTGGCTGAATTTCGTTCACCTGCGGCGGAGGCGGGACCGCCTGATCACTGGCCCCCTGACTCTCTGGAGCATTGAGTTTCAGTTCGTTCGGATCCGGTGCGGCGTTCGGTTGCAATTCATTCGTAGCAGGAGCAGCAGGCTTTAACGCGTTGGCGTCCACTGCCGCAGTCGGCGGAGCTTCGACCACACCCACGGCTGGCGGCGCATCTGATCGTGGCGGAGCCTCGCTCGGCGGCGGAGCACCATTGCTGTTGACCGTCTCGACCGCGAGACGCTTTTCGCCCGAAGCTGCTCCCATCTGGGCCGCCCTGGCTGCCCTTTGTATCTCATCAGTCGCGCTGACCGGCATCGGATCGACGAGAGCCGGCTCCCCGACCTTGGTTGCAACGGTAACGTCGGGATGCTTCGTGATCATCCCTTTGAGCCGCCCGAACGTCCCGCTGTCGCGCCGGCTCTCATCTTCGGCCCGATTCTGCGCCAGAGCCGCCTTGGTCGGCCGCGGAATCGGCTGGTGCAATGCAGCTAAACGCTTCTTGGCGTCATCCACGCGATCCATGACGGGATAGCGCGTGATGATCTTCGAATACGCATCCGACGCGTCTTTGGTGAATTGCTGGATCATTGCCGCCTTGGCGCCCTCCATCGTACAGCCCGGCGGAACTCCCGGCTTGGTACACGTCGGTGCCGCCCTCATGCGGGCGATCTCCCCCTCAAAGTTCTGTCCCAGCAGATACAACGCTTCATCTGCCTTGCTATATAACGGATACTTCTCAACCAGTGACCGCAGTCGTGCAATCGAAGCGGGATACGACTGCCGCAAATAATAGAAGCGCCCGATCTCAAATTCCCGCTCCGCCAGCACTTCTTGCACTTCGAGCAGCCGCTGTTTGCCCTCCGCGACCAGTTTCTGATTGTCCGGATATTGCAGGACCAGGTTGCGGTACTCCTCTTCCGCCCGTTTGGCGTGCGTGTAGTCCCGGTCCGCCTTCTCCATCTGCTGGTACTGGATGTTGGCAATCTTCAACTGCGCCTCGGCCGCCTCCGGCATATTGGGAAAGAAGGTCTCGAAGTCGCGATACTCCTGCTCCGCCTGCGCGAGCGACGCCGTTCCACCCTCTGCATACCAAGAATCGCCCACCGCCAGCTTGGCGCGCGCGATGAACTCCGAGTCCGGATACGTGTTGATCAGCGTTTGCAGCGTCATCCGCGCTACGTCAAAGCGGTTGTGCTTCATCGCGTCCATCGACCGGTCGAACAACACCTTGTCCGGCTGCTTGGATCCAATATTCGCCAGCGGGTTAACCGACTTTTTGTTAGTACAGGCGACCGTGAACAGCAGCAGCGTGGCCGTAAACATAATCGTAGAAATTCGACGTAGCATTGAATACCTCGAAGACCTTGAAATACTAATGTGGCGACAGCCGCCCTCGGCTGTCCGGCCAGGCGAAGCCCGCCTAGTTGTAGCGCCGGCGTCCCCGCCGGCTGTCGCGGTGGCCTCTGGCCGCCGCACTCAAACCTTTTGCAGTGCCGCTTCCGTCGCCGCCCTCAACAAATCCTGCGCATTCTTCTTTGGATCGCCCTTGCCAAACACCGCGTTGCCCGCCACCAGAATTTCCGCTCCCGCACGCACCACCTCGGCCACTGTATCGAGCGACACCCCGCCATCGACCTCAATCCGGTAATTCAGCCCGCGCTGGCTCCGGATCTCCGCTAAGCGGCTCATTTTGTGCAGCGTAGACGGAATAAACTTCTGCGCCCCAAATCCCGGATTCACCGACATCACCAGCACATAATCCACAATGTCGAGCACTTCCGAAAGCGCATCCACCGGAGTCGCCGGATTGATCACCACGCCCGCCAGGCAGTAGTGACTCTTGATCAAGTTGAGCGTGCGATTCAGATGCCGGCAAGCTTCCTGGTGCACCGAGATCCAGTTCGCCCCCGCCTCGGCAAACTCCGGAATGTATTGGTCCGGATTCTCGATCATCAAGTGGCAATCCAGCGGCAGCTTGGTAGCCTTGCGCAGCGACTTTACCACCGGCGGCCCAATCGTCATGTTGGGCACGAAGTGTCCATCCATAATATCCACATGGATGACACTCCCACCGCCCTCGCCCGCCGCGCGCACCTGCTCACCCAGACGGGCAAAGTCCGCAGAAAGAATCGAAGGTGCCAGTTCGATCAAGTTGTTCTCGTAGAACCTGAGCGTTAGTAAGGAAGCCTTCCAAAAATTCTAACACGCGGAGAAGTGTGGCGCGGGCGCCTCGCCCGCGCAATGCTGACACCGGAAACACTTTATTATTTTGTAATGGTGAGCGCAGCCGCTAAGGAGCGAAGCGACTCGGGGCGAAGTCGAACCATCCCTATCCCCATGACACCGCGTCAGTAGTGTCCGTTCTCTCGCCGCGACCTCGTTGCGTGCTACCCTCGTGCTTCGTGCTCGCGCAAAACCACGTCGCCCCCGCTGCCTTTAGTCTTGCCGCCGTTCTAGCCTGGGGCACCAGCGACTTCCTCGGTGGATACGCCTCCCGCCGCGCCAACGTCTTCCTTTTCACGACCCTCGTCAACTGCGGCGGCCTGTTGATGATGGCTTCTCTCGTCCTCACCACCCACCCTCCGTTCCCCTCCGGTCGAGCCGCCGCCTGGGTTCTAGCCGGAGGCATCTCTGGCGGCGCCGCATTAGCCATCTTCTATCGCGCGCTTTCTTCCGGCAGGATGGGCGTCACCGCACCCGTCGCCGCCGTCCTCAGCGCAGCCATTCCCACTGTCGTCTCCATGTTCACCGAGGGACCTCCCGGCACGATCCGAGTCATCGGATTCCTGTTCGCGATTGCCGGACTCTGGCTCATCACGCGCTCCGAAGACGGTCATCGTCCCGAAGGCATCGGGGCAGCGATTCTTGCCGGTATCGGCTTCGCCAGTTTCTATCTCTGCGTGCGCCAGGCCGGGGACAGCTCCGTGGTTTGGATCGCCTCCTTGACCCGTACCGGAGGCCTGTTGGCCACGGGAGCAATCATCCTGACGCAACGCAAATTCCGTGACATCACTGCCACGGGCGTACGTTGGGCCCTGCTCACCGGATGCATCGACTCCCTTGGCACCCTGCTCTTCGTTCGCGCCAGCCAGAGCGGCCGCCTCGATGAAGCCGTCGTGATCTCCTCTTTATATCCCGCCATCACCGTCCTGCTGGCGCGCTTGGTCCTGAATGAACACTTCACCCGCTGGAAGTTCGTAGGCCTGCTGGCTGCCCTGGCGTCCGTGCCCCTAATCGCGACGGGATAGCAGGTTGTGTGGCGCGGGCGCCTCGGCCGCGCAAGGCCGGGAAGTCACACCACTGATGCAGGACCACATCGCGAGATTCACCCGTGATCGTCCGACCGATTCGATTCACGTTACGCGTTCGCGGGCGAGGCGCCCGCGCCACATTACCTCACCCTGTACTCGCGACTCGGCACTCGCGACTGATAACATCCCCTTCGTGCCCCTGCTCGAAATCCGCAACCTGACCAAAGTCTTTCCGCAGAGCGAGTCCGCGTTCGGCGGCATCGGCGGTGCGCGAGGTTCAAAAAACGAAGTCCGCGCCGTCGACGATGTCTCCCTCGACATCCATTTCGGCGAAACTCTAGGTCTGGTCGGCGAGTCCGGCTCCGGCAAGAGCACCCTGGGACGCCTCGTCCTACGCCTGATCGAACCCACCTCCGGCAGCATCCTTTATCAAGGACGCGACCTGCTCGCCGCGAGCCGCGCAGAAATGCGCCACCTCCGCCGCGACATGCAGATCATCTTCCAGGACCCATTCGCCTCCCTCGACCCTCGCTACCGAGTAGAAGACATCATCGCCGAACCCCTGATCATCCACGGAGCGTCATCGGATCCCCCAGGGGATTCATGTGGGGACAGCCGCCCCCGGCTGTCCAGTCGAGCGCAGCTCGACCTCCGTCCCCGAGTTATCGAACTCCTCCGCGCCGTCGGCCTCGACGAATCCGCCCTCCGCCGCTATCCCCACGAATTCTCCGGTGGACAGCGCCAGCGCATCGGCATCGCCCGCGCCCTAGCCCTGAAGCCCAAATTCATCGTCGCCGACGAACCCGTCTCCGCCCTCGACGTCAGCGTCGGAGCCCAAATCGTTAACCTGCTTGCGCAGCTGCAACGCGACTTCGGATTAACCTATCTCTTCATTTCCCACTCCATGCCCGTGGTACGGTATCTGGCGACGCGCATCGCCGTCATGTACCGCGGGAAAATTGTGGAAGTAGGTGACACGAACCAGATCACCGAAAGACCAACCCACCCCTACACCCGCACCCTGATCGAAGCCACCCCAGAACTAACCACATAGAAAACTCACGTAGCGACAGCCGCCTCGGCTGTCCAGCCAAGCAAAGCGAGGCGCAAGTCACCCCGCCTCCGAACGTGCAGCACCGTAAAAGCGCGCAGCACCGTGGAAGAGCGGCGCTTTCAGCGCCGCGTCAGCGTCCAAGTAAAGAACCGGGCTTCAGCCCCGAGTGGCGCCGACACGGCGAGTCTCCAGCCAATCCCACCTCCTGTGCCATACTTCCCCCATGTCCCGCCGCCAGCCCGGCTCAGCCCGCGATCTCGCTGAACTGATCTTTGGCTACGGCATCATCTTGCTAGTCCTCTGGGTACCAGAACACCTCCAGCGCATCCTTTCGCCAATTGCCCTCTTAGCGACCCTTCTCATAGTTCTGATCCTACGTCAGAGCCGCGACGAACTCGGCTTCGGCCTTCGCGGCTTAGTTCCTTCCCTATGGATATTCTTAGCCGCCACCGTCCTCGCAGCCCTCAGCATTCTGCTCGCAAAAACCGCCGGCACCCTTCACCCGCTCTACGCCGGGGACGCACCCCACGTCATCGGCTACGTCCTGTGGACGATCTACCAGCAATTCCTGCTGCAGGACTACTTCATGCCCCGCCTGACGCGACTGCTGCCCGCGAAACAGTCCGCGATCAGTCTGGCCGCCGTGCTCTTCGCGGCCGCACATCTCCCCAATCTCGTCCTCACCGCCGCGACGCTAGTCTGGGGCGCAGTCTCATGCGCACTCTTCTTGAAATATCGCAACATCTATGTCCTCGGCATCGCGCAGGGACTGCTCGGCCTCTGCTTCGCCATCTGCGTTCCCGACGCCCTCCATCACCACATGCGTGTCGGCTTGGGGTATCTGAACTACCACGGTACGCAGCCGTCGCCGTGAGCAGCCTTAGTGCATTCGGAGCGCGGGAATGCCCAACCTTTGCCAAGAGCGCAAAAGATGGGCACCTAGGATTCGGAATGACTTCAATGGACGGGCCACCCACCGCACAGGCTGGAGTGCGGTGAGGTCACCTAGGGCAAATTCTCGTAATTGCCGGGGAGCAAGTTATTGCACTGGACGACAGTGGCGTTCGCAATATTGAGCGCGCCAGCAATCTGTGATCTGGAATCGCAGAATAAATCGGTTCCATTCGCACTGATCACGGTCAAAGGATTACTGGTGTCCACACCGGCCGTGGACAAGTTGACCACGACCAAACCTCCGTGGGCACCGCCGGTAATACTGGAACCTGCCAGTTCTGCATGGGAGTCGTTACTCACGATAACGCCCTGACCCTGACTGCCGGAGACCACGAGATTTGCGCCCGCGTTCAGGGTAGAGCCGTTGGAAACGAAAACCGCCCCGGTGTCGCCTCCCCACGGCTGTCCGGCATTGGTGATCCGGAGCTTGACACTGCCTAAGTTGAGGGAAGAACCATCGAAGACTAGAGCACCGTTATAGTTGGTACCGCCGGGGTTGTCGATGACAACGTCAGTGCCTCCGGTGGAGTCAAAATTAACTAAATCGACGCTCCCACTCGAGTTAATGTTGATGCTCTGCTGCATGTCGCGAATCGTCATTCCCTGCATGGTAACGTGACCGGAACCAACGAGAAGGCCAGCGTTGAAGGCAGAGTTTGCCGGACGTTGCAGCAAACCATCCACGATGTGCACGTCGGATTTGTCGAAGGCCGAAACAGCGGCATAGCCGAACGTAAGATTGACCGTTACTCTCACCAGCCACACCTGGCTGGCCTCATACACGACCACTCCCCAAGAACCGTCGGTGGTCACACTTTGCAGCCGAACATCATTACTACCCCCGCCAATCCCGATGCTGGAAAAAAGGGAGGACGACGAGTGCACAGCAAGCCCAAGGACGGTAACGCCTCGTGATGCCTTAATGGACAAGACATATGGATTGGACTGCGGATTCGTGTTTGGCTGCTGTAAGGTCGCGCCTTGCACGGCATTCAACGTTAAGCCATTGAATCCATCGATCAGAACATATTCGGTGCAAGTTCCTTTGACCGTCACTGTCGCCGGCGTGAATTTATCCATCTTGGCCAGGGTACGGTTCAGCGACTGACCTGCATCGCAATCCACAGTCAGAGTCGGGGCTGCAGTCGCCCCGAGCGCGGAAAAGAGGAGCGTTGCTAACGCAACTAATCGCATCATGGCGATACCTCCAGTCAGATTTTAGGTTCCGGGTATCTCTTCTTGACGGGGCCGATGTTGCCAGGATCGGGGCCACGGGATATTAGCGCGCAGGGCAGACACCAGCAACTGCGTTATCTGGCACTGCGATTCCCCAGCGCCAGCGTTGCAAATTCCTTCATCTTGACAAGCCATCGATGCTGCCAGCAATATTCTCTCCCGCCCCCAACGGAGGATGTCCCTGCCCACCTGCGTGCCTTGGGAAGTCATTTATCTGTTATCTGTCGCTGGGAATAGGAGTCCCGATGAAACCCACCTCTAGTGTCAGAGCACATCGCTCCTTCTGGACCACCCTATTGCTTGTCGTACTTGCCAGCGTCGCCGCCTTTGCCGCCGCGCCCCAGGAAAGCGAAATCACACAAAATTCTCTCCCGCTCGGCACCGTTACTGTACTTGGCTCCGCGACTTGCCTCTCGGGCGCGACCCGCGGCGCTGCCTGCACTTCCATTAGCGTGTCCTGCCCGGGAGTGCCCGACCTCAAAGCAACCTTGAGCCAGGCTTTTCCCGTGGGGACGCCCAAAGGCACCATCATCCTGGTCAGTGGTCACGGTGGCACTACCTTCTTCAACAGCAATTTTGCCAACACCTACCTGGGGGACCGCTACCGAGTGGTACAACTTGCATGGGCAACCGACTGGGAGGATTCCGGCGGCGTCAGCCTCAAGAGTGCCGCCTGCCGCGGCGCCACTGTCTTTAAGTATGTATTCGACAACGTCCAGTCTGGAGACCGAACCACCGGCTTCTGCGCTCAGGGCACCAGCGGTGGAGGCGCCGCCATCACCTACTCGCTCGCACACTACGGGTTATCGGACTATTTCGATTACGTCGTGATCGCCGCCGGTCCCGGCGTTTCCCGCATGGATTACGGTTGCGACAAGCCACTGTACAAGGGCGGCGCTCTCAACCTCTGCCCGCTCCTCACCAACGCTCCGTATGCCTATTTCAATGGAACGAAGGTCAACACCTGGGAAAACACGACCACCTGTGCCGTCAAGCCGCCGCTGCAATCCGATATCGACAAATGGGCTGCCGACTCCATCGTTACGACCGGCGCCAATTACTCGTACCCGAAAACCAACATGAGTTGGTTCTTCTGTGTAACTCCTCCCGTCAACAACAGCACCGGGGAGGGCAAATTTCTGATCGACCAGGTGATCCCCAAGAATCCTGCGGACGTGAATTGCTACTCCGGAGTCTGCAAGGGGGAAGCCGTCTGGCAGGACAAAGCCGCCTTCAACACTACGCACACCGAGATGCTCTCGCAGTGTGTTGGCAACCATCAGTGAAAACATTGGCAGAGGGTATCGCCGCAAGCGAGACAGAAGACCCCAGGCGAGTCTGAAGCTGATATTTTTTGGTCTACTTGAACCTGTACCGGTATAGAATGCTCGCCTTTAGGCAGGTGGGTATGC
>Ga0099828_10001988_pt1 | contig 13981 bp, 15 predicted proteins | sample CZO8metaG_2_FD_79338 | JGI IMG/M metagenome (GOLD analysis project Ga0099828, IMG submission 79338) | Vadose zone soil microbial communities from the Eel River Critical Zone Observatory, Northern California, USA - CZOApr15con2H1.8 metaG | ecosystem: Environmental > Terrestrial > Soil > Vadose...
GCCAGCACCTAAGCTGGTGGCGTGCGTCTGAAGGGAGCGGTGGTGGCCATCACCGGCGCGTCCAGTGGGATCGGGGAGGCCACGGCTCTGGCTTTCGCGCGCAAGGGCGCCCAGCTGGCACTGGGAGCCCGGCGCCTGGATCGACTCCATGCCGTGGCTCAGCGGTGCCACGCCAGGGGTTCGCCAGACGTGAGCGTCAGGCGGGTCGACATCGGACGCAGGGCGGAGGCTCACGCGTTCATCGCCGCCGTGGTCCGTGACCACGAACGCATCGACGTGCTCGTCAACAACGCCGGGGTCGGCTGGATGGGACGCCTCCAGGAGATGCCGGAGGAGAAGGTCGAGGAGCTGGTCGCCACCAACCTGAAGGGAGTGATCGCGACCACCCAGGCGGCGCTGCCGGCGATGCTTGAGCGCCGCCGTGGGGTGATCGTCAACGTCGCCTCCATAGTCGGGTTTCGGGCCGCCCCCTATTCGGCTGTCTATTCCGCGACCAAGCACGCTGTTGTCGGACTCTCGCACGCGTTGCGGGGCGAGCTCTCAGGGACAGGGGTGAAGGTCTGCGTGGTCTACCCTGGCGTGACCGCCACCGAATTCTTCATCGGCACCGAGCTTCCGATCGGGCCGCAGTACCCCGCATGGTGGGTCGCCAACGTCATCGTCAGGACCGCGCGCTTCCCGCGCCGAGACGCGATCGTGCTGCCGATGCGGCTCGGCCAGTTGGCCGAACCGCTCCTCGGTGGATTCATGGACCACACGCTGGGCGAGGCCCGCCGCCTCACGTCTCCGCACCTGAGCGGGACGGGCCGGCTGCCCCCGGAACCATGAGCTCACTTTTGCCACTGCGCCAGCAACGCCTCCAGCTGGCGCGCGTTCTTCACCGAGTAGTTCGAGTAGTTGTTGTTCATGATCGCGTGCACCTGCTTGGCTGAACGTTCCATCTCCTTGATGCGCGGGACCCACTCCTTCAGCTCTTCGTCGCCGTAGTCGTGCCGGAATCGGAGGTTCGGCGGCGCTCCCCTTAGGTCCCAGGTCTCGTGATTGCGACCGTGAAACCGCACCACGGCGAGCTTGGTGGAGGTGACGTCGAAGACAGGCGGCATGCTCGTCTTATGGCCCTGGGGAACGTCGACCGCGATGTATGGAATGTCCCGCGTGCGCAGGAAGGCCAGTGTCCCGTCCAAGTGCCGGGCATCCAGCCACTCGGGCTTGCGGAACTCGACCGCAATCTGGAACCCAAACATGCGCTCCTGACACTGCTCGACGTAGGCCAGCGAGCGTGATGAGGGCAGGAACCACGGTGGGAACTGAAAGAAGACGGCTCCGAGCCGGCCGGCCGCGCGCAGCGGCTCCAGGGCGAGGCGGAAGCGCTCCCACGACTCGTCGGCCAGCTCGGCCGGCATGTGCTCGATGTAGATGTTCTTCTCGCGCAGGCTTTCTGGCAGCTCGTCGCGGATGTCCTTCGGCAGCGCCATCGGCTTGGTCGGATGGTTGGTGAAGAGAGAGAAGGACTTGATGTCGAACGTGAAGCCGGGCTGGGTGCGGGCGACCCAGAGCTCGGAGTTCTCAGGCTTCGGCATTCCGTAGTACGTGGAGTCGACCTCGACCAGCGAGAACTGGGACGCGTAGAAGTGCAGCCGCTCCTCCGATGACGTCACGCCCATCGGGTAGAACAGCTTGGAGTCGATCAGGGACCGATCGATCCAGCCCGCGATGCCGCTGCGCACGGTCATGGGCCGATCCTGTCACAAGCTCAGGGTGCGGGCGTTATGATCCGACCGCCCGTGAAGAACCTGGGCCGAAACATCCGCTACTGGTACACGTACCGGACGGTCGTCGCGGTCCTGATCGGGTTTGGCCTGAGCCTGGCGATTTATGGGCTCTACACGCAGCAGGTCGCGTGCGACACCCATATCGGCACCTGCGCGGTCAACATTTCCGTCCACCCGGAGGACCGCCTCGTCGCCCAGTCGAACCCCGACCCCAACGTTGTCATCGTGGGCATCGACGACGCGAGCGTGAGGGACATCGGCGTGTACCCGGTCACGCGCGACCGTTACGCCGTGGCGCTCCAGAACCTGGAGAAAGACGGAGCCGCGGTGGTCGCGTTCGACATCGGTTTTCCCGACGCGCGCGACAAGGTCGATGACGACGTGTTCGCCAAAGCGCTCGCCAACAGCACCATTCCGGTCATCCTCGCGTACGGGGCCGACAACGCCCTGCCTGCCGACGGGAAGCTCGTGCAAACCGGGATCGACCAGATTCCGCTGCGCAAGTTCCGATGCGCGGACCCCAACGCGGACCCCAACGCACCATGCCGGCAGCCATATCAGAACGTCGTTCTCGCCTCGACGGATGTGAAGGCGGACGCCGACGGTGTCCTGCGACGGATCCCCATGTTCGAGCAGCCGGCTTGTCTGGCCAGCGGCGCATGTAATACGCGGGTCATCAACACGCTTGGTTTCAGCGCCTACCGTGCCTTCCTGCTCGGCAAGGACTTCCAGACGGGACCGGTGCTGGACGAGTCAGGCAACACCGCGAACTTCGGCACCGCGTGGCCGCAACCTCTTCAGGTCGATCAGACCGGCTCAGCGCTGATCAACTACTTCGGACCGCCCGACAACTACAAGTCCAACGGCCAGTACGTCTCATTCGGTGACGTCTACCGCGATCGCGTACCACGTTCAGCTGTCAACGGCAAGATCATCCTGGTGGGCTACTACTACTTGACCGGCGTCCATGACGAGGTCCTGGCGACGACGAGCGCCGGCGCCGGGGGCGCCCAGATGGCAGGCGTCGAGATGCACGCCAACGTCATCCAGATGCTCCTCCCGATCCCCCCTAAGTTCCTCACGCCCGAGTCGCCGCTGGTCATCTTCCTGACCATACTGGCGCTCGGGCTGTTGATGGCCCTCGTGGTGGCGCGGGTCTCCGTCCTCTGGGGCCTCCTGGCCACCGTCATCGCACTTGTTGTCTTCACCGTGGGTATCGCCGTGCTCGCCACCAACGCCACCATCGTCCCCGACCTGTTCCATCCGTGGCTGGTCATCGGCCTCACTTATACGGGTGTGACCGCGTACAGGTTCCTGTATGAGGACCGTGAGAAGCGCAAGGTGACCTCGCTGTTCGGCCAGTTCCTGAAGCCAGAGATCGTGGCCCAGCTGGCCAAGACTCGCGGCGGGGTGGACGACATCTTGCGTGGCGGCGAGCGGCGCGACATCACGCTTCTTTTCGTCGACATCCGCGGCTTCACGTCGATGTCCGAGTCGATGTCGGCCCACGACGTCGTCAACCTGATCCAGATGTACCTCGACCACCTGAGCGGGATCATCTTCACCTGGGATGGAACGGTCGACAAATACGTCGGCGATGAGATCGTGGCCTTTTGGAACGCACCGCGCTTGCAGGAGAACCATGCCCTGCTCGCGGTCCGCTGTGCCTACGACCTGATCAATCGCGCCCCCGAGCTCCAGGCCAGATTGCTGGCCAAAGGGCTGCCGCCGGTCCGCTGGGGCATCGGAGTCAACACCGGGCATGCCGTGGTTGGCAACCTGGGTTCACGCAGTCGCCTCCAGTACACCGCGCTGGGTGACACTGTCAACACCGCTGCTCGGTTTTGTGCCAACGCGCCTGCTTACCACCTGTTGATCGGGCAACCCACTTATGACATGTGCAAGGACTACATCGCTGTCGACCTGGTGCCCGGCGTGCAGCTGAAGGGCAAATCAGCGGAGACCTTTCGCATCTATCAGGTGACCGCGATCCGCGAGAACGCCGCCGCGCCGTGGGTGCAGTTCCCTACCGAGATGGCGGCGCAGGCACACCAGACCTTCACTCAGCAGTACACGCAGCAGACGATCATCGCGGCCGGCGAGTCAGGGTCACGCGACATCCTGATCGGCGCGGCAGCGGAGGAGGTGTTGGCCGGCCAGGCCAGCGCCCCGCCGCCAGATCCCCACCCCCCGTCGGCGTAGGGCCAGCGTGAGGTGCCTAGAGCGGCACCCTTGTACCTATGAGGCTGCGAACACGTACAGCGAGGCCAGGGTCACTACCGACGCTGCGGCTGCTGCCTGGTCGGTGTTGAAGAACTCAGCGGGCGCCACCGCCGGCGGTGCGCTGAGGTTCACGATCGCCAATGGCGTGCCGTTGAGCCACGCCTGCAGCCGGGCTCCCTTGATCTCGACCACGAGCCGGTTGGGAGTGCCCACCAAGAGGGGGGCGTCACCGGTCTGGAGCACGTTCGCGGCCGGCGCGCCCGCCGTGAGCTGGTCGAATCGGTACTGCGCCGTCTTCGGGCTGACCGAGACGCGGGTGCAGCTCTGCTGCGAGCACTCGACACCGATGCCAACATCGGCATCCTGGTTGCCATCGGTGGTGAAGTCTGCGATCACGACCACGTCGGCCGCCTTCACGTTGGCGGCCACCAAGGCGATGTCGTAACCCCGCGAGTCGACCCTCAGCTGAGCGCCTTCGCTAACGAAAATGACTTTGGGCGCGGGACTCGCCGGTTTGCCGCTGGGATCTGAGCCGGCGACCTGCACGCCCGGGGGCAGAGAAGCCTGGCCGGCCAGCGGAGCGGAAAGCAGAGCCGCGCCCAGTACCAAACACGAGCTGGAACCCGCTCCGGGGGCGACCGCGACTCCAGGCTTCAGGAAATCGCATGGGGTTGCAGCGGGCGTTATGGACGCGGCTGGAGACTGCGAGGCGGGCGCCGAACCACGCCCGGTGTTCAAGACCACGAAGCCGATCACGCCGAGGACCACAAGCACTGCGACGGCGCCCCCCGCGATCACGGGCAGGGGCGGTCCAGTCCTCCTGGCGGCTGGGGCAGCCAGGGGCAGGGGGGTTCCCGGCGCCTCCATCATCGGCGCGGGCGCGAATACGGCAGGCAGTGGGGCGGGCGTCGCTGACGCCGGCGCGGATGTCACGGCGGCGTTGGCGCCAAGACTCCTCGACCAGGCAGGAGCGAGACGATCGGCAATCACCCGCACCTCCGCGTCGAATTCAGCCCCGGTCTGGAAGCGATCTTCCGGTCGCTTGGAGAGCGCCTTCAGGATCATGGCCTCGAGCGCAGAGTCAAGGCCAGGTCTGTGCATTGATGGAGGGGGCGGGGGTGCCTGGACGTGCTTGGCCATAAGGGTGAAGGGGCCCTCATCGTCCGAAGCGACGAAGGGTGGCCTCCCGCAGGCCAGCTCGTACAGGATGATCCCGGCTGAGTAGAGGTCACTTCGCCCATCGACCTTGCTGGAGGACACCTGCTCCGGGGACATGTACTGCGGCGTGCCCACGGTGGTGCCGGTCTTGGTGGCCGTCGAGCCGGCGCCCGAGTCATCGGTCAGGCGCGCGATCCCAAAGTCCGCGACCTTGACCTCGCCTTCGTCGGAGATGAGCACGTTCTCTGGTTTCACGTCGCGATGGACGATCGCGTGCTTGTGCGCGTAGTCGAGCGCTTGGAGCAGGCCATGCATGACCGCGAACGCCTGCGGCAAAGGTACCGTGCCGCTGTTGATCCAGTCCCGCAGCGAGCGGCCTCTGACGTACTCGAGAACTATGTAATTCGTACCCGCGACTGATTCGAAATCGTGGATCTGGACCAGGTTTGGATGACTCGTGCGCGACATCACCTGCGCCTCTTGGATGAAGCGAGTGATCGCGGTCGGGTCGGCTGTGGCCGACGAGATCAGCTCCTTGATCGCCACCTCGCGGCCGAGACCTGGCTGCTCGGCAAGGTAGACGGCGCCCATGCCACCGCGGCCAAGCTCGCGCTTGACGATGTACTTGCCGATGCGGTGCTCTGGCGGCTGACCGCCCACTAATGCGTCAGGGCGACCAAGAGCGCGACCAGCGGCAGCAGTGCTAACACGCCCACCAGGACACCCATACAGCCGGCCTCCTTCCGCACAGGCTTGGGCGGCGGGGTGGGGTTGTAAACGGCCTGGACGGCTGCGGCAGGAGCACCGGCCTGCATCGAGGGCATGGCCGCGATGCCGGGCATGGACATCGCGGGCAGCGGGGCTGCGGGTGAAGGGACCATCTTGGACAGCTCGGCTCCCGGCTCCAGGCTTCGCTGCCACCCGGGGCACAGCCGGTCGGCCACCCGATCCATCGCATCGTCAAACTCCTGGCCGGTCTGATACCGATCCTCCACGCGTTTGGAGAGGGATTTCAGGATGACCTCCTCCAAACGCAGGTCGAGCCCGGGTTTGTGCACCGAGGGAGGCTTGGGCGGTGCCTGCACGTGTTTGGCCATGAGCGTGAAAGGGCCATCGGCCTCGGACGCGATGAACGGCGGCTGACCGACGATCAGCTCGTAGAACATGATCCCGCTCGAGTACAGATCGCTCCGCCCATCGACCTTGCTCGACGCCACCTGTTCCGGTGACATGTATTGCGGTGTGCCGACGGTGGTGCCCGTCTTGGTCGCCGTCGAGCCTAGACCCGAGTCGTCCGTCAGCCGGGCGATACCGAAGTCGGCGACCTTGACGGTGCCCTCGTCCGAGATGAGCACGTTCTCGGGCTTCATGTCGCGATGGACGATGGCGCGCTTGTGCGCGTAATCCAAAGCCTGCAGGACCCCGTGCATGATCGCGAAGACCTGCGGCATGGGAATCGACCCCTGGTTGAGCCAGTCGCGCAGAGATTTTCCGCGCACGAACTCCAGGACGATGTAATTGGAGCCGCCCACCTGTTCGAGGTCGTGTACCTGGACGAGGTTCGGGTGGCTCGCCCGGGCCATGACCTGCGCTTCCTGTATGAACCGGGTGAGCGCGACAGGGTCCGCGGCGGCGGATGGGATCAACTCCTTGATCGCAACCTCGCGGCCAAGTCCAGGCTGCTCGGCCAGGTAAACAGCGCCCATGCCACCGCGACCGAGCTCGCGCTTGACCAGGTACTTGCCGATACGCCGCTCGCCCATCTCTGTGGGCGGTGGCGTGACTGGCGCCAGCGCAGGTGGCGGCGGCGGATGGACTGGTATCAGGCGCATGGTGGGCGCCACGTCCGGGACCAGAGGAGGCGCCGGGGGCGGGTCCAGATGCGGCTCCGCGGGGGCCTGCACAGCCGGGGCGGGCGGCTCCCGATGTACTGGGATGAGACGCATGGTGGCGGCCACATCGGGGACCGGCGGGGGCGTCGAGGGCGGCTCTACTTGCGGCTCCGCGGGGGCCCGCACAGCCGGGGCGGGCGGCTCCCGATGTACTGGGATGAGGCGCATGGTCGGGGCCACGTCGGGGACCGTGGTCGGTTTGGGTGGCGGCGCTGGAGCCGGCTCAGTGGAGTGCTCCGCAGCCGGCTCGGGGGAGGGCTCGGCGGCCGGCTCGGCAGGCTCCTCGGGCGGCGCCGAAGCCCACCCAGGCGGAGGCAGAGGCTGCGGTTTGGGAGGAGTCGAGGGGGGCTGACCGGACTCGGTCATCTCGCCCGGGAGACTACCAGAGTACGTTCAGCCGTAGAGCGCTCCGGGGTACCGCGCGACGGGTATGGCGTTTTGGCGGCATCCGACCGATAATTCGGCGCGCAGCACACCAGCGCTTTATAGGAGGTTTCCATGTCCCAGATCCCGCCCCCGCCTCCCGGCCAGCCCGCGCCCATGGGCTCGGGTGCTGTGGGAGCCAACAAGAACCTTTACACGATCCTGGCCTGGGCCTTGTTCCCGCCGTTCGGCAGTATCGCAATGCTATTTGTGGGCAAGGACGACCCTGACGTCAAGAACAACGCCGCGCAGGCGACCATCATCCACGGCGCTTCGTTCGTGATCTGGATCATCGCTTGGTTCATTGGCCTCTTTACGTTCGGGCTGACCACCTTGCTGTGGTGGGTCGTGTGGTTCGTGATCTGGCTGATTGGAACCATCCTGGCCGTGCAGGCGAATGGGGCGCGAGTGTCCTTCCCCGTCATCGGCCCGATGGCCGCCTCCTACGTTCCGACTGTGGAGAGCTGGGCGAAGTAACCAACTTCGGTTAATGGACGCGAGGGCCTCGCTTGGCGGGGCCCTTTCCTTTAAGCCGGAATCTACCGATCCGCACGGGCATCTTCGCTACTGCGGCGTGCGGCCGGTGGATCCAGGCTATTGCTTGCTCATCTGCTCCAGCGCGCGCTGTACGCCTTCGCGCAGCTCATCGCGCTCGGCCCGCAGCAGGTTCACCTCAGCTCGGGTGTCGTCAAGTTGGGCGCGCAAGCGGGCGAGTTCGGCCTGAAGATCGCCGACGCGCGGGTCAGGCCCCCCGGCACTGCCCTTCGTCTCCGAGAGCTCCAGCCGTAAGCGTTCGAGCGCGACCTTGAGCTCGCGCCGCTCCCCCAGGAGCTGCTGCACCAGTGATTCAGACGGCTTGGTCGGCTCGCTCGACATAGCGGCAGAGTCCGGGTTGGAACTCACGGAGGCGAAGGTGCTCCATCTCTCCCCGCAGGTAGCGCGCCTTGATCTCCAGGCTGCGAATGCCTTTGACGTCTTCGAAGGGGAAGCGATAAAGCTTGCCCGAGTCGACGAGAAGGCAGAGTGCCAATCGTTCACCGTCCTTTTCTATGACGTGCTTGTAGCACGGCACGGTCCGGCGGGCAATCTCTATCTTCTTGAAGCTGCCGACCCTACCCGCCAGCACATCCGCCAGGCTCCGCACGAGACGAATCCTAAAGGCCGGGCCTTTAAGCGAGAAGCGAGAGCTGCTTCGGCGGCGGTGGCGGTTCGAGTCGGATGTGACGCCGGTCCGCGACCTTGTGCACTGCCCGCAACCGCGCGACCTCTTTCATCGGCACCTCGCTGAGTGCGGGTGGCAGATAGTTCCGGTCTCGATAGGCTCGCTCGTACTGGGGGACCAGCTCGGGCCAGTGCCGGCTGAGGACCGTCATGAAGTGCTCTCGCGTGCCCTCGCGCAGGTGAAGTATCCCGGCCCACATATAGGTCGCGCCTGCTCCGCGCGCCGCTTGGACCACAGCCTCGAGGCGATCCGGCCGATCTGACAGGCCAGGCAGGACCGGAGCGAGCGCGACGCCCGCCTTGATGCCCGCCGCGACCAGCCGCTCGAGGGCGCGCAGTCGCTGGCGCGGATGCGCCGTGCCAGGCTCCATTCTGCGCCACACCTCCTGATCGACCGTCGGGACGCTGAAAGTCACCGTCAGCTCGGCGCGTCGCGCCAGCTCCGAAAGGACATCGATATCGCGCACGATCATCGGCCCGCGCGTGATGAGACCCGCCGGATTTGAGACGTCGCGCAGTGCTTCGAGGCACTGTCGCGTGAGCCGGTAGCGTCCCTCGGCTGGCTGATAGGGATCGGTGGCGGCGCCGATGACGACCGTCTCCTTGCGCCACGAGCGGCGGGCCAGCTCGCCTCGCAGCACGCCGGCGACGTTGACTTTCACGCGGACTGTGCGCCCATAACGGTCGTCGAAAGGACGGTCTGCCCGAAGTTCGTAGGCCCGCACGTAGCAGAAGGCACAGCGGTGCTCGCAGCCGATGTAGGGGTTCAGGGACCACTTGAAGCCCATCCCCTTGACCGAGTTCAGGGCTGATTTGCACTGGATCTCGAGGTACTCGACCTCCGTCTGGCGGCACTCGGGGGTGTCCACCGTGCCATCGTAGAACAAATGTTCGCTTCTTAACACCCTGGGTTGCGCGCGCCGAAACGATCTGGTTCAGTAGCGGCGGTGTGCCGGCTGGGGGAGGGAGCCGGTTGGGAGGCGGGAGGGCCCCGGCGAGGTCTGCTTAGCTGGGCTTGCGGCGCCTCGGCCGGGTGCAGGATGACGGGCAGAAGTCGTTGAGGATGCACTCCTCACACCGGGGCCGGCGCGCCACGCAGACTCGGCGCCCATGGAGGATGAGGCGCAGGGACAGGCCGGTCCACTCCGCCGGCGGCACCATCGCGCAGACTTGCCGCTCGATCTTGACCGGGTCCCGGGTCGCCACCAGCCCCAGTCTGTTGGTGAGGCGCGTGACATGGGTGTCAACCGCAAAGCCGGGAATGCCGAAGGCCACACCCAGGATCACGTTGGCGGTCTTGCGGCCAATCCCAGGCAGCGTGATGAGGTCCTCCATTCGCGGCGGCACCTCACCGCCGTAGTTTTCGACCAGCTTGCGGCTGGCGGCGATGATCGAGCGCGTCTTGTTTCGGAAAAAGCCGGTCGGCTTGATGAGCTGCTGGACCTCGGACGGATCGGCGGCGGCGAGCTCAAAGGCGGTCGGGTATCGTCCGAACAGCTCGGGTGTGATGAGGTTTACCGAACGATCGGTCGCCTGCGCAGAGAGGATGGTCGCGATCAGAAGCTGGAACGGGTTGGTGTGGCTGAGCCCGGTCACCGCCGGATACGCCTCTCGCAGTCGCTCGTAGGTTTTCTTGGCTCGGGTCCTTGCGCCCCGTGGCAGTGCAGCGAGGGTAGGCGCTTTCCGCTTACGAACCAAGCAGCCTCTTGGCCGCAGCGGCGATCTGTGCGCCCTCTGCTCGGCCCGCCAGGCGAGCAGTGGCCGCCTTCATGACGGCGCCAAAAGCCTTCGGGCCGTCCGGCTTCAGCTCCGCGACGACTGCTCGCACCTCAGCTTCAACTTCGTCGGTGCTCATCGGGGCGGGAAGATAGCCGCGCAGGATCGCCATCTCCGCCTCCTCGCGCAGCGCCAAGTCCTGTCGACCAGCCTTGCGATAGATCGCGATCGCTTCCTCGCGTCGCTTGACCTCTCTGCGGGCGACCCGCAAGACGAGGTCGTCGTCCACGACCCCAGTGGCGCCAGACTCTTTGCTCGCTTTCACCAGTTCGCTCTTCAGCAACGAGAGCGTGCTCAAGGCAACCTCGTCATGACGGCGGCGCGAGTCGATCAGCTCGGTCTGGATACGGTCGTAGATGGGCACGGCGGCGATTGTCACACATGCACCGATCGCCCATAATCGGCCCCTATGGTCCTTCTCATCGGACCGTTTGCCGCTCTTATCGGCGTGGTCGCCGTGTTCTTCGTGATCCGGCACAAGTCGGTGCAAACGAAGTCGATGTACTCGTCGCGCCGATCGCAGATCGAGCACAAGGTTCGAGCGGCGCGCCAGCGCACGTTGGGACCCGAGAAGCGAGTCGAGCTGAAGGAGACTGCTGCCGCGAAGGCCGCCCCGACGGTTGAGAACGCTCCCGCGACGCCGATCCAGTCCTGGGGCGCCGGGCCTTCGGCCCCTCCTCCGCCGACGGTGTCTTGGGATGCCCCCCCGAGCGCGGCTCCTCCCGCCTACGCCCCCCCAGCGGCACCGGCGCCCCAGGAGCCGGTGTGGACCCCGCCGCCCGAGCCGGTGAGGCCCTCCGAGCCTGCCCGGCCACGCGAGCCCGCCGCGCCCGCTGCCCCGGCAGCTACCAGCGGCGGTGCGTCCTGGTCGGTCGTCAGCGAAGCCAAAGAGGAGTCCGGGTCGCAGCCGGGCACAAAAGACAAGGGCAAGAAGAAGAAAAAGGTGGCTCAGTCGCCGTGGCAGCTCGCCGGCGGCGCAGCTCCGGGAGGATACGACCTCGACGACGAACCCAAGCGGCCGAGCGTGATCCTTGCCGTAGCCCAGTACATGGTCTTGGTGGTAGGGCTCGTCATGGTGCTGATCGGCGTGCTGGTGATGGTTGCCAACTCGCGGCCGACCTAGACGGGGCGCTAAGCCGCGGCGACCGCGGCCTCGAGAATCGCCGTGGCCAGGCGGCCTCCTCCATCATCCATGACCGTGTCACAAACGGTCACGCGATAGCCCATCTCTTCAATCCGCGGCGCGAGCTCACTGTCGTGACTGTCCAGTACGAATCCTCCGGCCTCTCGTCGATACTGCCTCGCGACTTCGACCGGCGTCGGCTCCAACGCCATCGCACGCATCATCTCGATGGTCGGGCCCTTGATCGCGACGCCGCCGATGATGGGGGTGATCGCAACGGTCCGCTCCCGAACCAGGTGCCCGCCGACCACCTTGAGAATCGGAGCGATGGAGATCAAAGGGTTGGATGGGCCGATCACCACCAGGTCGGCTTCGTCGAGGGCGAGCGTTACTTCTGGGGTGGGCCTCGCCAAGTCGATGCCGTCGAACTCGATCGAGCGAAGAACCGGCGCCAGCCCCTCGCGCACGAAGTACTCCTGAAACGTGAGGTAACCCTGGTCCGTAGCAAACCGCGTACGAACTTTCTGGTCGGTCATGGGCAAGACGCGTGCCGCCACGCCGAACCTTCGGCACAGCTCCAGGGTGGTGTGGGTTAGGGTGCTGCCGCGACACAGCATGTCGGTGCGCAGTACGTGCGTGGCGAGGTCACGATCTCCGATGCGAAACCACGTCGGCTCTCCCAGCCGCGCCAATGCATCCAGGGTGTGGAACGACTCGTCCAGCAGCCCGTAGCCGGCGCGATCGTTGAATACCCCGGCCAGCCGATAGATCACGGCATCGACGTCAGGACTGACCAGAAGGCCCCAGAACTCGTCGTCGTCGGCTGTGTTCGCGATCACCGTCAGGTCGGAAGCAGCCATCAGAGCTTGGAAGCCGGCGGCCAGTGTGGCGCCGCCGGTGCCGCCCGCGAGGACGACGATCTTCACCGGAACAGGTCCTCAGCGGCCGGCCGCAGCACGTCGCGCCCGCGGCCCTGCGGTGCTTCGCTCTCGAAGCCGCGAACGATGACGACAGGCGTGCGTCTGGTCTTGCCCATGACCAGCCCGGCGGCCGCCGCCAGATCGTCGGCCACCGCAAGCACGGTTGCCCGCAATGGCTTGCCGGCGTCGTCGTCCCGCCCTCTTAGGTCGACGAGCGCCGGCAGTCCTGCGATACCGAGGGCCACGTTTGTAATCCCCAAACGCCACGGCCGGCCGAATGTGTCGGAGATGATCACCCCTACCTCGTGCCCGCTCAGCTCGCCAAGTCGCGCCCGCAGGCGCTGCGCACTCGCATCAGGGTCTTCCGGCAGCAGGGTCACCACGCCGGCGCCCGGAATGTTTGAGTGATCGACTCCTCCGTTCGCGCACACGTAGCCGTGGCGCGTTTCGGTGATGAGCACGCGTTCCGAACGGACGATCCTCACGCTCTCATCGAGTATCACCTGCACCAAACGCGGGTCGGGTACTGCCTCCAGGCGTGAGGCGATCTGGACCGCCTCCTCGCTTGCACTGACCGCAGCGAGCTCACGCACCCGGCCCTCAGCTTTCGACACCACCTTCTGCGCGATCACGAGCACATCCTTCTGCTCCAGCCCAGCTCTGGCCATGATCAACTCGGCGAGATCGTCACCCGGATGAACCTCGGGCAAGCCCTCCACACCGATGACGTCGAGGTGCTTCAAACTGCGCGGCGCAGGGGGGTGAGGCGTGCGAGGTCCGGCGGCTCGTCGAGGTCAAGCGCCATGGCTTCGGAGTGATAGACCCTGAAGGTCACTCCCCTCCTGGCGGCCTCGGCCCGGAAGCGGCCCAGTGAGTCGGCCCCGAAGTGGAGCGCGATCGCATCGGGCGGCCTCAAGTAGAGGGCGTTGGTACCGCCCCGACCGGCGGCGGGAACAGCGACTACGACTGGGGCCGCCATGCCACCTGCCACATCGAGCACCTCGCGCACCGACTTCTTCGTCACCAACGGAAGATCACTGGAGAGCACAAGCACTGCACCCGCGCCGGCATTGAGCGCATAGGTGATTCCGCGCCGCGCCGCCACATTCTGACCCTGCTGGCGCGGCTCTAACAAAGCCGGTGCCCCCAGGCGCTCGGCCATCGCCACGACATGGCTGCTGCCGGCGACCACCAGCCGCCTCGCTACACCGGACGCCCTTACTGCACGCTCGGCGTTGCGCCGCGCGAGCGCCATTCGCGCCAGTGGGCTCAACGCCGGGCCCAGCCGCTGCTTGGCGGAGCCGAAGTCCTTGACAAGGACGATGACCCATACCGGGCCGCCCGGTGCCAAAACCTGGGTCTTCAACCTCACCCCCACTGCTTTCGGATCCGCGGCAGGATCTGCGATCCGTACAGCTCTATGAAGCGCGCCTGGTCGTCACCGGGCGCGTGAAAGACGAGGTGGTTGAACCC
>Ga0099828_10001993_pt1 | contig 13969 bp, 13 predicted proteins | sample CZO8metaG_2_FD_79338 | JGI IMG/M metagenome (GOLD analysis project Ga0099828, IMG submission 79338) | Vadose zone soil microbial communities from the Eel River Critical Zone Observatory, Northern California, USA - CZOApr15con2H1.8 metaG | ecosystem: Environmental > Terrestrial > Soil > Vadose...
ATAACTCTGAAAATGAATTCCGAAAAAACGCTTTCCTGGCGAAATCTCCTCTTGCGCGCCATCGTCACGATCCTGGCCCTCGGCATATGGTTCTGGACGCAATCGCTGATTGGGGCACGGACAGCGCCGGCCGCTGGCATCAGCGATGCCATCCATCAGTGGACGGCGCCGCTAAACGGGTACTTTTTCGAGAACACACGCGAGGCGAACGCACTGCTTATCGTGAGCTCGGGATTGATCGACGGTCTGGGAATCTTTCTTCTGGCGAGATGGCTGTTTGGCAACAGCATTCGTCCGTATTTGGGACTGCTGATCCTGCTGGGGCTGCGACAAATCATGCAAGCGATTTGCGTGCTCCCTGCCCCGCCGCACTCCGTGTGGCACTACCCAGGTGTGCCGTCACTGCTCGTCACCTATGGGGTCACCACCGACTATTTTTTTTCAGGTCATACTGCGATCGCGGTCCTGGGCGCGACGGAGTTGGCACGACTGGATAAGCGATGGCTGACGGTGCTGGGGGCCGCGATCGTATTGTTTGAAGTTGCCACAGTTCTCGTGCTGCGGGCGCATTACACCATGGATGTGTTTACGGGGATAATCGCCGCATTGTGGGTAGTAGAGCTCTGCAAGCGAATTTCTCCTTCGCTGGATGCCCTGATTAACAAAACGGGATGAATCCGTGCCAACCGAGAGAATTTGCAGGCGCCCGGCGAACACTCCGGAGATCTCACAAAGATTATTCAATAATATCGCTTCTACGTTAATCGAGAATTATTTTGTCGATTGGTTGTCGAACCGGGGCGCAGCATGCTACGCCCCTACAGGTGTAAGTGGCTTGTTTATGTAGAGACCGTGGCGGGACGGGAGGGATGCCGCTGCCGCCATTGCCAGGCCGAAGAAATAATCCCTTGCAGAGAAGAATCCAGCGGAACCCACCCCAACTCTTCCTTAATGCGCCGGGGATCGGCATGCAGAATGCCGGGGTCACCGGGCCGGCGAGATGCGAGGCGTACCGGAACAGGGCGGCCCACGACTTTCTCCACGGAATCACAAACCTGGCGAACCGAATAGGCTGTGCCTGTGCCGATGTTATATGAGCGCATGCCTGGAGGACCGAGTTTGGACAGAGCACTGATGTGAGCCCGGGCGATATCCAGCACGTGGACATAGTCTCTGATGCAAGTGCCATCGGGCGTTTCGTAATCTGTACCGTAAATACTGACGAACTCGCGCTCGCCGGCGACAGCCTGGAGAACCAAAGGGATAAGATGGGTCTCCGGGTCGTGCTGCTCGCCGAGATCGGGAGTTGCACCCGCGGCATTGAAATAACGGAAGGCCACCACGCTCCAGCCGTAGCATTGGGCATACCACTGAAGAATGTTTTCGAAGATAAGCTTGGTTTCGCCATAGGGATTAACCGGCTTCTTGGGGTCGTCCTCGAGAATGGGGACCCTCGTCGGCGTACCGTAGACCGCAGCGGAGGAGGAGAAAATAAACCTCTTGATATTTGCGCCGCGCAGGGCTTCGAGCAGAACGATGCCAGAGGCGACATTTTCCTGAAAATACATCCCCGGATTTGCGGCCGACTCGGCGACTAAAGCCTTCGCGGCAAAATGAAAGACCACATCGAACTGATGGCTCCGCAGCAGAGATTCCATGGCGGTGCGATCGCCGATGTCGGCCTGGACAAACTTGGCGCCTGAAGAAACGTTGCGTCGGAAACCGGTGGAGAGATTGTCCACCACCGTGACCGAATGGGCGGCGAGCAGCTCCGAGCAGCACGCTGAACCAACATATCCCGCCCCACCTGTAACCAAGATATTTGCCATCCACGATCCCCCGCGCTGCGCAGAATACAAAACGTCGTTCCAAGCAATTTCATTTCGACGAGCGAGTTTAGTTTACTGGGAGGCAAGCAGACGTTGCAAATCTGTCGCCATGCAGGTTCTCCCTGAACTCAATAGCCTCTTCCCAGAAGAGGGGGAAGGCGTATTATGATCGGGCGCAGCGGAACGCAATGATGGAAGCGGACTATCTGACCGCGCCAACAGCAACTGGGAAGTGGCTGAACCGATTAGGAGGAAAGCAGATGTTCATTTCAAGCAATACGCGGCGCTACGGACTCGTTGCGTTCGCGATCGCGACGATTGTCTCTCTTGCGGCAGCAAGAACCGCAGATCTCAACCCGGCCGCGCTCGCGTACAAGCTTCCCGATCAGATCAAGTGGGTAGATGATCCGATCGGCTCGAAGATGGCTGTGGTGCAGGGGGATCCCTCGAAGCCGGGGCTTTACATCGTGCTCGTACGGTGGACTGCGCATCACATGAGCCATCCGCATTTTCATCCCAACGATCGATTCGTTACGGTGCTTTCGGGAACGTGGTGGGTGGGCACGGGAAGCAAATTCGATTCGGAAAGCACCATACCGCTGCCGGCGGGCACGTTCGTCACGCACTTTGGCAAGCAAATCCACTATGACGGGGCCAAGGACGGCGACGCCGTTCTGGAAATCGTCGGCGAAGGGCCCGCGACAGCTACTCCGGCTGAAACAAAATGAGCGGCGGCGTTCCTTCGCGCCAACTTCACCTCGCTCCAAGAAAAGTTTCGCAAGAAGGAATCTCGGTGTACAATGCCGCCGGGCTCGGGGACTTCGCCACGGATATCCTGGTTCAGGGAAAATGGACAAGGAGAGTCTGGGAAAAAGATGGTTTCTTCCGACTACATGCAGCTGCATCACTTTAGGCCCGCCATCTTGGCCCCAACGAGGGGCTCGCCACAAAGGGAATAGCCAGACAAGCTGAACATTACGGCGTGAAGATTCCTTCGCGATGAGCGAAGCAGGTCTGAGCGGAGTGATGAATGCAGCGGCCCGGGTGGAAGAACGTTCAACGCGAAGTTTGAATATTTTGATTACGAGAAAGAGCGATTTAGGAGGATAAGCATGGCCCTACCGACGGACAAGCACTATACGGCACGGGTCCTCGAGCGAAACGATTTGTCCGAGGACTTGTGGCTAATTCGCGTGGATCCCGGTGGTCCGTTTCAGTTTAAGGCGGGTCAATACGCGACGCTGGGGGTGGACCATGAGGAGAAGCGAATCGAGAGGGCTTATTCCATTGTCTCGTCGCCGTATGAAGAAGGGGTGCTTGAATTTTTCATCGAGCTGGTGCCGCAGGGCGCGTTGACGCCACATTTGTATAAGCTACAAAAAGGCGACACCATGCTGTGCCGCAAAATCTCGAAGGGCCGCTTCACGCTTGATCTGAAGAGCGGCCGCACGAATCATTTGCTGCTCGCGACCGTGACCGGTATCGCCCCTTTTGTGAGCTACGCGCGCACGCTGTACCGCGACTGGAAGTCGGGAAACAGCACCATGCCGGGAAACCACAAACTATATTGCTTGCAGGGCGGAAGCCGTTCCTGGGAATTCGGATACCGAGAAGAGTTGGAACGCATTGCGGCGGAAGTACCGTGGTTCAAATTTGTCGCGACCATCAGCCGCCCCTGGGAAGACGCGGCGTGGAAAGGCGAAACCGGGCGCGTTGATGATCTGGTGAGAAAATGCGTTTCGGATTGGGGACTCAAACCGACGGACACGACTACCTACCTCTGCGGACATCCCAGCATGTGCGAAAACGGCCAGGGCATCCTGGCACGCGCGGGCTGGCAGAAAGGCTCCATGTTTGAAGAAGTTTATTTCATACCGGGCAAAGAGGCGGGAGCCGAGTAACTTGGTGAACGGGCGACCTGGTGTACAATGCCGCACGGTGGCGATTCCCAAACGGAAATTCCGGATTGGTTCTGAGGCAGCGGAGGGAAATTCATGATTGTCGGAGTCCCGCGAGAGAGTTATCCAGGAGAGCGGCGCGTGGCGCTGGTGCCCGCGGTCATTCCCACCCTGGCGAAGGCCGGCCTGGAAGTGGTGGTGGAAAAAGGAGCGGGAATCGAGGCGGGCTACCCCGATGCGGATTTCGTCGCGAAGGGCGCTAAAATTCTTCCCGATCGCGCGGAAGTTTTTCGTACCGCCGATATCATCGTGCAAGTGCTTTGCTACGGCTCGAATGATCGAACCGGCAAGGACGATCTTCCCCTATTGCGCCGCGATCAAGTGCTCATCGGATTTCTTCGCCCGCTCGGCTCGCTCGAAACCATCAAGGACATCGCAGACCGGGGAGTCTCAACGTTTTCGGTGGAACTGATGCCGCGGACCACCCGCGCGCAGAGCATGGATGCGCTTTCCTCGATGGGGACGATTTCCGGCTATAAGGCCGTGCTACTCGCTGCGGACACGTTGCCCCGCCTCTTTCCAATGCTCACGACCGCGGCGGGAACGATTACGCCGGCGCGCGTGCTCATCATTGGCTGCGGCGTCGCAGGTCTGCAAGCGATCGCCACGGCGCGCCGATTGGGCGCGGTGGTTTCCGCATACGACCTGCGGCCTGCGGTCAAGGAACAGGTGCAGAGCCTGGGCGGACGATTTGTCGAACTGCCGATCGAGGCCAAGGACGCGCAGGACGCGCGAGGTTACGCCACGGCGCAAGATGAGACGTTCTACAAACGGCAGCGCGAGCTGCTTGGGAAAGTGGTGGCAGAAAGCGATGCCGTCATTACCGCTGCGGTCATCCCGGGGAAGAAATCACCGATCCTAGTAACTAAGGAAATGGTAGCGGGCATGGCGCCGGGCTCGGTGGTCGTAGATCTGGCGGCGGAGCGCGGGGGGAATTGCGAATTGACGCGCTCGGGAGAAAAAATCGTCGAACACGGAGTAACGATCATCGGTTGGTTCAATCACGCCAGCACCGTGCCCTACCACGCGAGCCAAATGTATGCCCGCAACCTCACGGCGTTTCTTCTTCTCCTCGTGAAGGACGGAAAACTCCAAGTCAATAAGAGCGACGACATCATCCGTGAGACGCTGCTGACGCAGGGCGGCGAGATCGTGAACACCCGGCTCCGCGAATTTTTCTCACTGCCGGCTTTAGCGACAAAGGAGAGTGCCTAACCATGAAGCTGGACCTGCTTAGCAGCCTGTACGTTTTCATGCTGGCGGCTTTTATCGGCTTTGAAGTGATTCGTCGGGTTTCACCGCTGCTGCATACCCCGTTGATGTCGCTGACTAACGCCCTGGACGCTATCGCCGTGGTGGGCGCCATAATCCTCGCAGGCGAGCACAAGAGCAACCTCGCGGCGATTCTCGGTACTATCGCCATCGTCGCGGCCACTAGCAACGTCGTAGGCGGCTTCATCATCACGGATCGCATGCTCCGCATGTTCAAGTCCAGCGGGCCGAAAAAACCATGAACAACTTCGCCGGCGCAGATACGCTCATCGAGATCTGCTACTTCATCGCTACAGCTCTCTTCATTCTTTCCCTGAAGTGGCTCAGCTCTCCGGCCACCGCGCGCCGTGGCGTGCTTGCGGGTGAAGTCGGCATGGCGCTAGCCATTGGCGGAACGCTCCTGCACCACGGCATCGTGGACTACAAGTGGCTCGCCATAGCTTTAGTGCTCGGCACGATCATCGGCATCCCGCTCGGCAATGTGCAAATGACTGCTGTCCCGCAACGGACCGCGCTCAGCCATGCCTTTGGCGCGCTCTGCGTCACGCTGGTTGGCACGGCGGAGTTTTATCTCCGCGCGCCGGACATTTCGCCCTTCATGATGACCGTGCTTTCCATGGAAGTGATTCTCGGCTCGCTCACCTTCACCGGCAGCTTGATGGCCGCCGGTAAGCTCCAGGAGATTCTGCCGCAGCGCCCCATCACCTATAAGGGACAGAACTTCGTCAACCTCGGGCTGCTAGGTTCCGCGGTGGTGGTCGCCGGCATTCTTGTCGCGCATCCCGAACAGATGCGACTGTTCCCTGCCCTGATTATTGTTCCGCTGATCTTCGGTGTGATGCTGATCATCCCGATCGGCGGCGCGGACATGCCGACGGTCATTTCTCTGTTGAACTCCTACGCGGGACTTTCCGCCGCGGCCATGGGCTTTGTCCTTAATAGCAAGCTGCTGATCATCGCGGGCGCGCTCGACGGCTCTTCTGGCTTCATTCTTTCCGTCATCATGTCCAAGGCCATGAATCGCTCGTTCACCAACGTTCTATTTGGCGGATTTGGACAAATTCAAGCAGCCGCCACAGGAGCGAAGGAAGCGCGTCCGGTAAAGAGCGCGACACCCGAAGAAGCGGCCTCGATTCTATCGGCAGCGAACAAAGTGGTCATCGTGCCGGGTTATGGCATGGCCGTCGCGCAAGCGCAGCACAAAGTGCGTGAACTTTACGACGCGTTGACCAAGCGCGGCGTGGAAGTGACCTTCGGCATCCATCCGGTCGCGGGCCGCATGCCCGGCCACATGAATGTGCTGCTGGCGGAAGCCGACATACCCTACGACAAGCTGCTCGAAATGGACAACATCAATGGCGACCTTCCACAAACCGATGTCGCCCTAGTGATCGGCGCCAATGACGTCACCAATCCCGCCGCACGCACCGACGCGAGCAGCCCCATTTACGGCATGCCGATCCTGGACGTAGACAAGGCCCGCACCGTCATGGTCATCAAGCGAAGCATGGCCGCGGGCTTCGCCGGCATCGACAACCCGCTCTATTATCTCGATCACACGCTCATGCTCTTCGGCGACGCCAAGAACTTCGTAGGCAACATCGTCCGCGAACTCAGCGGCGGCGATGGCCACGGCTAAGGCGCGCCGGGACCCGCGCCTACGGATTGTCGAGGAGCGTCACCCAGATCTCCCCAGTAAGTTGCAGCCTCGGCGGAATCTATTTCGTTTTGTAAAGGACGAAACGGAGAGGGCGGGTTCCCCCCGGCCCGACTAAGACCGAGTTTCCCCCGCCCTCAAGACGGTACGTCGAGCGAAGAAAAGAGCTTAGCCCCTCACCTCGATCGTCACCGGTTCAGAGAGTTTGAAGGTGAGCAGAGTTTCGGCAGGGAGCTTGATGTCTTTCTGCCCGGTCATGAAGGCCACCGCTGTTCCGGCCCCCGCCCCCACTGGCCCACCGATTAGAGCTCCCTTACCGCCGCCAGCAAGAGCCCCAATGAGAGCACCCCCACCGGCGCCGCCAGCTATCCATCCGAGGTTCCGGTTCTTGTGGCTGCCTCCTGCCCTGGAGGTGGCAGCGGTTCGGATGTCATAGGTAGTGCCATTGACCTCGACGCTTTGCAGTGTGAGCTGCAACCGAGCCCGGCCCATCAGCCTACCTGACGGTCGAGCATCCACGACAAGCCCTGTCACATGGGCACCCTGAGGAATGACTGTTTTATCTTCTAGGGTGATTGGTTCGGAGACCGTCGCGCCAAATTGATCTCCCACTCGACTATGCTTACTCGAGAGGGCTTGATCCAGAGTCACATGGATTGGTGTGCTTTCTGGCACCGTCAAGGAAACAACGGGGTGAGCGTACTTCGGCAGCGTGGCAGCGGCTACTCCTAACACCACTGCCAAGGCTATCGTACCGCCGATTATGAGGTAGTGCCGTTTAGTGATAAGCATGAACACCTCCACCCTGACTTGGGCAGATAGTTTTCCAGGGGCAACCGTTGTAAATTATTGACAAATAAGCATATGCAGAAAATATGGAGATTCTAGAGAGGTAAGGACTTCCCGGCGATGGAAATTCTGGGGTACCAAAACTACTAGACTAGACCTTTCGAGATTTGTTGGGGCTAAATTTCTGAGAGCCCTTCGAATACTTGCGCCGTATCTGGTTGGTTCCAGCTGCCTAACAATTCCTCCAGGCAAGACGTTGGCAAGCCGCATTCGAATGATATACTCGGTAGCTGACCTATGAAGAAACCATTCTTCCCGAAGTCACTCAAACCACTCACCCGCCATTCGGGCGAACTGCGCGCACAGATCCTTGCCATGCTCAAGAAAGGCATGAGTCAGAACGAGATAGCGCGCCAGCTAGACATCAGCCTGGGAACCGTCGGATATCACGTCGGCCGGTTGCGCCAGGCAGGGATGTACAAGCGCTAAAGCCCTTTGCCTTCCTCGGCGCGCGCCCGCAGCACGCATAAAGGCGGCCGGAAAGCCCCAGCCAAAGCTCTCACCATTGCTAGCCTTGCCCCGATCGAAGCACCGCGAAGCGAACACTTTTAGGGGATTGAAATAAATGGGTTTGTGCTAGAATCCGCGCGTTAGAGCACGAGAAAAGAGCGACGGTCTTTGTGCACCCCTGAACTGTTAATTGAGAGCGTCGCTCCTAAACGAAAGGGAGCTCTCAACCCATGAACCGGATGCCCGTTTCCTCGGTAGGCATAGTCCAAGTTGGGTACCATCTTGAAGCGGAAAATCTTGGGACCCTCGAGCTGCAGTTTGCAAACGGCGGCGTGTACGATTTCTTCAACGTACCCGCGAAGACTTACAATGAATTCATGCAGGCCGCGTCCAAGGAAAGCTACTATGCCGCCAACATCGGGAAACGCTATCCGTGTTCACGCGTCTCCTGAAAGCGGATTAAACTAGAGAGAAAAGGCACCACGAGGCCCGCACGGGTCGAGCGGACACACGGGCAGCTGGGGTGTAGCAAAACGAGGGGATCGCAAAGATAAACCACGAATATGGCGACCGACCGTGAAACCCCGAAAACCGCCGGAATGGTTCCCGACGAGCTGAAATACGAGCCCCGCTCCAAGGGGCTCACTTCGCCGCGCAAGAAGAAACCCAAGGAGCTGGCGGTTATCACCGAGTGCTGCACGGGCTGCGCCGGGTCGCCTGCGTGTGTTGAGTACTGCCCGGTGGAAGATTGCATGTTCTGGGTGCCAGATGAGGATCACCCGCCGTTTGGGCGTATCCAGGTGGATCCAGTGTTGTGCATTGGGTGCAAGAAGTGCGTCAGCAAAGGACCGGACGGGTGCTTCCTGGATGGGTGCCCGTGGGACGCCATCGTAATGGTGGATATCGCGGAAGTGGAGAAGGTTGTCGGAGCTATGACGTATTGAAGACTTGTGGCTGGTGAAAACTGGTGAAAGCCAGCCAAGCTACAAACGGACGAGTTGATTCATGGGCTCCGGCCGGGAAGAAGCCAAGATTCACTATTAGCTGATCAGCCGAACGGGGGTCAAGGTGTTCGAGCACACGGATGTAATTCGCGCGGAGTTTTGGGGCAATGCTTATGCCGGATCGGTCGGCGAGTTAGCGCACCCATTCGCTGACAAAATCGCGAAACGGCTGGGAGAGGCGAAGCTCGAGTAACTAGGGCCCAGCTGAGGAGCGGGCCTGGATAGCCTTTTCTGTGAGCAAGGCTTGTTGGCGAAGGCGATCGGGGATTTCGGGGAGTTCACGCTCGTAGGGGCGGATCGCCGGAAGATCGTCCGGTTGGCCGATGAGGTAGAGGGCGCGGAGGGCTTCCCAGACTTGCTCGGTACCCGGATCGATGGTAGCCAATTCAGTTCCCGGCGCTACGCGTGCTCCCGTCGTAACAGATAGCGTGCGAATGCGCCCGCTAATGGGCGAGCGTACTTCAGTAGTCTGTTGGCCATCCTGGAGTTTCGCGATCAACCCACCCTGATGGACGGAGGTTCCCACTTTGTCCGTGTCGGTAACGTGGCCCCCAGCAGGAGCGACGATTCGACAAGGTTGCAACAGCGCGACGATTTGAGGGCGGCCACTCGCGTCGCCAAAGCGCACCAGGGAGAGCGCAGCGTTGCCGCGTACCATCGGAGAAGGGTCGTTCAACATTTTCGCCAGCGTTTCGTGAAAGCCGGCAGCGGAGGTGTCCTGGCCCATGACCCAGGCATCGGTGTTGCGAACTTCTTCGACGGGATAGGACGCGAGGCGCACCAAATTGGGATACCAGCGCGCCGAATTGGCGCTCCGCTGGCTCATGCGCTGCCCCAGCTGCACAAGCGCATGCTGGATGTGACGGGGGTGCTTGTCGTCGTTCAAGTACTCGGCGAGCTGTTTGTCGGAGAGCTGGCGCCCGAACCAGGTGTTCCACCAGAACAGGAAGGGCATGAGCACGATCAGCCATGCGATAAGGAAGAACAGCAGGCGATTGCGAGTGGACATGCGATGGCGAGCACCCGCGGATTGCGGCGGGAGATTTTCCGTAGGGATTTCTGGTGAATCTCCCGTTTCAGAAGCGGATTGCCGGCTGGCCATATTTTCCTTTGGATTCTAGTCCGACTTTGGGGCCGGCGCGGATTTCGGAGAGGCGGTCTTGCGCTTTCCCAAGAAACCGCGATCGCGAAGTTCCCAGAGCGCGTTCAGGAAGAAGATGCCCGAGAGCGTCAGGAGAATGAGGCTCATGAACAAGCCGTCGACAGTGGTTATGGAGCCAGCAACGACGATCCAGGCAATCCCCGCGAGTGGTAGAAGGCCCAACGCGATGGAAATGAGCAGCATCACAAGAAGCAAGAGACCTCCTTGAAGGTCCTCAGCGATTTGTCCAGCACCAGCGAACGCGTACTGACCGGTTTTTATGCCGGGGCGTAGCTCTAGCCTGAGCTAAAGCGAGAGAATGCCGCATCCTTACTATGCAAACGTCACTGCTTGAAGGTGACGTCGACGGCCTTAGTATCTTTCGCAGCGAGGGTCACTTTTTGAACTTGCTCGCCCAGCTTTTCATGGACGAAGGCGATGGTGTAGTCACCTGGAGGCAAGCCCTTGATCTCAAACTTGCCATCCGCCCCGCTCACGGCGTAGAAGGGGCTCTTCACCACATTCACAAACATCTTCATCCAGGGATGCTGATTGCACTTCACGGGTAGCAGAATTTCTTCTCGGGCAAAATTCTTTTCCAGTGCCGCTGCCTGAGGCGCCTGCGACTCATTCCACTCGCGGTTGTCCTTCGGAGTCGGATGGATGTTGTGGGTTGTAGGATCGCCGTTGACGATCTTGATGGTCTGCCCAGCCATCACCCCTAGAACGTGCGGACGGTAGCGGCATCCGCTCTGAACTAGGGTGACGGGGTTCTTGGGAACGTCGAAGGTGCGGTTGCCAAGCCCTTCCTTCACGTAGATAAAGACGTTTTCGAGATGGCCGTCGCTGACGACTACGTTTTCGGCGACGTTGCCGCCTTGACAGTTGGGATCCTGACTCATGTCGATCTTCGCAGCCTTTGGCGCCGCCCCTTCGAACTTCACCGTGCCGGAGACCGTGGCCGCTGTCGCGGCGTCAATCGGGGTAGCGGGAGTGGTTGCCGCAGGGGTGGGAGCTGCGGGCTGTTCCTCCGCAGTTTCCTTCTTGCCGCATCCCGCCAATAGCGCGAGCCCGAGAAAAGCCGGTACGCAGCAGATTTTTATCCAAGTTTTATTTGTCATGTTGTATCTGCACCTCTCTTGAAGTTTGAAAACTCACAGAACCTAATCCTACTATGGCGTGTGACCCATGGCGCTGCCGGCGGTCTGCGCGCGAGGCGATGAACCACCGTTCGCGGCGTGCGCCCGTCCCATCGATGCGCCCACACGACGCTGCTCTTCCGCAGTGAGCTGGAGGATGTAATCCACAAGCAGCTTTGACTGATCCTTATCATAGCCCTGGAAGGACGGCGGTGTCGGGCCGGAAAAGACCCAGCGATTGTTTTCCTGCTTGAAAAGACCGGAAGGCATGGAGGTGCCCGGGCTGATGGCCTGCGGGTCGATGATCCAGCGCTCCATCCAGTCGGCCTTCAAGCGCCCCTTGGCTTGAAGGAAATTGGGCGCAGTTGCGGTGCGATCGTGAGCCGGATCGCCGGTAGCATGACACTTCAGGCAAGGGGCCGCGGGACTGCTGAAAAGACTCCGCGCCATTTCGGTTTCTTTCGCCGTCAGCACGGGCGCGGGGTCGGGGATATACGGGAAGGGCTGGCGCGAAAGTGCCTGGAAAAATCGCACCAGCTTGCCCAATTCATTTTCGGAGAAGGAGAAGGTCGGCATGCGTACCTGCAAATAGGGCCGCAACCCATTGCGATTCGTGTCCTGGTCATTCAGCGCGGGATTCGTCAGGAAATGCAACAGCCATTGCGGATCGACGCGCGCACCTTCGGTCAGCAGCTTGGGAGGCAGTTGCTCTTGCGCGTCCTGATAGCGCTTAACAAACATCAGCGCCGTCTTCTGGCCCGGAATCAACTGGTGGCAGCCCATGCAATTATATTTCTTTATCACCCACCAGCCTTCTTGAATATCGCGGCGATAATCCAGCGGCCGGTACTGGTAGGTGACCGGAAGAGCGCTTTCCTGGCTGCCCATAAGAAACGTGGTAAGTTCTCGCACTTGTTCTTTTGTGAGGTGGAGATTGGGCATGCGGAGTTTTTCAGTCTCGGGTTTTATTTTTCCGGCGTCCCAGATGTTTGGTTCCGCCAGCTTGTGCTCGAAAAAGCCTTTGCCGTCGTACCAGGGAGCCTTGGCAGGGCCTTCGGGCAAGCGCGCCAGATCATCTGGATCGGTGATCGGTTCGTGGCCGCCACGCTGGGCTGTTTCCGTCAACAATGCGAAATCCAGGCGTTCAATCGGCTTGCTGCCCTCGAAAGTAAGTTCGGTGCCGATGCGGCCTTCGTCTTCCAAACCAGAGATTTCGTGGCAACCGGCGCAGCCATAGTGGCGGGTCCACTTTTTGCCCTCGTCCTTCAAGTTGGGGTCATCCATGAACGCCGCATCGGGATAGGCCGCAGCGTCCGGCTTCTTCAGTGTGATCAGATAACTGGCGACATCTTCTGCATCTCCGGGAGAGAGCCGCAGGCTGGGCATCACGGTCATGTTCTGAACTTGAAGCTCGTGGCCGTCGTTGGGGCACCTGCTGTGCTCGAGGTCAAACACGAAGGGCAAACCCTTCTTTTTGTAATCTTCGGGACCAATGTCTTTCTTCTCGTACGGGCAGTACGGACGCGTGCGCTCGCGGGCGTTGTGGACCCAGCGAACGAGATAATCGTAATTGTCTTTTTCGCCCACGCTGGTAAGGTTAGCGGCGAATTGTGCGCCTTGTATCTGGTCGCCTTCGCCAATGGAGTGGCAACCCAGGCAGCCGCGCGTCTCGAATAGTTCCTTACCATGAGCCGCGTTACCAGGTTTGTGCTTGGGCAGCGAGTCGGTAAGCGCGGACTGCCAAATATAGGCAGAGATGGCTTTGATTTGATCGTCGTTCAAGCGGAAGTTCGGCATTTTTGTGGTGGGGCGGAAGTCGCTCGGCTTTTTCAGCCACACCGGAATCCAGTTTTTGTTGAGCTTGAGGCGAATGTCCTTGAGATTGGGGCCGACCTTCTTCATGTCTTGCAAGAGGCTCTTGGTCGTGCGGTCAAGCTGCACGATGCGCAGGTCGAGTTTGCTGTTGGAGACCTTCAGGGCGACGGCGCGGTCGTTCAATCGGTTAGCCTCTTCGTTAGATTCGGCAGTATCGGCCTGCTTCATCAAATTGTTCGCTTGCTTGAGGTTGTCCTTCTTTTCCTGGTCGATCAATTTGATCTGCTGGGCGATGGAAAGCAGATCTTCGGGCTCTTTGTCATATCCCTCGTAACGATGACATCCCACGCAACCACGCTGGCGGTAAAGATCCTTGCCCTCGGTGAGCGTCCAACCGACATCGTTGCTGACGAGCACCATATCCGCGGAGTGACATGACTGACAGCCGGCTTCGACGTTTCCTTGAGGGAAGAGCGGCCAGAGCCAATGTTCATAGGTTCCGTGCGCTTTTTCGACGCTGGTAGTTGCGCGGCCGTTGCCCTGGTGGCAAGGGGAGCAGCCAAATTTCTCGGGATCATGTATTTTCAAGAGATCGGGTTCGGGATGGCTGGTGAACGCCTTTGCGTACTCGTCCGGCTTCTTCCCTTTTAATGCCATCGCGGCCGCGGTCAGCTTGACGGGTTCGCGAATTCCCATGTGGCAGGATTCGCATCGGTCCACGATGTTGGCCTCGGGTACATTGATTTGCAGAATCTTGGGAGTCCAGGCTTCCGTCTTGTTCTGCAGGCCGACGAGCTGGGCGGGCGTGAGATTCACCATGTGCTCGGAGACATAGGCGTCAAGCTTGGCCTTCTG
>Ga0099828_10001995_pt1 | contig 13965 bp, 11 predicted proteins | sample CZO8metaG_2_FD_79338 | JGI IMG/M metagenome (GOLD analysis project Ga0099828, IMG submission 79338) | Vadose zone soil microbial communities from the Eel River Critical Zone Observatory, Northern California, USA - CZOApr15con2H1.8 metaG | ecosystem: Environmental > Terrestrial > Soil > Vadose...
ACGTTAGCCACTCTTGTTCCTTCTCACTCTCCTTCGTCCCTGTTCGCCCGGCTGCGCCAAGAGGCGGCGGCGCTCCTGGATCGTGTCGACCTGAGCAGGGACTTCCCCTATCGAGTCAAGCGTTCTTTCGTGGCTTCGTTCATTGTCTCTCTGGCGGTCATCCTGTTGTTGCATCTGGTCTTGCTTATGGGCGCTCTGTTTGCTCCTCAAGAATCTCCCAGTAAAGAGTTGGCTCTCCTAGCGGAGAAGTTGGCGCAAACGCCTCGCCTGCAGTCCTTGGCTCGAAGCCTCAAGAGCTTAGCGGAGCGGCTTGAGAAGGACAAACTATCCGATGCGGAGAAGCGGACTGTGGTCCAGGAATTGCTTAAAGAAATTGAGAAGCAGCTCCAGACCAACCCGCAGGACGGGGAAAGTAAGAAGGATCTTCTCAGTCAAGCGGGAAATGCCCTGCAGAAGTTGGAGCAAGGGGAAGGAAAGGAGCAGGAGCAGAAGGGCGGGGGTGGGATCAAAACCAACTTGCCGGACGAGAGCGCGGGCAAAGGGGGAAAACAGAGCAAGGGAAGTGGAGAAGGGAATCAAAGCAACTCCCGCCTGACTGAAAGTGGCGAGCCTAAGGGGGGAAAAAGCGCCCAGGGAGAAACCAAGGAATCGGGCGTCGGGCAAGGGGATAAAGGGAAAGGTGAGGACAGAGACGATAGGCTCAAGGACGAAAAGCAGAAAGGTAAAGAATCGGAAACGGCAAAAAGCGACCAGGAGGGAAAGGGGAGCAAAAACACGAGCGAAGAAATTCCTCCTGGGGCCCCTCCCGCTGATCGCTTCGCGAAGCCGGGAGAACAGGGAGAGGGAGGGATCAAAGGCGCGCGCTTTGTGACTGTTGAGCTGCCGGAAGCAGAGGCGGAGAGATCGTCGGGCGAAGGCCGATCCGGAAAGAGGAAGGCGGTCCAACCCAAGGTTCCCGTGAGCAACGTCCCCTTGCGGCCGGCCGATTTCCCGGAGGCCTCTGCCGAAAAGCAGCCCTTGCCTTTGGAATACCGGGGGTTGATTCGTTAAGCGGGAGGACCATGGAGCCGGAAAAATTCAGAGATATTTTTTCTTCGCTTGAAGCGGAGGTCAAAAAAGCTATCGTCGGCCACGACGATGTGATCCGCAAGGTTCTCATCGCCTTCTTTTCCGGCGGCCACGTGCTTCTTGAGGGCGTGCCGGGCTTGGGTAAGACCTTGCTTGTCAAGTCCTTGAGCGGTGCCTTCGGGCTCTCGTTCAAGCGCGTTCAGTTCACGCCGGATCTCATGCCGTCGGACATTGTCGGGACTCAGGTACTCGCAGAAGGCGATGGGCACAGAGAGTTCCAGTTTAGAAAAGGGCCGATCTTTGCTCACGTCGTCTTGGCCGACGAGATCAACCGCGCAACGCCGAAAACGCAGTCGGCCGTCCTCGAGGCGATGGAAGAGCGGCAGGTGACGGTCTTCGGTGAAACCTTTCCTCTGGAAGCTCCCTTCATGGTTCTGGCCACGCAGAACCCGATCGAACTGGAGGGGACTTATCCTCTGCCCGAGGCTCAGCTCGACCGCTTTTTCTTCAAGCTCCTGGTGACTTCACCTCAGCCCAATGAATTAACCGAAATTTTGCATCGCACGACGGGCATCGAGGTCCAGGAAGTGGCACGAGTTCTGCCGAAGAATGGCGCACGCGCCATCGAAGAGTCGCAGCTCCTGTTGCGGCAAGTGCTCATCGCTCCTCCTCTCGAAGACTATGTGGTTCGTCTGGTGCACGCGACTCAACCGACAGGCCAAAAGGGAAACCATCTTGTATCCGAGGTCAAAGACTACCTGCGCTTCGGCTCGAGTCCGCGCGGCGCGCAGGCCATCATTCTGGGCGCCAAAGGCAACGCTTTGGTCGAGGGCAGGGTCCATGTGAGCTACGAAGACATCGAGGCGGTCATCTATCCTTCGCTGCGCCATCGTCTGATTCTCAATTTTCAGGCCGATGCGGAAAATGTCAGCGCGGATCAGATTCTGGCGGCGCTCATAAAAAAACTGCCGCGGGATTGAGGATTGGATCGTGTCGAGGGTTTTTCCAGGAAATTTTTTTCTCTCTTGGCTCGCTGTGAGCTTGGCCTGCGTGCCGGCGGCGGTGTCATCCGAGTCCAAGCCGAATATGCAAGTTGAGATGATTGTCCGGGGGCTGCAAACTCCCTGGGCGATCGCCTTTGCCCCGGACGGACGCATCTTCGTCACGGAGCGGCCTGGGCGCATTCGTCTGATAAAAGACGGAAAGCTCCAAAGGGAGCCGTGGATGGAGATCGAGGCCTATGAAACTGGCGAGGCGGGTCTCTTGGGTCTGGCTGCGGATCCGGGATTCGAACGCAGCCGCTTCCTCTATGCGGCCTACAGCTATCGCGATAGCGGCGGCGGGCTTAAAAACCGCTTGGTGCGATTGCGGGACGATGCATCCACCGCCAAGGGGATTTTCGATAAGGTGCTTCTGGATGGCGCCGCGGGTAGTCGAAACCACGACGGCGGGCGCGTCAAGTTCGGGCCCGATGGAAAGCTCTACTGGGCGGTGGGCGACGCGCAAAATACGGGCTTTTCTCAGAAGACTTCATCACTCAACGGCAAGATTCTGCGCCTCAATCCTGACGGAACGATTCCTTCCGATAATCCCTTCAGTAAATCTCCAGTCTATTCCTATGGCCACCGAAACCCGCAAGGGCTGGCATGGCAACCCGGCTCGGGGCATCTCTACGCCACAGAGCACGGTCCAAGCGGATTTCAGGGCTGTTGCCTCGACGAGGTGAACTTAATCGAGCCAGGAAAAAACTACGGCTGGCCGGTTATTCGGGGCGATCAGACACGCGAAGGAATGGTATCGCCCGTTCTTCACAGCGGGAGCAGCGAAACTTGGGCGCCGGGCGGCGCAACCTTTGTCACGCGCGGGCCATGGGCCGGCTCGCTTCTTTTCACGGGTCTGCGGGGGCAATCTCTTTATCGCTTGGTTCTTGACCCTGACAATCCCCACAAAGTGGCTGCGTTTGAACGGTTGTTTGTCCGGGAGTTCGGTCGGCTGCGCGATGTCGCGGAAGGACCGGACGGCGCGCTCTATCTTCTTACCAGCAACCGCGACGGCCGTGGTCGTCCCGGCCTCGACGACGACCGGGTGCTGCGGGTGACGATCAAGTAATCTTCCGAAACGGGGGTCACTATCAGTTTGCGATTGATGGATTTCAAAAGGGGTCACGTTATCTAAGTTATGCTTCCCGCTCCATTTAGTTCCGAGTTTCTGAATCGTCTTGAGACCCTCAGGCTCCGCACGCGCAAGGAGGTCCTGGGGATCGGCCCTGGCAATTACCTCTCGCCGCGCCGGGGAACCAGTCTGGAGTTCGCCGATTACCGGCGCTATTCGCCGGGGGATGACATCCGCTATCTCGATTGGGGGATCTTCGCCCGCACCGACCGTCTCTACGTGAAGCTCTTTCGCGAAGAGGTGGATCTCTTCGCCTATCTCTTTATCGATGCCAGCGGTTCGATGGCCTTCCCTTCGGCGCAGGAAAAGTTTTCTCCGGCGTGCCACATTGCGCTTGCCCTCGCCTACGTGGTCCTCGCCAACCATGACCACGTGAAGCTCCATCTATTGCAAGAGAGCCCGGCTCTTGCGGACTCTCCGTTCTACCGTGGCCGCCACAGGATCATGGACTGCATGCGGTTTTTTTCCTCTGTCGCTCCCAAAGGCCCGCTGGAGTTCGCTCATTCTTTGGGCGAGCATCTGAAGCGCATCCGCCGTCCCGGAAAGGCGATCATCCTCTCCGATTTTCTCATGCCGGCGGCCTCCTACCGGCAGGGGCTGAATCTGCTGCGCGCCTTTAACCTGGATATCTCCGTGATCCAAGTTCTGGGTCGCCAGGAGCTTGACCCGCCCTTTTCGGGCGGAAGCCTGGCGCTGGTGGATAGCGAGAGCCAATCCGAGGTCAGAGTTCAGTGGAACGCGAATCTGCGCAAGCGGTATCAGGAAAGATTGGAGCGCCACAATCTCGAGCTGCGGAGCTTTTGCCACCAAGGCGCAATTCATTATTCCCTCTTCGTAACGGATCAAGAGATAGGCGACTTTGTGCTTGAAACCCTTCCCGCCGTCGGCCTGTTCAAGTAGAGTTTATGGAGTTTTTAAATCCGGCCGCGCTCTACGGTTTTCTGCTTCTCCCGCTTCTCCTCGTCGCTTACCTGATCAAAGGGAAGCCGAGGCGCCTGGTTTTCTCCAGCCTGCTCCTGCTGCAAGAGTTTTCCTCCCGCACTGTCGGACGGAGATGGGGAAGGCTTTACCTTCCGCCGATTTTTTTTCTTCAGCTCCTTCTGCTTTTGCTGCTGATACTGGCGCTGGGAGAGCCGGTCTTTTCTACCCGCCCGTTAAAGATGGCTGTCGTTCTCGACAACTCGGGCAGCATGCAAGCGATCGAGGGCGGCAAGAGCCGGTTCGAGCTGGCCCAGGACGAAGCGCGAGATCTGCTCCGCGGCCTTTCAAATCGCGCGCAAGTCGATGTTTACCTCTCAATTCCGAGGCTGGGGAGAATGGGAGAGGCGGGAATGGCGCCCGGCAAGGCCGTGGCCCTTATCCGCACGCTCAACCCTTATGACTTGGGCGAGGGTCCGGAAAACTACGGGGAAGAACTCTCCCGCCTGGTGCAGGAAAAGGGCTACGAGCGCCTCTTTTTCTTGACCGATCATCCGGCCCGGGGCCAGGGCGGAGCCGTGAAAATCGTTTCAGTAGGCCGACCGAAGGAGAACCTCGCTATCACTTCGCTTCAGCTCTTTCGTCCCTCACTGGTCTCTTCCCAGTTGGCGGCCAAATTAGAAGTGACCAGTTTTTCCTCGCGCGAGGAGAAGGTGAAGGTGGCGTTAAAGGGAAGCGGAAAGATCCTCACGAGCCGGTCGATCACCGTGCCCCCCGGCAAGGTGGCAACGACCTCCTTCGAAGCTCTCCCCGCGCATCCTTACTATGAGGCGGAGATCGATGCGAAGGATGCGTTAGCTCTGGACAATCATCGCTATGCCGTCCCGCCTGCGGCGGGAGGCTTGACGATTCTCGGTGTTTCACCTCAACTGCAAGCCCTCTCCAGTCTGCGCTCTATCCCGGGTGTGAGTTTGAAGCTGGTCGCACCGGACGGGTATGGGAAGAGCGCAGAGGAAGAGCACGCGCTGGAGATCTTCCATTTTTCCACTCCGGCCCTCTTACCCCGGCATCATGCCCTATTTGTTCTCCCCCCTAAGCACAATCCCCTGGTCGCCGAGGAGAAGTCGTTATCTCGACCCGTCATTTCATCGTGGCGCGATCCCCATCCACTGACGCGCTACGTCAATTTTGCTCTCTTTCGCCCTAACTATGGCCGCACTCTCAAGCCGCTTTTTGCCGGCGAATCCATCATCAAGAGTCCGGAAGGATCATTGGCGCTGGCTTTTGAGTATCAGGGGTATCGCTATCTGGTCTTAGGCTTTGACCCGTTTCCCTATCTGGGTCAGCAGAACCTCCCGGTATCGATCTTTACGCTCAACCTGCTGGGTTGGTTTTACGAGGCGCAAGGGAGTTCCAGCCTCGCCACCGGCGAGCCGCTTGAGTTGCGTGATCCGCTTGCAGGGAAGACCCTTATCACTCCGAAACAGGAAAAGGTCCAGCTCAAAGAGGGGCTGCGTCTATTTTCCCGGACCTTCTATCAAGGCCTCTACCAGATCAATGGAGGCGGTGGGAGGGAATTCATAGCGGTCAATTTGAACAGCGTAAAGGAATCCGATCTCAACAACCCGATCCCCATCGACCTGAAAGAAGAGGCCTCAATCGCCGGGAGCCGCTCTTTTTTATTTCCTCTATGGCCGTATCTTCTCTTGCTCTCGATTCTGCTGCTCTTCCTGGAGTGGTACTTTAATCCGCCGGTCACGCAGTCATGAGAACTTTTCTCTCTCAAATCCACTTGGCCAGCCCGCTCTTTCTCCTCCTTCTCCTACTCTTGCCTCTCCTCTGGCTCCGGCTGCGCGGGCGCTCTTTGTTGGTCATCCTTTGGCGCTCGATCATCTTTTTGCTTCTGATCTTCGCCCTGGCGGATCTCGAGCTGGTGCGCGAGACCAAGAAAGAGGGAGGCCGGATCTTTGCCTTCGATCTCTCGCGGAGCATTCCTCCCGGGATGAAGCTTTGGATGGCCCAGCAGCGCTTGGCGCCTCGAGCCGGCGATCGGACCTTCGTCTTTGGAGGCGAGGCCAAGGAAGTTGCCGACTGGAAGCCGTGGCTGCGAGAGAGCGTATCGGCGGACTCGATCAAGCCGGAGCAGACCAATCTGGCAAATCTTTTTGCGACACTGTTACGCCTGCCTGAGACTCCGCGCACCGTTTTTCTCTTCAGTGACGGTTGGGAAACCCAGGGGACATTGGAGCCGATGCTCCCCTCGCTGGCTCAGTCTGGAATGCGGGTTTTTCCCATGCTGCCGCCGGGGCGGCCTGAAATAGCCAATGTGGCGGTCAAGAGAGTCCTTGTGCCGCATCAAGCTCCAAAGGGGGAGGCAGTCCATCTCCGGGTTGCCGTTGAGAACCAGGGTAGCAAGGAGGTGGAGGGACGCCTCACTCTGAAGCGGAACGGTCAAACATTTAAGGAGGAAGCGGTAAAGATCAAGCCCGGAGCGCAACTCCTCACTTATCAGGCGCCTCTTTCCGAAGGTCCTCTGATCTCTTTCAGCGCCAGTTTTGTTGCCCGCTCCGCCTCGTCAGATCTTTTTCCCTTCGACAATCAAGCCACCTCTTGGGTCGCCGTCCAGGCCAAGGAGAAGGTCCTGCTGCTTAACGGCCACAGCGGGGAAGGCCGGTACCTGGAAGAAATCCTCAAGCGGCGCGGCTATGAAGTGACATCGGAAACTCTCAATGCTCCGAATAGTTCGCCTCCCGCGCCGACCGGATACGGCGTCGTGATCTTTAACAACGTGGAGCGGGAGAAGTTCTCCTCGGGTTATCTTTCGGAGATTGAGCGGCACGTAGCCGGAGGCAACGCCTTTCTCATGTTGGGCGGCGAGGCGAGCTTCGGCCCAGGCGGCTATCGCCAGACGCCGGTTGAGACGATTCTCCCTGTCGACCTTAGAGAGCCGAAAAAAGAAGAGAAGAATCGAGCCGTGATTCTTGTGATCGACAAATCCGGGAGCATGCGGGAAGCGAATAAGCTCCTCTACGCCAAAGAAGCGGCCAAAGCCGTTGTGCGCCAATTCAAGGACGGGGATCTCGTGGGTGTGGTGGGCTTTGATGTCGAGGCCTTCGTCATCGTGCCCCTAACGCGCGTTGAGAGGCTTCGTGCAAGCTTTGATACTCTGGTTGACCGCTTAAAACCTGGCGGAAGGACTTATGTCTATCCCGCGATTTTGGAGGCAAAGAGACAGCTTGAGCGCCAAAGCGCGGGTCGGAAGCATGTGATCATCCTGAGCGACGGTATTACAGGAGGGGCACAAGGCGACTATATCGATTTAGTTTCCGTCATGAAGAAGGAGCTTAGGATCACAACCTCGGCTGTAGCTATAGGGGACGACGCGGATATTTCTCTCATGAAGCGGCTTGCCCAATACGGAGGTGGGCTTTTTCACCACGCCTTTGATCCCACGACGCTGCCCCGAATCGTCCTGCAGCAGTTGCGGGACGAATCGGAAGAAGGGCCGCTGGTGGAAAGATCGTTCACGCCGGTGCGTACTGGGGTTTCGGCGCTGCTGGCGGGATTTGCCGAGAGGTCCTATCCGCCTGTTAGGGGTTATATTGAAACCGAGATTAAAAGAGGGGCAAATCCGGATTTGATCATTCCGAGGGAAGAAAGAAAAATTCCCCTTCTGGCCTCATGGAGCTATGGCAAAGGCAAGGTCATTGCCTTCACCGCGGATCTTCAGGGGCGCTGGACCAGGGATTGGCTTTCCTGGCCCCTTCTGGAAAAGTTTTGGGCGAGGATCCTTGAGTGGATGCTTCCGGTAAAGGAATCTCTCCCTCCCCATGAGGTTCGAATCAATTTCGAACAGGATAGGCCAGTCATGGATCTTTATCTTTATGGGGAGGGAAGCGACGGGAGCCTCTTTCGCTATGCCTCTAGTGGCAAGGATCTCAAGGGAGAGGGGGTTCTCAAGAAATTGGCGCCGGGCCATTATCAGACCGACTTGCCCTTTTCTGTCGCGGGCGACTATCGCATCGCACTCACCGAAGAGCGGCATGGAAAAAGGATCTCCTATTTGCCGCTGGGCTATACGCTTCCGTTTGCCCCTGGGATCGAGGTTCCGCACGAGGAGTTCAACCTGCCGCTTCTGGAGCGCCTTGCCCGCGTCAGCGGCGGCGAGATCAATCCAAGAGACGATCAAGGGCTTCAAACCGAAGAGACGATCCGTGCCGCGAGGTCTCTACGCCCGGAGCTGGTCTTTTTGGCCCTGATTCTTTTTCTCTTGGAGATTTTTTTTCGACGATTTTTCTTGCACTTACAAGCGAATTAAGATTCTTGCAGGTTTTTTTGTTTGACAACCCAGAGAAAAAAGGTTATTCGAGAAAAAATCTAAAATTTCGCACCCAGAATAAGCGGATGGTTAGGGAAATCAAAATTTCTAACTGGCCAGGGATAATTTTCCTTGGATTATCGTATCTTATCGCGTTGCTGGGAGTTCCTCTCTCACTTTCGGCTGCCCCCCCCTTAGATTTGCCTTCGACGGCGGGGATGAGTTTGGAAGTGGCGCGACCCAAGAACAATCCCTTCGGCCCCGTCATTGAGCTCCCCCAACAAGAATATTCTCCACTCGAAGGGTTGGATAGCTTAAGGCGCATCACTCTCAAATCCAAACCGGGAGACAGCCTGACAAAGCTTTTCGTCCGCTTTGGAGTGCCTACGAATGAGAGACAACAATGGCTTCACTCCATTCAAAGACAATATCCGGGTAAAGGACTCCTGTCGGAAAAAGAAATGAGTTTTTACTTCACTAAACCTCAGCCCTCGCTGACCGGGACACGAGCCAAAGAATATCTTAAGGCGTTGGAGATCGAGCTTAACGACGACTGGATCTCCACTTGGGAAAAAGGCAGCAACGGGATTTTCTATAGCAAACGGGAAAAGCCTTACGATGTGGAGCTCAAAAGCGCATTCAGCGTGATCGAGAACTCGCCGCTCGAAGGCGGACTGCGGCCGGCCCTGCATCCCGCTCTGGTCTCCCAATTAGCAGATATCTTTAACTGGGAGGTTGACTTCAACAAGAATTTGCAGAAGGGGGATACGTTGAAACTCTTGTATGAAGAAAAAAATCGAACGGGAGGGGGGAAGAAGACCTCGTTCCATGTTTTGGCAGCGGAGCTGATGAACGCAGGGCAGAGACTGTTCGCCATTTATTTTGAAAAGGAAAAGGGGAAGGGAAACTACTATGATCTTAATGGGAGGTCCCTGGCACGCGCCTTCCTGCGCTTCCCTCTGGAGTTTAGCAGCATCAGTTCACAATTTTTCCATTCCCGCTTCAACCCTATCCTCAAGATCGATGTTCCCCACCATGGGGTTGACTTTGCAGCCAAGCGAGGGACGCCGGTGCGCGCGATCGGCGACGGTAAAATCACCTTTGCGGGTTGGAGAAAGGGCGGCTACGGCCGAGTGGTAGAGATCGAGCACGACTCGAACTATGCCACCCGCTATGCCCATTTGCAGGGGGTCGCCCGCGGGGTAAAGAATGGGACGGCGGTCCAAAAAGGACAGGTCATCGGCTATGTCGGTTCTTCAGGTCGGAGCACGGGAGCTCATCTCCACTTTGAGCTTTATGAAGACCAGAAATATGTAGATCCGCTGAATTTTGAGATCCCTCCTGAAGAGAAGATCGAGCCGGCCTTACAAAGGGTCTTCGAAAACGCCAAGCAGCTCTTCCTGGCCAGGCTCGCTGCCGCGCCAACTTCTTAATCTGCAGAGAATTATCCTATTCTTCGCCTCCGGTGCAGGCGCGGGCTATGTTCCGCGGTCGCCTGGAACCGTCGGCACTCTACTCGCGATTCCCCTTTCCATCGCCCTCAATCGAGTCGCGGCGGTCTCTGTTCCCGTCTCTCTACTCATCTTGGTTGTTTTCGCCGTGATCGCCATGTGGTTCTCTGAGAAAGCAGAGCAAATTTTTCGGGAGAAGGACTGTCAAAAGATCGTCATCGATGAGATGGCCGGTTTTCTGCTGGCAAACTTATTTTCGCCCCCGGAATTCAAGCCAGTGGCCGCCGCTTTTATTTTGTTCCGGTTTTTCGATATCATCAAAATTCCGCCGGCGAGGTCGGCGGAGCGGATTCCGGGAGGAGTTGGAGTGGTCCTGGATGATCTGGTTTCGGGTCTTTATACTCTTGTGATCCTCCGCCCGATATTTTATTGGGGCCTTTTATGATTGAGAAAGCCGTGATCCTCAGCACGGGTGATGAGCTCACCACCGGGCGAGTTGTCGATACGAACTCCGCCTATATCGCGGACAAGCTCTATGCCATGGGCCTCGAGGTGGTCGCCGTCCTCAAGGTGGGCGACACCAGGGAGAGGCTCCTTTGGGCGCTCCAACATGGGCTCGAGCTCGGAGAACTCGTCATCGGTACGGGCGGCCTTGGGCCGACCGCGGATGATCTTACGACCGAGGTCGCGGGAGAGTTCTTTGGACAAAAGCTGGTCATGAATGAGAAGATAGCCGAGGGACTGAAGCGGAGGTTCGAATCCCGGGGGCTTCCCTGGACCTTGAACAATCTCAAGCAGGCGCTGTTCCCCGAAGGAGCTGAAATTATTCCCAACCCAGCGGGCACCGCCCCAGGATTCCGCATCACTAAAACCCCCGGAAAGACACTGATGTGGCTCTCGGGCGTGCCGCGGGAGATGGAGGCGATGCTCAAGGAAAGTGTCCTGCCATGGATCACACAGCAGAGGAAAGAAGGCGGTGAGATTTCGGCCTGCACCTTCAAGATCTATGGCTTGACGGAGTCCAAGCTAGATGACATATTGAAGCCGCTTCCCCTCACCGAAGAAGCGAAACTTTCTTTTCGCGCACACTACCCAGATCTGTCACTGCGATTGTCTGTTCGGGGGGGCAAACAGAGAGAAAAGAAATTCTCGCAGCTTCGAGCCCAAATCAGGGAGCTGATTGGTTCTTACATCTACGTTGAAGGGGAAAAGACTCTGGAGGAAGTTGTCGGAAAACTGCTGCTCAAGAAGGGTTGGAGCTTGGCCGTGGCCGAGTCCTGCACGGGAGGCCTCGTCAGCCATCGGATTACCCGCGTGGCCGGAAGTTCAGCCTACTTTAAGGGAGGGACAGTCAGCTATTCCAATGAATCCAAGATCCGTTTTTTAGGAGTTCAAGGGACGACCCTGGAGCAGTACGGAGCCGTGAGTCAGGAGACAGCCGTCGAAATGGCGCGTGGGATCAGGCAGGAAGCTGTAGCCGACATCGGGCTCAGCACGACAGGCATCGCCGGGCCCACGGGAGGAAGCGCGGAAAAGCCGGTCGGGACGGTCTGGATCGGGATCTCTCATCGCTATGAGAGCGACGCCCGCCTTTTTCGCTTTCAGGGCGACCGGGAGCGCGTTATCATGGGCGCGTCCCAAGCCGCTCTGAACCGGCTGAGAACAGCTCTCCTATCAGACGCGAACAGTAGCCAGCAGTGATCCGCGCCTTTGTTGCAGTCCAGATCAGCCGGGATGTGGGTCACAAGATTTTCGCGGTTCAATCTCAACTCAAGCGGAGCCTTAGAGGAATCCGTTGGGTGAATCAGGAAAAATTCCATTTTACGCTCAAGTTTCTTGGGACGGTGAAGGAAGAGGACGTGGCGTCAATTATGAATGCTTTGAAGCAGGCCATCGGCCCTATCCCACCCTTCCGCATTATTAGTAGAGGAATCGGGGTGTTTCCTGATATAAGAAAACCGAGGGTGCTGTGGGTAGGTTTGGAGGGAGAGAAGCTTAAGGTTTTGGCGACTGGGATGGAAGAGGCGTTGGAGCCGCTGGGTTTTGACCGGGAGAAGAGAGATTTTAAACCTCACGTCACTCTTGGACGGTGGCGTGATTCCGGCGGATCCTCGGAGCACCTAAAAGAGGAGCTTCAACGATATAAGGATTACGACTTCGGTGAGTCCTGGGTCAAAGAGGTGATCTTTTTTCAGAGCGTTCTTAAGCCGGAGGGAGCCGTCTACTCCCCGCTAGGCGTAGTTTCTCTAACCGAGCCCAACTAAGACCAGGGAGGAATGGTATGGATGTGAATCGAGAAAAGGCGATCGATCTCGCGGTAAGTCAAATCGAGAGACAGTTCGGCAAAGGGGCGATCATGAGGTTGGGGGAAGGAGGAATCATCAAAGATGTTTTGGTGGTCTCCACCGGCTCCATCGGACTGGACATCGCGCTTGGCGTAGGCGGGGTGCCGCGCGGCCGGGTGATTGAGATCTACGGCCCGGAGGCCTCCGGGAAGACGACCCTGGCGCTGCAGATTGTTGCGGAGGCCCAGAAGCAGGGGGGGATGGGCGCCTTTATCGACGCGGAGCACGCCCTCGACCTTGCTTATGCCAAGAAGATTGGAGTCAAAACCGATGATCTTTTGATCTCCCAGCCGGACCACGGAGAGCAGGCCTTGGAGATCGCTGAAACGCTGGTGCGCAGCGCGGCGATCGACGTTTTGGTCATCGATTCTGTGGCTGCCTTGGTGCCTAAGGCTGAGATCGAGGGGGAGATGGGAGACGCCCACATGGGGCTCCAGGCCAGACTCATGTCTCAGGCGCTGCGCAAACTGACGGCGACGATTGCCCGTTCTCAAACGGTGGTCATCTTCATCAACCAAATCCGGATGAAGATCGGCGTGATGTTCGGCAATCCTGAGACCACGACCGGAGGGAACGCGCTCAAGTTTTACTCCTCCGTTCGCATGGACATTCGGCGGATTGGAGCCCTCAAGGAGGCGGAAAACGTGATCGGCGGGCGCACCCGAGTGAAGGTCGTCAAGAACAAAATGGCTCCGCCCTTCAAAGAAGCGGAGTTCGATATTCTTTACGGAAGCGGAATTTCCCGTGAAGGAGAGGTCGTCGACCTAGGGAGTGAAATGGGAATTCTAGAGAAGAGCGGCGCCTGGTATTCCTTTAACGGAGAGAGGATCGGCCAGGGCCGGGAGAGCGCCAAGGAATTTCTGAGAGGGCACGCAGAGATCGCCAAAGAGTTACAGGGAAAAATCCTGGAAAAGGCGGGGGTCAAACGGGTTTCACCCGAAGCCTCCGCGCCGGAGAAAAAAGAAAAAGCGAAAGGGAGATAAAGCGGTCGGCAAAAGCTGATGGCTATCCATCAGGGTGGGAGCGAAGAGGAGGCGCTCAGGAGCGCCTTTAAATTTTTGAGTTATCGCAGTCGCAGTGAGGCAGAGGTTCGGACCAAACTCGCACAATTAGCCTTTCCTCAGAAGATTATCGAATCCACTCTGGAAAAACTCCGCTCGCTGAAATTACTGAACGATAAAGCATTTGCCCAAAGCTGGACGCTGAGCAGGGTGGAAGGTCGAGGCTACGGTCCGCTGCGAATCGAGCGGGAGCTGCGGCAGAAAGGGGTTGCTGAATCTCTGATCAGCCAGATTCTTGATGAGACTTTTGGCAGGCAGGAGGGAAGGGAAAGAGCGAGGTTGCTCCTGGAAAAGAGATTCCGCGGCAAGGATCTGAGCGACCCAAGGATCTTGCGCCGGGCCGTTTCCTTCTTTCAGCGCCGCGGCTACCGGGACGCCGTGATTGCGGAGATCTTGCGGCAGCCTTTCGGAGACGAGTAAAAAGCGGAGACTGACGCTAGCCGCTGGCTACCCTGAAAAGGAAGTTAAAAGAGGAAGAGGTTAAGCGTGATCTCGGGCATGATAGATTATGATCCTCTTCCTCCATTGGACAGAAGATGACCACACCGGACCAAACCAGGGCATATATACCGCTATCTGCGATTTTTCCTGATATTCACAACGACTTCGAAACATTCAAGTCCCTGCTCCAA
>Ga0099828_10002001_pt1 | contig 13943 bp, 12 predicted proteins | sample CZO8metaG_2_FD_79338 | JGI IMG/M metagenome (GOLD analysis project Ga0099828, IMG submission 79338) | Vadose zone soil microbial communities from the Eel River Critical Zone Observatory, Northern California, USA - CZOApr15con2H1.8 metaG | ecosystem: Environmental > Terrestrial > Soil > Vadose...
CTCGTTCACGAACTGCGGCGGGTGGCCCTCGGTGATCTGGCCCGCGAGCCGCTCGCGGTTGTGCCGCTCGCCCTCGTTCACCGCCGCCCGCGCCGGATCGATGCGCGCGCGCTGCGAGGCCGCATAGGCCTTCGACGTGAGCCCCGTGATCGGTGGATCCCCCGAGTAGGCGTAGGCCAGCCGGTCCGCGGAGCCGAGCTTGATCGCCTCGATCAGGTGATGCAGATAGTCGGGCGAGTTGTGTCCCCAGCCCGCCACGTCGTAGCCCTCCAGGATGTTGAGCGTCTCCAGCATCTGGAACGCGGAGAACGGCGGGGGCACCGAGCAGACCTCGCGGCCGCGATAGGTGATGGTGAGCGGCGCCCGCCACTCGGGCTTGAACGAGGCCAGGTCCTCCTCGGAGAGCCAGCCGCCGGCCTCCGTCACCGCGCGCGCGATCGCGCGGGCGATCGGGCCGCGATAGAAGACCTCCGCGCCGCCCTCCGCGACCTGGCGGAAGGTCGCGGCTAGCTCCTTGTACGTGACGACCTTGCCCGGGCGGGGCCCGCCGTTGCCGAGATAGAGCCGGCCCGCCTCCGCGGAGCGGCCGAGGGTGGCCCGCCCCTGCTCGAAGAACTTCACGTTGGCGAATGTCAGCGGCACCCCGTTCTCGGCCAGCTCGATCGCGGGGGCCAGCACCCGCGCCCGCGGCATGCTGCCGAAGCGCTCGAGCGCGGCCAGCCAGCCGCCCAGGTTGCCCGGGGTGGCGCAGGACTTGGGCCCGCCCGCCAGCTCGTCGTCGGTACAGCGGGCGGCGTCGGCCGCGCGCGGGGCGGGGCCGATGAAGTCCAGCACGTGGCGCTCACGCGTGCGCGCCTTCGAGATGAACATGAGCCCGATGCCGGCCGCGCTCGACATGAACGGCTCGACCACGTTCAACGTGGAGCCGACCGCGACCGCGGCGTCCACCGCGTTGCCGCCCTCGAGCAGCACGCGGATGCCGGCCATGGACGCGAGCGGATGGGCCGAGGCGACGGCGCCGCGGGTGCCCATGACGGTCGGGCGGTAAGCGTGACGATGCGGGGGCATGTGGTCTCCTCGGGAGCCTGGAGTCGTTGCCCGCATGGTAGGCTCTAGCCCGGATGGACGCAAGAAGCCCCGCCCCATCTCCGGAGCTGGCCGCCGCGCTCGCGCGGGCCAAGTACATCTACGTAACGACCTACAGCCAGGCGGGCAAGCCCGGCACCGTGCCGACCTGGCTCTGGCCCCACGAGAGCGCGATCTACTTCACGACCAAGCGCGACAGCGTCAAGGCGCGGCGGATCAAGAGCAACGGGCGCATGACCATCCACGTGGGCACCAAGGACGGCCCGGCCTTCGAGGGGCGGGCCGAGTGGGTCGACGACCGGCCCGATCTCGAATCGGCGCTGCTGTCCACCTACCGACGCAAGTACTGGCTGACCGTGCCGCTCTTCATGGGCCGCTATATCCGCAAGGGCCTGGCCGCGAAGACGAGCGTGCTGATTCGCGTCACGCCGCTGCCGCGCTGAGCGCACGGCTCCTTGACCGCCGGGTGCTTTGGACGTAGCATTCATCCAGCCATTCCCACGCGGGAGCTCGGAGGTCCGGGCTGAGAGGGCAGCCGCAACGCTGCCGACCGCTACAAACCTGACCTGGGTAATGCCAGCGAAGGGAGGCCTGACGTGAAAATCTATCTCTCCGCATCCGATCCATCGGTCCGCGTTCCGTTCCGCGAGGTCGCGCTCTCCACCGGCGAGCGCATCCGCCTCTACGACACGAGCGGGCCCTACACCGACCCGGGCTTCACCGCGGACGTCAAGCAGGGCCTGCCGCCGCTGCGGCGCCACTGGATCCTCTCGCGCGGCGACGTCGAGCCCGGCGCGGGCGGCCGCTGGGGCCTGCGCGCCAAGCCTGGAAGCCGCGTGACCCAGATGCACTACGCGCGGCGTGGCGAGATCACGGCGGAGATGGAGTTCGTGGCCCTGCGCGAGGGCATGAGCCCCGAGATCGTCCGTGACGAGGTCGCCCGCGGCCGCGCCATCATCCCCGCCAATATCAATCACCCGGAGGCGGAGCCGATGATCATCGGCCGGCGCTTCCTGGTGAAGATCAACGCCAATATCGGCAACTCCGCGGTCTCCTCCTCGATCGAGGAAGAGGTGGAGAAGATGACGTGGGCCACCCGGTGGGGCGGCGACACCATCATGGATCTCTCCACCGGCAAGAACATCCACGAGACGCGTGAATGGATCCTCCGCAACTCGCCGGTGCCGGTGGGCACCGTGCCGATCTACCAGGCGCTCGAGAAGGTGAACGGCAAGGCCGAGGAGCTGACCTGGGAGATCTATCGCGACACGCTCATCGAGCAGGCCGAGCAGGGCGTGGACTACTTCACGATCCACGCGGGCGTGCTGCTGCGCTACATCCCGCTCACCGCCCAGCGCGTCACCGGCATCGTCTCGCGCGGCGGCTCGATCATGGCCAAGTGGTGCCTGGCCCATCACCAGGAGAGCTTCCTCTACACTCACTTCCGCGAGATGTGCGAGATCATGGCCGCCTACGATGTGGCGTTCTCGCTGGGCGACGGGCTCCGGCCCGGCTGCCAGGCCGACGCCAACGACGACGCGCAGTTCGCCGAGCTCGACACGCTCGGCGAGCTCACGACGGTGGCGTGGAAGCAGGACTGCCAGGTCATGATCGAGGGGCCCGGCCACGTGCCCATGCACCTGATCAAGGAGAACATGGACCGGCAGCTCGCGGTCTGCCACGAGGCGCCCTTCTACACCCTGGGCCCGCTCACCACGGATATCGCGCCGGGCTACGACCACATCACGTCCGCGATCGGCGCGGCCATGATCGGCTGGTACGGTACCGCCATGCTCTGCTACGTGACGCCCAAGGAGCACCTGGGGCTGCCCGACCGGCAGGACGTCAAGGACGGCGTCATCGCCTACAAGATCGCGGCCCACGCCGCCGACCTCGCCAAGGGCCACCCGAAGGCCCGCGACTGGGACGACGCGCTCTCCCGGGCCCGCTTCGACTTCCGGTGGGAGGACCAGTTCAACCTCTCGCTCGATCCCGAGACCGCGCGCTCCTTCCACGACGAGACCCTCCCCGCCGAGGGCGCCAAGGTCGCGCACTTCTGCTCCATGTGCGGGCCGCACTTCTGCTCGATGAAGATCACCCAGGACGTGCGCGACTACGCGGCGAAGCACGGGATCGCGAGCGAGACCGCGGCGGTGGTCCAGGGCCTGCGGGACAAGGCGGCGGAGTTCAAGAAGACGGGCGGCCAGCTCTACGTGAAGCAGTAGGCATGGCCGCGTTCGCCGACTACGAGCAGTACGACGCCCTGGGTCTGGCCGATCTCGTCCGCCGCGGCAAGGTGACGCCCACCGAGCTGCTCGAGGCGGCCGTCCAGCGCGTCGAAGCGCGCAATCCAACCGTGAACGCGGTCATCATGCCGCTCTACGACCACGGGCGGCGGGCGATCGCCGACGGGCTGCCGGACGGGCCGTTCCGCGGCGTGCCGTTCCTGCTGAAGGACCTCGGCGCTCCCCTGACCGGGGTGACGATGACGCGGGGCAGCCGCTTCTTCGCCGACACGCCACCCTCCACCTTCGACAGCGAGAACGTGGCCCGCCTCAAGCGGACGGGGCTCGTGATCTTCGGACGCACCAATAGCTGCGAGGTCGGGCTCTCGCTCACCTGCGAGCCCCAGCTCTACGGCCCCACCCGCAACCCGTGGGACCCCACCCGGATCTCCTCCGGCTCGAGCGGCGGGGCCGCCGCCGCGGTGGGCGCGCGCATGCTGCCGATGGCGCATGCCAGCGACGGATTCGGCTCCATCCGCGCGCCCGCCGCGAGCTGCGGACTGGTCGGGTTGAAGCCCACGCGCGGGCGCAACACCTTCGCACCGGTGACCGGCGAGGGCCTCGGCGGCTGCTCGACCGAGCACGCGGTCACGCTCACGGTGCGCGACAGCGCGGCCCTGCTCGACGCCACCTGCGGCCCCGGACCAGGCGACCCGTACTCCGCGCCTCCCCCGGCCCGCCCCTATCTGGACGAGGTCGCGGCCCCGCCGCGCCCCTTGCGCATCGCCTACACGACCCTCGCCCCCAACGGCGCGGAGGTCGCCCCCGAGAGCCTCGCCACCCTGCGCGACACCGTGCAGCTCTGCGCCGAGCTCGGGCATCACGTGGAAGAAGCCCAATCCCGACATCGAGCGGGGTGCGGTGATCCCCACCTTCATCACCCTGGCCGCGGTCAACACGGTGGTGAACCTCTCGACGCATCCGACCGCGGGGCGGCCCGCTCGCGAGGGCGAGGTGGAGACGGTCACCTGGAACACCGCGAAGCTCGGTGAGCGCACCAGCTCGGCCGACTACGTGCGCGCCACCCAGACCGCGCACCGGCTGGGCCGGCAGATGGCCGCCTTCCACTCGCGCTACGACGTGCTGTTGACGCCCGGCCTCGGCCAGCTTCCGGTCAAGCTCGGCTGGATCGACATGATGATGAACGACGTCGAGGAGTACTGGCGGCGGGTGTTCGCGTTCTCGCCGTTCACGGTGTGGTTCAACCTCACCGGCCAGCCCGCCATGATGCTACCGATCGGCCAGGCCGCGAGCGGGCTGCCGGTGGCGGTCCAGCTCGTCGCCCGCTACGGCGACGAGGCCACGCTCTTCCGCCTCGGCGCCCAGCTCGAGGCGGCCCGCCCCTGGTTCGCCCGCAAGCCCGCCCTGGCCTCGTAGACCGTTCCAGTTCGAGCGCCGGCTCCGCCGGCGCAATCCGGGGTTCTGGGGGAGGCTCGGAGGGGGGCCCCTTCTTAGACTTCAGAAGGGGCCCCCTCCGATTTACTTGGGCAGCGCGGCCAGCAGCGGCTCGAGGTTCTTCGGATCGGGCTTGAGCGTGCCGACGCCGTGCTGGCGCACCGCCGCCACCACCGCGTCGTTGACCGGCGTGGCGACGCCGAGGCGCTTCCCCTGCTGGCTCACGTAGCCGTTCAGATAATCGATCTCGGTGCGCCGCCCCTTCATGACGTCCTGGAGCATGGACGGCCGCCCGCCGGTCAGGAACTTCACGCTCGCCGCCATGTCGGCTTCGACCGCGTCCCAGCCCTTGCCCTGGGCCGCGTCCACGAAGCGCCGCGCGTCGATGCCGTAGATGGGCTCGACCTCGTAACCGGCGGCGCGGCCGACCTGGATCACCTCCGCGGCGACGTGGATCGCGATGCGGCGCGGGATGGGGGCGGTGCGGACCTCGGCCGAGCCCAGCCCGCTCAGCCCGGCCAGCGGATTGGCCATGCAGTTGACGGCCAGCTTGGACCACCGCTCGCCCCACAGGTTGGTCGTCACCTTGGTGCCGGCCACGTCGTTCAGCACCCGCGCCAGGGCCTGGGCCCGCGGGGTATCCCGGCCGTCGTGCTCGCCGATCTTGAAGCCGACGCTGCCGGAGTCGGTGCGCATGGCGTGGCCGGGCTCGTACATGCCGGCGCCGATCGTGATCACGCACCCGAGGCAGCGCGCCTTCCCCACCACGGAAGCCACCCGCTCGTCATTCACCCCGTTCTGGAAATCCACCACCACCCCATCGGGCTGCTCGAGATAGGCCAGCGCCATCTGGGCCGCCCACTCGGTGTCGTAGGACTTCACCGATACGAAGACCGCCTCGAAGGGCGTCGCCACCCCCTGCAATTCGTGGATGTGGAGCGCCTTGACCGGGATCGTGTGCTCCCCGCAGGTCCCGCTGAGCCGGAGCCCGTGCTGCTTCATGGTCTCGATGTGCTCGGGCCACTGGTCCACGAGCGTGACGTCGTGCCCGGCCTTGGTGAGGAGCCCTCCGACCACGCAGCCGATGGCGCCTGCCCCGATGATCCCGATCCTCATGACCGTTGGCTCCTTCGCCTGGGATAGCGGAAACACGTGGTGATGTGGTCGTTCACCATGCCGGTGGCCTGCATGAGCGCGTAGCAGATCGTGGGCCCGACGAAGCGGAACCCACGCTTGACGAGCGTCTTGCTCATCGCGCGCGACTCCGCGGTCTCCGCCGGGACCTGCGCGCCGGCCGTCCACGCGTTCTGGATCGGCTTGCCGCCCACGAACTGCCACAGATACTCCGCGAGGCTGCCGAACTCCTGTTGCACCCCCAGCACCTGGCGGGCATTGCCCACGGTCGCCTCGATCTTCTGCCGGTTGCGCACGATGCCCGCGTCGCGCATGAGCGCGGCCTGCCGGCGAGCGTCGAACCGGGCGACCTTGACGGGATCGAAGCCCGCGAAGGCCCTGCGGTAGTTCTCGCGCTTGCGCAGAATCGTGGACCAGGAGAGGCCGGCCTGGGCGCCTTCGAGCACGAGCATCTCGAAGAGGTGCTGATCGTCGTGGGACGGAACGCCCCACTCCGCGTCGTGGTAGGCGATCTCGAGCGGACCGCCACTGGCCCAGCCGCAGCGGGTCGGCATCGCGTCCTACACCGCGTCGGGGTCGATGCCGTGTTCCTTGAGCTTCTTGCGCAGGGTGTTCCGGTTGATGCCGAGGAGCTGGGCCGCGCGCACCTGGTTGCCCTTGGTCTCCCGCATCACCGCCCGCAGCAGCGGCTTCTCCACCAGCCCCACCATGAGGCCGTGAAGGTTGGCGGAGGCATGCCCGCGCAGGCCGCGCACGCACTCGTGCATCTTGCGCTCGATGACGTCCTCGAGCGAGGCGTCGGTGCCCACCGCGGCCGCCGCCGACACCGGGCCGATGGGCAGATGCTCGGGCATGATCACGCCCGCGGAGGCCATGACCATGGCCCGCTGGATGACGTTCTCCAGCTCGCGCACGTTGCCCGGCCAGTCGTGGCCGACGAGGCGATCCATGGCGTCGGGGGCCACCCCCCGCTCGCCCAGGGACTCGGCGTACTTGGCCAGGAAGTGCTCGGCGAGCAGCGGGATGTCACCGCGGCGATCCCGGAGGGCGGGCAGCGAGAGCGTGACGACATTCAAGCGGTAGAACAGGTCTTCCCGGAACTGCCCCGCCTTCATCATGGCCTCGAGGTCGCGGTGGGTGGCCGCGAGCACGCGCACGTCCATGCGGATCAGCTCGTGCCCGCCGACCCGCTCGAAGGCCCGCTCCTGCAGGGCGCGCAGCAGCTTCACCTGCAGCTCGGCCGGCATGTCGCCGATCTCGTCGAAGAATACCGAGCCGCCGTGGGCCAGCTCGAGCTTGCCGAGGCGGCGCTCCTTGGCGTCGGTGAACGAGCCCTTCTCGTGGCCGAACAGCTCGGACTCGAGCAGGGTGATGGGAATGGCCGCCGCCGAGATGCCCATGAAGGGCCGCCCCGCGCGCCGGCTGTAGTGGTGCAGCGCGCGCGCCACCACTTCCTTGCCGGTGCCGGACTCGCCGCGCAGCAGCACGCTGACGTCGGTGGCCGCGACGCGGCCGATGGCCTTGTAGACCTCCTGCATCGTCGGGTGCCGGCCCACCAGCGCGCCGAACTCCCAGACCTCCTTGAGGCCGGAGCGGAGCGCGGTCACCTCCTGGGTGAGGCGGCGCGCGGTGAGGGCCCGCTCCGCCAGCAGCAGCGCCTCGTCGAGATCGAAGGGCTTGGCCAGGTAGTCGTAGGCGCCGTCCTGCATGGCGGCAACCGCCGTCTCCATCGTGCCGTGGGCGGTCATGATCACGACCTGCGCGTCCGGCCGGCCGGCGCGCACCTGCTTGAGCAGCGACAGGCCGTCGATGCCGGGCATGCGGATATCGAGGAGGATCAGGTCGAACGGCCCGCCCTCGACCTCCCGGAGGGCCGCGGTGCCGTCCTTGACCGCGGTAACCTGGTAGCCCGCGCCGCGGAAGCCCTTCTCGAGGACCCAGCGCAGGCTGTCCTCGTCGTCGGCGATCAGGATGCGGCCAGTATTCATAGTCCTCTGCGGGGGAAGAAGACGCGCGGGCGTCGGGGCCTCTTCGCGCAAGCGCTCATCCGGGTCGCCCGGGATTGCGCTCGTTGGCTCATCGGGCGAGGGGGAGGAAGCAGGAGACCGCGGTGCCGCGGCCGGGCTCGCTGACGATCTGGATCGCGCCGTGATGCTCCTCGACGATCCGGTGGCAGAGCGCCAGGCCCAGGCCCAGCCCCTTGTCCTTGGTGGTGAAGAACGGGGTGAAGAGCCGCGAGCGGGTGGCCTCCGGGATGCCCTGGCCTTCGTCCAGCACCTGGATCTCGGCCATGCTGCGCTGGCCGTGCCCCAGGTCCACCTTGGCGAAGAGCGGGTTCATGCTGAGGCGCGTGACCAGGGTCAGGCGCCCGCCCCCCGTCATCGCCTCCACCGCGTTGCGGACCAGGTTGTGGAAGACCTGGAGGATGCGGTCCTCGTCGGCCAGGATCGGCGGCATGCTCGGGTCGTAGCGCCGCACGATCTGCACCGCGCCCTGGGCCGCCAGCTCCTCGGACAGCAGCGCCACGCGCTCGAGGAGCTGGTGAACGTTGAGGGGAACCAGACGCAGAGTGACCGGGCGGCTGATGTCGAGCAGCATCTCGAGGATCCGGTTGACCCGGTCCACCTCCTTGAGCAGCACGTCGGTGTACTCGGCGAGGCGGGCATCCTCGCCCATCTCGCGGGCCATGAGCTGCACCGCCCCGCGGATGGCCCCGAGCGGGTTTCGGATCTCGTGGGCCAGCCCGATCGCGATCTGGCCGGCGGTGGCCAGCGTCTCCCCGCGCCGCACCTCCGCCTCGAGCTGGTGGAGCCGGCTCATGTCGCGGATCACCGCCACCGCGGCCTCCACGCCCCCGCTCCGCACCGCCAGCGGCGCGGTGACCACGCTCACGTGCACGGGCCGGCCGTCCCCGCTCTCGATCACCGCCTCCGACTCCGACCGGCTCTCCCCGGTGGCCAGCGTGTCGGTCAGGTGCCGTACCAGCGAGGTATCCGGCGGGAAGACTTCCTTGAGGGCCCGCCCGATGGTCCGCCGGGCCGACCGGCCGAGCAGCGCTTCCGCAGCCGGGTTCCAGAGCATCACGCGGAGGGCATCGTCCACCCCCACCACCGCGTCGGGCAGGCCGGCGATGAGCGCTTCGTAGTCGAGACGGGGGGTCATGCCAGCACCAGATCGGGGACGGCGTTGAGCGACAGCGGGGCGCGCTCCCCCGCCTCCAGCCGGTCGTGGCCGGCGGCCGCGATCATGGCCGCGTTGTCGGTGCAGAGCCCGCGCGAGGGCACGTGCAACGCCCAGCCGCGCTCGCGGCACTCGCCCTCGAGGGCCTCCCGCAGCGCGGTATTGGCGGCCACCCCGCCGGTGAGCACCAGCCGCCGCACCCCGGTGCGGAGCGCGGCCTTCACGGTCTTGCGCACCAGCATCTTGACCGCGGTGGCCTGAAAGGACGCGGCGATGTCGGCGACCTGCGCGGGATCGAGCGCGCCCGCGCGGCGCACGTGGAGCGAGACCGCGGTCTTGATGCCGCTGAACGAGAAGTCGGACGCGCCGTCGCTCATGTTGGCGGTGGGGAACACGATCGCGCGCGGATCGCCGGCCCGCGCCACGCGTTCGATGGCGGGCCCGCCCGGGAACCCCAGGCCGAGCAGCTTGGCCACCTTGTCGAAGGCCTCCCCCGCCGCGTCGTCGCGCGTCTGGCCGATGCGCTCGTAGCGCTGTGGCTCCCGCGCCAGGTAGAGCGCGGTGTGGCCGCCCGAGACGACCAGGGCCAGGAACGGGAAGGTGGGCGGGTCGCCCTCGAGGAAGGCCGCGTAGATGTGGCCCTCGAGGTGGTTCACCCCGACGAGGGGCCGGCGGCGCGCGTAGGCGATGGCCTTGGCCGCCGAGCAGCCGATGAGCAGCGAGCCCACGAGCCCGGGGCCGTGGGTCACCGCGAGGCCGTCCACGTCGTCGAGCCCGATCGCGGCCGTCTCGAGCGCCCGGCGCACCACCGGCATCAGCACCTCGAGGTGCCGGCGCGACGCCAGCTCCGGCACCACGCCGCCGTAGGGGGCGTGCACGTCGTCCTGGGAGGCCACGACGCTCGAGAGGATCTTGCGGCCGCCGTCCACGACGGCGGCGGCCGTCTCGTCGCAGGAGGTCTCGATGGCGAGGACGATCATGTCGGCTCGATTATCGCGCGAGTTGGGAGACCGGCACCAGCCGGAGCCCGCGCGCTTCCCACCGGGGCACGTATTCCTTCAAGAGCCTCACGGTCAGCGGATGGCCGTGGGCGACCACGATCACCTCGCCCCGCCGCTCCGCCCAGCCCGCCACCTCGTCCCAGCGGGCCCGATCGCCCGCCTCCCCGCGCGCGTGGTCCACCAGGATCTGCCGGCGGGCCGCGCGCACGCCCGCGTCCCGCGCCTCGTCGAAGGCCACCGACTGGCTCGACGTGTAGGCGTCTACCAGGAAGAGGCGCCGCGCCGCGAGCACCTCCAGCACCGCCCGCATGCGCGGACGATCCTCGGTGAGCCGCGAGCCCATGCGGTTCACCACGCCGACCGCGGGGGCCACCGCTTCCAGGTGGCTGCCCACGAGCTGCTGGATCTCGCCGGGGGGCATCGACATGAGCAGCGCGCCCGGGCCGGGGTCCACCTCTGGGAACCGGTACGGCTCCATCGGCAGCCCGAGCAGCACTTCCATGCCCGCGCGCGAGGCGTCCCGCGCGATGGCGGCCGACAGCGGCAGCCCGGGCAGCACCGCCACCGTGAGGGGGCGGCGGATCTCGCGCAGGACATCGAACACGTCACGGCGGGTGCCGAGGTCGTCGACGATGACGGCCACCCGGGGAGCGCCCGGGGGCAGCGGCACCGCCTCCGGGAGCGATCGCGAGAGCGTCGCGGGGGCCGGCGCCGCGGGCCGCCGGGATCCGCGCCCGAAGACGTCGGACCCGAACAGGCTCGCCTCGCCGCTCCGGGCCTGCCACTGATCCAGCCCGACCACCGCGATCAGCAGCAAGACGATGATGCCGGCGAGAGCCTGCCACACTCTCACCGGCATCGGTTCTCTCCGGCCTGCCTAGCGGGTCTGGGCTTGCGGCCCGGCCGGTCCCGGCCGGCCCTTGTCCAGGATCTTCATGGCCTTGAGCAGGTCGAGCGCGCGCTGCAGCTGCGGGTCGCGCTTGAGCTGCTCCTGCGGCGTTTCCGACGCGGGCGGGGTGGGCACGGGCGCGTCGGAGCCCGCCGCGACCGGCGCCGGCTTCGGCGCCTCCACGATGATGTCGGGGGTGATGCCCTTGCCGTGGATCGAGCGGCCCTTCGGCGTGAAGTACTTGGCGGTGGTCAGGCGCAGGCCCGAGCCATCCGAGAGCGGGATGATGGTCTGCACCGAGCCCTTACCGAAGCTCTGGGTCCCGATCACCACGGCCCGGCCCCAGTCCTGGAGCGCGCCCGCCACGATCTCGGAGGCGGAGGCGCTGCCCTGATTGACCAGCACCACGATGGGAAAGTCGCTGAACACCCGCTTGGCGTTCGACGAGAAGCGCATGTTCTGGTTGCGCACGCGGCCCTCGGTGTAGACCACGAGCTTGCCCGACTCCAGGAACTTCTCGGTCACCTCCACCGCGGAGGTGAGGAGGCCGCCCGGATTGTTGCGCAGGTCCAGCACCAGCCCCTGGATCTTCCCTTCCTTCACGTACTTGTCGAGCGACACCTCCAGGTCGTTGGCGGTCTGCTCCTGGAACTGGCGCAGCCGGATGTACTCGATGCCCGGCTCGAGCTGGTTGGCCCGGACCGACTGGACGCGGATCTGCTCGCGGGTGATGAAGAAGTCCTTCGGCTCCGCCCAGCCCTCGCGCACGATCGAGATCGTGATCTTGCTACCCGGCTTGCCCCGCATGCGCTTGACCGCATCGGAGAGCTGCATGTCCTTGGTGGAGAGCCCTTCGATCTTCAGGATGCGGTCGCCGGGCTGGATCCCGGCGCGGTAGGCCGGGGTGCCCTCGATGGGCGCCACCACCGTGAGCACGTCGTCCCGCAGCGTGATCTCGATGCCGAGGCCCCCGAAACTGCCGCTCGTCTCGACCTGCATCTCCCGGTACATCTCGGGGTCGAGGAACGAGGAGTGCGGGTCGAGCCCCCGCAGCGTGCCCTTGATCGCGTTGTAAATGATGTCCTTGGGCGCGACCTCGTCCACGTACTGGCTCTGGACGATCGAGAGCACCTCGGTGAAGAGCCGCAGGTTCTCGTAGGTGGCCGCGGTGTCGTTGCCCTTGCTCGCCACCCCGCCGCCGAGGGACAGGGTGAGGATGAGCAACAGCGCGGAGATCATGACCACCTTCTTCATGTGCCGGATGGGACGCATCGTGTACGCCTCCGTGTGTACTCGCTTATCGAGCTAGTACCCTTGCTTCTCTCTCTTGTATCCGCTCGGCTCGCCTGCGGCTGCGCCTCGCCTACCCACGTGGCCTCAACCACTGCGTAGGATCCTGCGGCTTCCCTTCGTGCCGCACTTCGAAGTACAGGCGCGGCCCCTGTAGCGAGCCGGTGTCGCCCACCGTGCCGATGATCTGCCCCTGCTTCACCTCGTCGCCCTCGGTGACCCGGATGTCGGCCGCGTGAGCATACACCGTGTAGTACTCGCCGCCGTGATCCACGATGATCAGGTTTCCATACCCCCGGAACCAGCCGGTGTAGACGACGTGCCCGGGGAATACCGCCGCGATGTTCGAGCCCTCGCTGGCCTCGATGTCGATCCCGTTTCGGAACGTCTTCGTCCCGAAGCGCGGATTGACCTGCGGACCGTACTCGGCGACGACCCGGCCGTCCGCCGGCCAGGAAAGCCGCCCGCGCAGGGCCGCGAAGCCGGGGCCCGAGCTCGCGTCGCCCGGCGCCGGCCGAGCCGGCCGGCTCGGCGGCGGCACCTTCGCCACCGCCCGCCGCTGCCTCTCCTGCAGATCGCGGATGAAGGCCTCGAGCCGGCGGGTCGCCTCGGACAGCTCGCCGACCATCCGGTCGTGGTACGCGCGCTCCCCCTGCACCTTCGCGAGCAGCGCGCGCCGCTTCGCCGCCTCCTGATCGAACTCGGCCCGCTCCTGATCCGCCTCGGAGCGGAGCGACGCCATCTCCCGCCCGCGCGCCTCGACCCGGCTCTTCCGGTCCGCCAGCACCTCGGACGTTCCACGATACTCTCGAATGAGCCGGGCGTCCACCGAGGCCAGGGTGGCCAGGTGCCGGAGCTGCACCGCCTGCTCCACCGGGTCGGCGCCCGAGAGCACGATCGGCAGCACGCCGCCCTGGGCCTGCAGCTTGTAGAGCGCGCGCAGGCGCCGTCCCAGCACGTCCTCCTGCCCGGCGCGCCGCGACTGGAGCCGCCCGATCTCGCCCTGCAGCTCGCCGATGTCGGCCTGGGCTCGACGCAGCCGCCCGTCCAGGGCCGCGACCTGCGTGCGCTTGTCGATGAGCCGCTGATCGATGGTTTCGAGCTCGCTCAGCACGCCCGCCTCGCGCTTGCGCGCGTCGGCCGCCTTCTGGCGCTCCTCGAGGAGGCGCTTCTGCGCCTGCTGCAGGTCGCGCTGCTTGTCGCCGATCTCGGCGCCCTCGCGCTTCGGAACCTGGGCCAGGGCGAGCGGGGCAAGATCCACCGGGGCGAGCAGGGCCGACCCGACCGCCAGGACCAGGCCGAGCCGCCAGGCGCGCCTCATGCCTGGGCCCGCCCGCGGGCCAGCAGCCCGCCCACCGCCCCCAGCATGGTCCCGGCGCCGATGAGGGCGAGCGCCTGCAGCGGAGAGAGGAAGGTCACCCGCTCGAGGCCGAGCGTCACCGGCAGCAGAGGCTCGAGCCGGGGCACCGCGAGCGCGTAGGCGATCTCGAGCGCGGCAAGTGCCATGATGGCGGCGACCAGGCCCTGGGCCATGCCCTGGAGCAGCCGCGGCGCGCGGATCACGTTCTCGGTGGCGCCCACCAGCCGCATGATCTCCATCTCGTCGCGGCGGAGATGGAGGACCAGGGTCGTCGCGGTGGTCACGGTGAGGATCGCGGCCACCGCCAGCACCGCGCCGATCAG
>Ga0099828_10002003_pt1 | contig 13938 bp, 11 predicted proteins | sample CZO8metaG_2_FD_79338 | JGI IMG/M metagenome (GOLD analysis project Ga0099828, IMG submission 79338) | Vadose zone soil microbial communities from the Eel River Critical Zone Observatory, Northern California, USA - CZOApr15con2H1.8 metaG | ecosystem: Environmental > Terrestrial > Soil > Vadose...
AACAACCGGAACGGGCCAAACGGTATGTTGAGCCGGTCGCCGCCGCCCCGTAGCGATGCCCTGCTAGCTGGCTGTGGGGCCGGCAGATAATGCTTCAGCCGCACGCCGTTGATCCACTCGTTGGACACGACTAGGCGGTGCTGGTCCAGCCAGGTCTCCACCCGGTTGTCGGGGTCCAAATTGGGCTGGCCGAAGAGGAGGAGCCAGATGCCGTCATAGTCGCTTGAGGCCGCTGACAGCTCGCGGTCTGTGTCTGGCCAATCCGCTCTGCCTGTGAACTCAGCCAAATCAGGCTGGCTGCCGTCTTTCGCGCGCACAACCGGCAGCCCCACTGCTGGGATGGGTTTGTCGGCGAAGTAGTACTCGGTGGCCCAAGGCTGGAAAGGGGTGTCGTAAATCAACACATCATCCGGCCCAGCTTCCTGCCGAACTTTGGCCAGCGTGTCACGGTAATCGGGCCGCTGGTACGAGCCATCGAAGTAGTTGTTGAACAGAGAAACCGCGCTCGGTATGACGAACAGGAGCGCCACCGGCATACTGGCCCAGCGGAGCAGCCCGTGATGTTTACCGATGCCCGCCACGATTAGGGCGATCCAGCCGGGCAGGCCGACCAACAGGTAACGCGGGTCGTAGATGGGCAGCACGAGGACCAGAAGGTCGAGGCAGACAACTGTGCCCACCGCCCAACCAGCGAAGATGCGCTCTGGTATGTCGCCGCTTTTTAGGAGTAGAAATGCACAGGCCAGGCCGATGAGGCCGAGCAAGCCGCCAGGCACCAATGCCCAGGCCACGTCGAGTGTCGAGCCGAAAGCCAGCATAGTGGTGGATCGGAGCGCATCGGCCCAGCCGAATGGCTCTTGCCCGGCCAGGGCGACCCGATCGCCGATAAAGCTGACAAATCGGCTCGCAACGATGGCCGTCCACGGCACTATGGCCAGCACAGCGGCGACATTCGCTAACCACCAAGCGCGCGGTCGCCGCCTGGAGAGCAAGAGAGCCAGATTCAGCCCGACGAGAGCCAGGCCGGAATAGGCCCACGTGTACAGGGCAGCTGCAGCCGAGGCCCCATAGAGCGCCCAGCGCGCATTGGCGTGCCGCTGCCAAGCGCTGATCTGAGCGTACGCAGCGAGCGTGACAAAGAAGCAGGCCAGCACGTGCATGCGCGCTTCTTGGGAGTAGTAGATGTGGAAGGGGGCTAGCGCCAGCGCTCCGGCCCCTACTACGGCAAGCTGGCGCCGCCCGGCAAGCCGCAGAACCTGATAAAGCAATGGGATGGTCAACACACCTGCGCACACGGACAGGAAACGTACGGCGAATTCGCTCAAGCCCGCTAAGCCGGCCCAACCGTACAGCAGGAGGAAGTGCAGGGGAACGTGGTCCGCCTCCAGATGCTGCGCAATGTAGAGAGGCCCCCGGCGGGCGATGTAGATAGAGGATGTTTCGTTAAACCAGAGCGACTGCGAGTCGAGATATAGGACGCGCAGTCCGAAGCCGAGCAGCACAACCCTGTGCATCAGCAGGCCGCATCTCGGCACGCGCGGAGTCTACATCACGGCTTGCGACTGGTAGCCAGCCCCCGGGCGGTCAGCGCACCTGGCGCCCTCACCGACCCGCTCCCTGTCCAAAGGGAGAGGGATGGATGGAGGCGCGGAGTCTAGTCACGGCTCGCGCTGGTATAGTCGGGGCCGATGCTGCGAGCGGCGATGATCGCGGTGCTCGGCATCACCTTCTGGCTGGGCACCCACGATCTCGATGTCCAGTCGCTGTGGCCCGACGAGGCGTACAGCTGGGAGATCGCCAGCAAGCCGCTGACGGCCATTGGGCAGGACGTGCTGAGCGATCAGATCCACGTGCCGGGCTACTACTTTCTGCTGCACTACTGGCTGCAGGCCGCCGGCAGCTCGCCGTACAGCATGCGCTTTTTCTCGGTGCTGGCGGGTGTAGCCGCGGTGGCGGCGCTGACGTCGTTGGTGAAGAGCATCGCCGGGGCCCGGGCCGCGGTGCTGGCAGGCTTGCTGGCGGCGGTGCACCCGTTCCTTCTGTACTACCTGCAGGAAACGCGCATGTACAGCCTGCTGCTGGCGGTTGTCCTGATCGAGCTGCGGCTGCTGGTCCGCTGCATCAGGCGGCCGGCGTCATGGCGCTGGTTCGGCTACGGCGGCATGGCTGCCGCGAGCCTGTACACGCACTACACGGCGGTGGTCCTGCTGCCGGTGGCAGCGCTGACGCCGGCCCTCCTTAAAGGGCGCGACTGGCGGCTGCTGCGGACGAACGCCGGGGTGCTGCTGACGGCCTGCGCGCTGTTTGTGCCGTGGGCGTTGTTCGGCATTCGGCAGTTCAACACGTTTGCGCCGCTTACGGGAGGCCACGTCAACCCCGGCCGGTTCCTAAGCGACTATGCGCTAGCGGCCAACCTGGGCGAAGTCAGCTTCGAGACTCGCCAGCAGCTCGCGGCTTCCGTGGCACCCTGGCTGTTCGTGGCGGCGGTCACGGGGTTGGTGATGCTCGGGGTTGTGAGGAAGCGGGCCGGTTTCTGGCTTGTGTTGTTCCTTGTGCCCACGGCGCTCGTCATCGGCATCGCGATCAACGGGCGGGACTTCTCGCCGCGCTACGCCATTGCCTCGCTGGCCGGCTACGTCCCGCTTGTCGCGCTGGGCCTGCTGGCGCTCCCCAAACTGGCTTTGCGGGTGGTGTGCGGCGCAGTCGTGATCGGCGGGTTCCTGTGGTGCGACCGGCTGTACTTCACGGATCCGGAGTTCCAGCGACAGGACTTTCGAGGAGCGGTCGCCTACGCCATGGATCACGCCGTGCCCTCGGACGCGATCATCCTGCTGAGCGACGTCCCGCTGCGGCGCATCTGGCACTACTATGGTCCCTCTGAGCCGGAGCCACGGTCGGTGCGGCCCCCAACCGACGATGCCTTGCGGTCCGCGATCGGCGATTCAGACCGGGCCGAGCTGGTGCTGTGGCAGGACTTCGACGACGATCCCCAACATCGCGTGAAAGCTTGGCTCGACCGCGAGCAGCACTCCATCTTTGGCTGGGGGTCGGGCGAAGTGGCCGTCTACGGCTACTTCACGCGGGATCCGTATGCCGACGAGCCGCCGCCGGGGCTTACCCCAGTGGGCGCAACATTCTCGAACCAGATCCAGCTGGTGGGCTACCGGGAGTGGAGCGGGGTGCAGCATCGAGGACTGCGGCTGCAGCTGGTGTGGCGGCGGCTGCAGCCGCTGGGCCGCGACTACCGCGTGTTCGTGCACCTGGTGGACGCGCAGGGCGCCAACCTGGCCATCGCCGATCACCGGCCGGTGTTCGATACCTTGAATCTCAGTCAATGGCAGGGCAAGCTAATGGTGATCGACGAGTACGACCTCAGCGGCGACTGGAGGCCCGGCGAGCGGCTGGAGATTGGCTTGTACGATCCGCCTTCGGGCGAGCGGCTCTCACCCGCAAGTCTGCCGCTGCCGCTGGATCCACGCTAGACAACAAAGACCAAGCTAGCAGTTTGTCTCTAGCAGACGAGCGGCGAGGCCCCTGTTATGCAGTGTATGGGGGCATGAAGCCACAACTTGAGCCCCTTCATGGGGGATGGGCAGCCAAGGGTGAGGGCTGGACGGCCTACGGACAAACTCGGCGCGACGCCTTGCGGACATACCGCCTGGCGAGAAGGGCAGGCGGGACGCGGCGGCGTCCCAGCGGGCGCAGCAACCGCAGCCGCCTTATCGCTCGCTGGAGTTAACGCCCAGCCCCTGCCGCCGGGCTCCCTCACCTAGCCTCTCCCACTGCGGTGGGAGAGGAACTCGAGGCGCGGAGCTGGCCGCAGCCGGCGACAATGTCGACGCCTTTGGAGTAGCGAACGCTGACGGGCACGCGGGCAGCGCGAAGCACCTCCTCGAAGCGCCGGATGGCCAGCTCGTTGGGGCGGCGATAGGCATCCCCCTCAACCGGATTGAGGGGGATGAGGTTTACGTGCGCCAAACGGCCCCGGAGTAGGCCGGCCAAGCGCTGGGCCTCGTGTATCGAGTCGTTCACGCCTGCGATCAGTACGTACTCGAAGCTGACGCGCCGGTGTGTGGTGTGGGCGTACTCATCGCAGGCTGTCAGCAGCTCCTCGATGGGCCAGCGGCGGTTGATGGGAATGAGCTCGTTGCGGCGTTCGTCGATGGTGGCAGCTAGCGACACCGCGAGGTTGACCTGCACCGGCTCAGCAGCCAGGCGCCTAATCTCAGGGACGAGTCCGCAGGTCGAGACGGTGATGTTGCGCGCGCCCAGGCCAACGCCCTCGGGCGAGTTCAGCAGGCGGATGGCGGCCAACACGTTGTCGTAGTTGTCGAGCGGCTCGCCCATGCCCATGAAGACCACGTTGGTGACGTGGCGGCCCTCGTCCTTGAGGATGTGGCCGAAGTGCAGCACCTGATCGACGACCTCGTCCGGCGTGAGATCGCGCCGCCAGCCGCCGTGGCCGGTGGCGCAGAAGGAGCAGCGCATCTTGCAGCCGGCCTGGCTGGAGACGCAGACGGTGTTGCGGTCTTCGTGGCGCATCAAAACTGACTCGATGAGCTGGCCATCGTCGAGCTGGGAGAGCAGCTTGGTGGTGCTGCCGTCTGTCGATTGGACTTCGTCGATCGGCTTAAGGGTGCTGAGCGGCCGGCGCCGCTGGAGCTCCTCGCGTAGGGCCAGCGGTAGGTTGCGCATCTCGTCGTAGTCGCGAGCGAGCTTGCGGTACTTCCAGCCGGCGATCTGGCGAGCCCGGAATGGGGCCTCGCCCAGGTCCTTCAAGATGTCGCGAAGCACCACCTCGCGAGCTTAGCGCGCGCTGCCGGTCCTCAAAGGCCTAGAACGCATGTGCTACGCTCGTCTTGCGCGGCCAAAAATGTGCGGAAATGGTTTCCTGAACTGGCCCACGGCGATGCTCTTGACAAGGGGCCGGAATCTCTACAATACCGCTCGTTATCGTTCTAGTTTGAGGAATTTTTTATGAAAGTCGTTTTCATCCAGAACGTCGATAAGCACAAAGCCGGCGAGGTTAGAGACGTGGCCGACGGTTACGCTCGCAACTTCCTACTGCCGCGGGCTCTGGCGAGGGCGGCCACGCCCGACGCGCTCAAGCAGCTGGATGTGCAGCGTGAGGCCGAGGAGAAGCGCGCCGCCCGCGAGCTGGCGGAGGCCCAAGCGCTGGCCGATCAGGTCGCGGGCATCAGCCTGCGCATCACTGCCAAGGTGGGTTCGGCCAAGCGGCTGCACGGCTCGGTGGGAGCCGCCGACGTGGCCGCCGCGCTGAAAAAGCAGCACGCCATCGAAGTAGACCGCCATGACGTCGACCTGGCGGAGCCCATCAAGCGCCTGGGCGATTACCAGGTGCCCATCAAGATAGGCCACGGCTTGGAGCCGAAGTTGAAGGTGACGGTAGCGGAAGCCGAGTAGTTGGCCATTGCGCCGGCCGCGCTGGAGCGGCTTCCGCCAAGTAACGTCGACGCCGAGCAGGCGGTCATTGGCAGCCTGCTGCTCGATCGCGATGCGCTGGTCAAGATCAGCGGCTGGCTGCATTCGGACGACTTCTTCCGGGACAGCCATCGCTTCATCTACGAGGCGATGCAGGAGCTGTACAACGCCAACGAGCCGAGCGACATCGTTACCGTCACCGATAGGCTGGAGCGCAAAAGCCAACTGCCGGCCGTGGGCGGCGTGGCCTACATCCATTCGCTGGCCACCGTGGTGCCGACGGCCATCCACGTCGAGTACTACGGCCGAATCGTCCAGCGCACCTCACTCAAGCGGCGGCTGATTAGCGTCGCCCAGCGCATCGTCACCCTGGGTTACGACGACGAGCTGGACGTCGAAGACGCCTTCAACCTGTCCGAGCAAGCCCTCTTCCAGCTGATCCAGCGCCGTGTCGAGCACGACTTCGTGCCGATCGCGGACGTCCTGAGCGACTACTTCGAGAACCTCGAAGAGATCCTGCGCAATGCGGGCAAGCTCACCGGGCTGCCGAGCGGCTTCTCGGAGCTGGACAATAAGATGGGCGGCTTCCAGAAATCGGACTTGATCATCCTGGCAGCGCGGCCTGGCATCGGCAAGACAGCATTCATCCTAAATTTGGCCGACCACATCGCCCAGACGGGCGCAGGCGTGGCTATTTTCAACCTGGAGATGTCCGCCGAACAGCTCGTTCAGCGCATGGTCGCCTGCCGGGCCGGCGTGAACCTGCAACACCTTCGCACGGGCGCCCTGCCCGATTGGGAGCACTCGCGCGTTATCGACGCCATCAGCAACATGTCGGGCCTGCCGATCTTCTTCGATGAGTCCGGCGAAGTCTCGATCACGGAGCTACGCAGCAAAGCTCGCCGGTTGAAAGCCGAGCACGGCATCAGCATGGTGATGGTGGATTACCTACAGCTGATGCACGGCAGCGCCAACCGCAGCCGCGACAACCGCGTGCAGGAGGTGTCGGAGATCACGCGGCAGCTGAAAGCTATGGCCCGCGAGCTGGAGCTGCCGGTTCTGGCCGTATCGCAGCTCTCGCGTGCGATCGAAAGCCGGGGAGGCGAGAAAAAAAGGCCCTTGCTCTCGGACCTACGCGAATCCGGCTCGATCGAGCAGGACGCCGACATCGTGATGTTCATCAGCCGCGATGAAGACAATGAGGATCGCCGTGACCAGGCGGACATCCACATCGCCAAGCACCGCAACGGTCCCACCGGCGAGGTGGCGCTGCAGTTCTTCGGTCCCTACCAGCAGTTCGCCGATCTGCCCATCCGGCCAGCGCCGACAGAGTTCTCGTGAAGCCGTTCACGGGCTTTCCCAACGCCAAGGACGTCGTCGTGCTGCCGCTGGCCTTTTTCGACCAGCTGTTGCCGCAGATGGACGACCTGGCTGAGCTGAAGGTGCTACTGCACATCGTGGCGCTGCTGCAGAAGCAGAAGGGCTGGCCGCGCTGCGTGTCGCGCAGCCAGCTGCAGCACGACGAGCTGCTGCAGCACAGTCTGGCCGCCATGGGCGACTTGCGATCGTTGGAGGACGTGCTCGATCATGCGCTGGAGCGAGCGTCACAGCGTGGCTCACTGCTTCGTCTTACAGTGCACGATGGCGAGCAGGCGGAGGAATGGTTCCTCCTGAATACCGAGCGCGGCCGTGCCCTGCTGCGCGACTTGAAGGGCTCTGGCGAGGAGGCCAGCGAGCTCCGAAAGCGGCTGGGCACATCCGAGACGGCGGCCATCGACGTCAGCCGGCCCAACGTGTTCTCCATGTACGAGCAGAACGTGGGCTTGCTGACGCGCATGATCGCCGAGGAGCTGATGGAGGCCGAGGCAACCTACCCCGAGGTGTGGATCGAGGAGGCGTTCCGCATCGCGGTCGAAAGCAACAAGCGCAGCTGGCGCTACATCAAGGCCATTTTGGGCCGCTGGGCGGCCGAGGGACGAGAAGATGGAACGTTTAGGCGAAGTTCTGGCGAGGTATACGACCCCGACCACTACCTCAAAGGGGAGTTCGGGCACCTCTTCCGCCACTGAGGCGCCGAAGTGCCCGCTGTGCAACGGCGCGGGCTGGGTGTACTACGACCTGCCCCTGGATCACCCCGACCGCGGCCGGGCCTTCCCATGCGATTGCACCGCGCGAGTGCTGCGCGAGCGGCATCATCGCATGCTGCGAGAGCAAAGCGGCCTGCGCGCGCTGTCGCGCATGACGTTCGAATCCTTCGAGTTCCGTGAAGGCGATATCCCGGAGGACCACAGCAAAAACCTGTTCGACGTCTGGGACGCCGTGCGGACCTATGCCGAAAAACCTTGGCCTCAGGGCTGGCTGCTGCTGTACGGCACCTACGGTTGCGGCAAGACGCACCTGGCGGCGGCGGCAGTAAACCACCGCATCGCCACGCTTGATTGCCCGGCCATGTTCGTGGTCGTACCCGATTTCCTGGATTACTTGCGGGCCACCTTCAACCCTCATTCCGAAGGCGGTGGCGACGACTACTTCCGGCGGGTCAAGATGGTCGAGTTCTTAGCGCTGGACGACCTTGGCGCTGAGAACAGCACGCCGTGGGTAAATGAGACACTGTTCCAGCTCATCAATTACCGCTACAACAACGAGCTGCCGACGATCTTCACCAGCAACGCCGAGGTCGACGGCGTGGAGGACCGCATCCGCTCGCGGATGCTGGACAACTCCTTCACTGAGCGCTGGGCGATCCAGGCGCCGGACTACCGGCTGACCGCCCATTCCGCCGCCTCCGGCCTGCTGCACTCCGAAGGCAACGCCGCGCCCACGGCCGAAGCGGCGGCGCCATCGCCCCGGCGAGGCCGCAGGAAGCGCTAGCCCCTACTCCTCTCGTTTCAGCACCACCAGCGAGCGGCCGGCCATTTGGACGGTGCCGCGGGCGGGGAAGGTGGCTTCGGAGGCGCCCACGAAGCCGGTGGCGGTGTTCACGACTTCGAGCCACTGCTTTCCCCATTCGGCGGGCGGGAGGGTGAAGTCCAGCCGCTCGTGGTGGCCGTTGAACAGCACGTAGAAGGTGTCGTCCATCACGCGCTCGCCGCGGGTGTCCATGCCGGCGATGGCCTCGCCGTTCAGGAACACGCCTAGCGACTTGGCGAAGCCGGCCTGCCAGTCATCGTCCTCCATCTCCTCGCCATCGGGCTTGCACCAAGCGATCTCGAGCTCGTCGGCGTGCCAGATCGGCCGGTCTTGAAACCACAAGCGGCGGTGGAAGGTGAGATGCTCCTTGCGGAACTGGATGAGGGCGCGGGTGAAGGCCAGCAGTTCCTCGTCGGCCTGCTCCCAGTCGAACCAGGATATCTCGTTGTCCTGGCAGTAGGCGTTGTTGTTGCCGCCCTGGGTGCGGCCGATCTCATCGCCCCCCAGGACCATGGGTATGCCCTGTGTCAGCAGCAGTGTGGCCAGGAAGTTCCGCTTCTGCCGCGCGCGCAGCTCGTTGACCGCCGGGTCGTCAGTCGGGCCCTCGACGCCGCAGTTCCAAGAACGGTTGTCGTCCATGCCGTCCACGTTCTCCTCGCCGTTGGCCTCGTTGTGCTTGTGGTCGTAGGACACCAGGTCGGTCAGAGTGAAGCCATCGTGACAGGTCACGAAGTTGACGCTCGCGTAGGGCTTGCGGCCGTTATGCGCATACAAGTCCGAGCTGCCGGTCAAGCGATAGCCGAACTCGGGCAAGGAACGGTCGGCGCCGCGCCAGTAATCACGCAGCGTGTCACGGTACTTGCCGTTCCACTCCGACCACAGGGTGGGGAAATTGCCCACCTGGTAGCCGCCCTCGCCCACATCCCACGGCTCGGCGATGAGCTTCACCTGGCGCACGGTGGGATCCTGCTGGATGAGGTCGAAGAAGGCCGACAGGCGATCCACTTTGTGCATCTCGCGGGCCAGCACAGGGGCGAGATCGAAGCGGAAGCCGTCCACGTGCATCTCCTGAATCCAATAGCGCAAGCTGTCCATGACCAGCTGCAGCACGTGCGGGTTGTTGGGATTGAGGGTGTTGCCCGTGCCGGTGTAGTCCACGTAGCGGCTCGGGTCCTGCGGATCCAGCCGGTAGTAGGCGGCGTTGTCGACGCCTTTGAAGCACAGCATCGGGCCCAGATGATTGCCTTCGGCGGTGTGGTTGTAGACCACGTCCAGGATGACCTCGATGCCGGCCTGGTGCAGAGTCTTGACCATCTGCTTGAATTCCTGCGCCTGGCGGCCGTCGCGGCTGTTGCTGGCGTACTCGTTATGCGGCGCGAAGTAGCCGATGGAGTCGTAGCCCCAGTAGTTGCGCAGGCCCCGCTCCAGGAGGTGCTCGTGCTGCACGAATTGGTGCACCGGCAGCAGCTCGACCGCCGTGACGCCCAATCGCGTGAGGTACTCGACGGCCGCCGGATGCGCCAGCCCGGCGTAGGTGCCGCGCACATCCTCGGGCAGGTCCGGATGGCGCATGCTGAAGCCCTTGATGTGGACTTCGTAGATGATCGACTCGTTCAGCGGGATGCGCGGCGGGCGGTCACCATTCCAGTCGAAGTAGGGGTTGATGACCAGCGAGCGCGGCACGTAGGGCGCGCTATTGAGGGCGCTGGCGCGATCGTGGTGCGACCAGACGTACGGGAACACAGCCCTGTGCCAGTTGATCTCGCCCTCGACGGCTTTGGCATAAGGATCGAGCAGCAGCTTGGCCGGGTTGCAGCGGTGCCCTTCCCTGAGCGCCCACGGCCCCTGCACCCGGAAGCCGTAGCGAGTGCCCGGGCCAACGTCCGGCAAATAGCCGTGCCAAACGTACGAGCTGACCTCAGGCAGCTCGATGCGCTGCTCTTCACCATCCTCGAACAGGCAGAGCTCGACGCATTCGGCCACTTCGGAAAAGACGGCGAAGTTTGTGCCTATGCCATCGAACGTGGCCCCAAGGGGATACGGCTGGCCAGGCCAGATTCTCATCACGCTCGCGGAGTTTTAGCAGAAGCTAGACCATGCGCCGGTCGAGGTGCTGTCTCACACGCGGTTCAATCAGCTTCAGCGCGGCGCGGCCAGTGAGGTGGATGACGGCCGTGGCGATAACGTAGACCAGGCCCGTCACTGGCACGGCCAGCATCGCGCCCCAAAAACCGAACAGCTCGGCGCCGGTGATGAGGGCCAGCAGCGAGGCAGCCGGATGCAGGCCCACAGCTCGGCCGCTGATGCGCGGTCCAAGCACATTGCTCTCGATCAGCTGCACGGTGAGGTAGTAAACCAGCACCCACACGACGAGCGGGAAGCTCTGGAAAGCGGCGATGGTCACCGCCAGCGCGCCCGTCAGGAAGGGCCCAATCATGGGGATCAGCTGGAACACGAAGGCCGCCACGGCGATGAGCAGTGCATATTGCACGCCCAGCAGGAACCGCCGATGCCGGTCGAGACCGACACAATCAGCGCCATCAGCACCTGGCCGCGGATGTACGCGCCCACGATGTGGCTCAGCGTGTTCTGCACGAACAACACCTTGTCCTGATGCTCGCGCGGCACCATGCGCCGGATGCTGCCGATGATGCGCTCGCCATCCAGCACGAAATAGAGGCTGATGAACAGGGTGAGGATGATATTGGTCATGGCCGCGCCAACGGAGCCCAGGATGCCCGCCGCGCGGTTGGCGCCAAGCGCCTGCTGCAGGCCCGCCAGCTGGCCGCTGATCATGCCGCCCGCACCCAGCTGCCGCTCGAGCCCGCTCAGCCGCGCCTGGAGTGCATCCACCTCGGCCGGAACGGCCTGCGCGAAGGAGCCCAGCTGCGCTACGAGGCGCTGGATCAGCAGCGAGCCGAGGGCCGCCGCCAGCACCACGAACAGCAGATACACCAGGATGGTGGCGCCCGGCCGCGACAGCCGCGGCTCCAACAGCTTGACGGCGGGATGCGCTACGTAGGCCAGTACCCCCGCCATGGCCACGATCAGCAGGATCTTGGAGACGCGCTCGGCGGCCAGCCACAGCGCTATCAGCAGCAGCAGCGCGCAGATGGCGCTTACGAGGATGTGCTGGATGCGCTGCCAGTCGATCTCGTCAGCCGCCGCGGCCGCCGCGCTCGGCGGCCCCGGGCTCATATCCCGCATCGAATCCCCCGTTTGGCGAGTACGCTACCAGGTCGCTCGCTGAGGCGCAAGAAGAAGGTGCCCGCCGGAGTCCCGGCGAGCCCCGTCCGCGAGGTGGGCGTTCCCCGTGCCCTAACATCGAGGTATGCCGCGATTCAAGGTGGGCTTGCAGCTGCACCCACAGCACACGTCCGTGGAGGCCCTGCGAGAGGCCTGGAAGCGGGCCGATGAGCTAGGCGTGGACAGCCTGTGGCTGTGGGACCACTTCTTTCCGCTGTATGGCGACCGCAACGGCGCCCATTTCGAGTGCTACACACTCCTGGCAGCCATGGCCGTGGACACCTCGCGCGCCCAGCTCGGCGCGATGGTGACCGGCGGCGGCTACCGCAATCCGGACCTACTGGCCGACATGGCGCGCACGATCGATCAGCTCAGCGGCGGGCGCTTCATCCTGGGCATCGGGGCCGGCTGGTTCGAGCGCGACTATCGAGAGTACGGCTACGACTTCGGGACCCGGGGATCGCGGCTGAAGCTGCTGGAGGAAAGCCTGGGGCGCATCAAGCGCCGCCTGGGCAAGCTCAATCCGCCGCCTATCGGTCGGATCCCGATCCTGATCGGCGGTGGCGGCGAGAAGATCACGCTGCGCCTCACGGCCCAATACGCCGACATGTGGAACACCTTCCCGCCGGCATCGGTCTACGCCCACAAGGTGACCGTGCTGCGGGATTGGTGTGCCAAGTTGGGCCGCAATCCAGCCGACATCGAGCTCACCATCGAAGTCCGGCCCGACCAATTCGGTGAGTTGGACGATTGCCTCGAGGCCGGCGCCCAGCACCTCATCCTGGAGGTCGGCCAGCCATTCGACCTGAAGCCGCTGGAGCGGCTACTCGGGATCGCGAGGAAGTAGTGGACGTTAGCGAGCAGGCTCAGGCCTTCATGCAGCTGGTGAAGGAGCGCACCAGCCACCGCGGCGGCTATCGCAAGGACATGGACGTGTCGCACGAGCAGATCGAGTTCATCCTGGAGGCCGCCCGTTGGGCGCCTTCGGCCGGCAACTCGCAGCCGTGGGACTTCGTCGTGGTGCGCGATGCGGGGCTGCGGCGCTCGATCATCGACATCGCCAAGAAGCAGCTCAAAGAGAAGATCGAGATGGAGTGGGCGACGCGCCGCACCCGCAAAGTCGGGAGCGACAGCGGCTTCGTCCATGCACCGGTGTTCATCATCATCGTGGGCGACCCGCGCACCATCGAGGCCTACCCGGTGCGCACGCGGCTGGACAAATGGCAGTCGCACTACTTCAGCAGCCTGTCCAACACGGTGCTGACAATCGTGCTGGGGGCGCAAGCGCTGGGGCTTGGCTCGCAGTGGCTGAGCGACATCGCCTCGCCGTACTTCGCGACCATGGTCAAAGCGCTGCTCGGCATCCCCGACCCGCTGATGCCATATCACCTCATTCCCATTGGCTACGTCAGCCGCAAGCTGCGCCCCAATCCACGGCGGCCGCTGGCCGAGATGGTCCACCACGAGCGCTACGACATCGCCAAGTACCGGACGGACGAGCAAGTGCGCGAGATGCTGGCCCAGCAGGGCATCCGGTCGCCGAACTACCGCTGGTGAGCTTGCAGATGCATGCACATGCATGATATTGTTCACGCATGGACACCTTAAAGGCAGTCGATCCGGGGCAGACCGAATTTCGGCCAGTAGCGCGCATCGTCACCGCCATCAGCACGTTGGAGGGCGAGGGCTTTCCGGTCCGCCGCCCGTTCCCGAGCTACGAGCTCAGCCTGGCCGATCCGTTCCTGTTGCTCGATCAGATGGGCGCCGTGGAATATGCGCCAGGCGACGCCAAGGGGGCGCCCGACCACCCGCACCGGGGTTTTGAGACCGTCACCTACATGCTGGCGGGCGCGATGGAGCATCGCGACTCGACCGGTGGTGGCGGCGTGATTACGCCCGGCGCAACGCAGTGGATGACCGCCGGCGGGGGGATCGTGCATTCCGAGATGCCGCCGCAGCGCATGATCCGCGAGGGCGGCATGATGCACGGCATCCAGCTGTGGGTCAATCTGCCACGGGCCGAGAAGCTGACAGCGCCGCGCTATCAACCCATCGAGGCCGGCCAGGTGACGCTGCTGCGCAGCCCCGACGCCGGCGCCGTCGTCCGGCTGATCGCCGGCGAGCTCGACGGCCATCGCGGGCCAGGCATGACGCACACGCCAATCGTGCTGGCCCATACCAGCCTGGCGCCTGGCGCGCGACTCGACGTGCGCTGGCCGCGCGAGTTCAACGCGCTGGCCTACGTGCTGTCCGGCAGCGGCTTTGCCGGACCCGAGCAAGCGCTCCTGAATGAGGGCCAGCTGGCGGCGTTCGGCAGCGGCGGCGCAATCACGCTGAGCG